>CEUS01238219.1_pt1 | contig 30848 bp, 22 predicted proteins | sample 427031 | NCBI WGS metagenome assembly CEUS01 (sample SAMEA2622837, study PRJEB7988) | marine metagenome | biome: marine biome (ENVO:00000447); feature: marine epipelagic mixed layer (ENVO:xxxxxxxxx); material: "saline water (ENVO:00002010), including plankton (ENVO:xxxxxxxx)" | depth 140 m | reverse complement strand
GCACGTCGAGAGGCCATTAAAGATCTCCCGCCACGAGTGCCAGTCCCGGTTGACCTCTCCGAAGACAGAGACTGGTCCGCTCAGTCAGACCTCGAGATCCAACTTCACCGACAACCCGCCCGCAGCGCGGTTAGGCGCAAGGCAAAACTGAGACGACTTCGCCGAGCTCTGGAATCAGGGTCTGCACTCATTGGAATACTGGACACTAAGGACCAAGAACTCAAGCAATTGGCTGTAGCAACTGACAATTCTGACCCTCGTCTTGCATGGCTGTGCAGAATGGGGCCCAAATGGAAACAAGCGGGACAAAAGACACTAATCTTCGCTGCGCACCGAGAAACGCTCGAGCTCATCAAAACCAAAATGCGTCAGCAGGCACAATTACGAGTTGGCCTATTTCATGAGGACCTATCTCCGGCACAGCGTGACATTGAGGTGGCCCAGTTCAGGGTCCAGGATGGACCATCGATCTTAGTTTCAACTGAATGCGGCGGAGAGGGACGTAATTTTGAGTTCTGCACGAGATTGGTGCTCTTCGATCTGCCATGGAATCCAACGACGGTCGAACAACGAATAGGGAGGCTTGATCGTATAGGCAGACGCGTCCCAGTTGAAATTGTGTATTTCCGGCCGTCCTCAAGATTCGGAGCAGCAATCGCCAGGTTATACGAATCCCTTGGTCTTTTTCAGAAGCCACTGGGTGGAATGGAGCGCCGTCTGGACCACGTTCAACCTGCCATCGAAGAGATGGTGCTCTCCGATACCCGATCCGTAAATTCATCCATCCTGACCACAATCGCAATGGAGGCACAACAAAGAGGCGACAAGATGAATGACGCCGCCCTACACGAGTTACACCGTCACCCCTATCGATCTGAGATGGCCGAATCGATACTCTCTCGGCTGCCTGATGACTTGGAGGAGTTAATTCAAGAAGTTGTCTTGGCCTCGGCGGAGGACCTTAACCTTGATGTCGAAGAACATCAAGGGGGCCAACGTTATTCGATCGAGTTGGGAAGCAGGGCTCGGGTGGATAGCCTACCTGGCGTACCGGCCGGATCCAGCTTTCTAGGTACATTCGACCGCGAAGAGGCTGTCCAGGACGAAAGCATCGATTTTTTCAGTTCTGGACACCCTCTGGTAGAGGGCATCCTTGAACATCTCGACGACGCGCGAACAGGCCGCGTCGCCTTCTTGCACCTCAGTGGCCCAGAAGAAGGCTTTGGACTTCTAGCTCTTTATAAAAACGGGCCAACGTTCAATGCTGTGGCTATCGATCACAACGGTCGCCAACGTCCAGAATGGGCCAACCTACTCACTCAGCGCCCCATCAGAAGCCGTCGTATAAATGCCAAACGCTGGATCACACAATCAGAATGGCCAGCTTTAATCCGCCGCATGGTGGATCAATTAAATGGCCAAGCTAAACCGGTAGCAGTTGCTGCCTTCCGGCTAGATAAAAGATTGGCTGCGCCTAAGAACCCGACTTCCTAACTGAGCGACTCTACAACCGCCAACGCATAACCAGGATCCATCTGGAGTCCAAGGACCAACAAAATCTACACCTAGGACTCCTCGATATCCTCAATCACCTAAGATGACCATTCCAGACCACACCACCTGGCCCAAAACACCAACACATGGGAGCAGACAGACGACACACCACTGTTAGGCTTCTGGTGGTGTGCTACAGTGTGTTAAATAGAACCCGCTACAATTGTAAGCAGAACTGAAGTCGTCCAGTTCTTTTCAGGCACATTGCCGAGGGAGAGTAGCGATGATGTTATGCCACCGCCTGTTCATACTCACAACAGTGTTCACGGTCGGGTTAATTCTGAGCCCTCTGCATACCCAAAGTCAGACCACCGACAACACCGCTTTGCCGTTCAATGAAGTGACACCTGAACGTCTCCTCAATGCTGAAGATGAACCTCAGAACTGGCTCATGTACTCTGGCAGCTACAAGAGCCAACGATATAGTCGTCTTGACCAGATTCAAGGCCAGACCGTTGGCGACCTTGAAATCCAATGGGTCTACCAACTTCGAGTACTCGATCGAGCCGAAACCACACCACTTGTGGTCGATGGTGTTATGTACATAACCGAATCGCCAAGTACTGTGATCGCGGTTGACGCCGCCACAGGACGAACCTACTGGCGCTATCAGCACGAATTGCCAGACGACATGGTTTTCTGCTGCGGAAGAAACAACCGCGGTGTCGCCGTTCAGGGCGACCGTATAATTATGAGCACCCTCGATGCACATTTGGTGGCACTCGACGCTAAAACCGGCAGTGTTCTCTGGCAGATCCAAGTCGCGGAAGCCTCTTCTGGTTACAGTAAGACCGCTGCTCCACTCATCGTAGGCGACAAGATCTTCACCGGCATCGCCGGTGGCGAATATGGTATTCGTGGCCTGATCGATGCCTACGATCTGGAGACCGGGACCCGGACATGGCGGTTCAACACGACCCCTGGACCAGACAATCCAGACAATCGCACTTGGTCTGGTGATTCATGGCGTACAGGCGGAGCAGCAACTTGGATGACTGGCTCCTATGACCCTGAATTAAATCTCGTCTACTGGGGGACCGGCAATCCAGGACCTGACTATGACGGAACGGTGAGAGAGGGAGATAACCTTTACTCCGATTCGGTTGTCGCTCTCGACGCCGATACCGGAGAACTCAAATGGTATTTCCAGTTCACGCCACACGACATCCATGATTGGGACTCAACACAAATTCCTATCCTTGCGGACACGACGTTCGAGGGAGAGCAACGGAAACTGATGCTCTTCCCTAACCGCAATGCCTTCTTCTATGTGCTGGACAGAGAGACAGGGGAATTCCTATTAGGCACGCCCTACGCTAAACAAACTTGGGCCGAGCGTCTAGACGACGATGGACGACCTGTGCTCATTCCCAACATGGAGCCCACTCCGGAAGGCACGGTCGTCTCTCCAGCTATCACGGGCGGATCAAACTGGTGGTCACCAAGCTACAGCCCTCGCACGGATCTCCTGTATGTGATGGCCTATGACGCCGAAACCCGCTATTTCCTCCGCAAAACCGCTTACGAGGAGGGCGACAGCTTTCGCGCAGGTGGTGGACTGTCACCAGAACCAGTAGAAAGTTATCATAGAGCTGTCCGCGCTATCTCACCCCAAACCGGCGCCAGGCGTTGGGAGTTTCCAGTTGATCCCCGTTCAACATCGGGTTTGCTTTCAACAGCAGGAGATCTCGTTTTTGGTGGCACCGCAGACGGGTCTTTTTTCGCCTTAGATGCGTTTACTGGTGAGGAACTCTGGTACAAAAATATCGGCGGCCGGGTCCACGCTGGACCAATGACATACGCGGTCAATGGGAGACAATTTGTCGCTATTGCAGCCGGTAACGCAATTTTCTCATTTGCACTTCCTCAGTAAACCCGAAGGGCGTATCAAGCACGCCACCGGAGTGGCATACCTATCACCGGGAACCTTTATGAAACCTATGCAACTTATTAGCTGGTCCGGAACAACTTTGCTCACGCTAGCCTTAATAATGGGTGGGGCTACCTCAGAACTTTTTGCACAACGGGAAGCTCGAGACAACGAATATGCTGTCAACGATCCCCGCGTCCAGCATCGCTCATATGTAATGGATGACACCGGCGAAACGCTCCCTTACGGCCTGTTTATTCCAACCAGCTACGACCCCGCTAAGCCGATTCCATTGATGGTCTCCCTTCATGGAGCCGGACGCCAATATGACTGGCTTATGAACTATGCCGGCTTTCTCGATTTAGCCGAGCAACATGAATACGTGGTGGTTACACCTCTTGGCTACACCCGGCGTGGAGGCTACGGTTATCGTGGCAACTCGACACAAGATCAGCTGGCAGAGCAGGACGTCATGAATGTCTTGCGGATGGTCACCGACGAACTCAACATCGATGAGCACCGGATCTATCTTTGGGGCCACTCCATGGGAGGAGCAGGCACCTATTATCTTGCAAGCCGATATCCAGATACCTGGGCAGGTTTAGCAGCGGTCGCCGGAGGCAGCCTCACCGCAGACTACGTGGATGCCCAAGCGATCCGCCACATTCCGTTCCTCGTGATCCAAGGAACCGATGATCAAACAGTACCTGTAGCAGGCGCTCGTAGTTCAGTCAAGAGAATGCAAGAACTGGGGATGCAACATCTCTATATTGAAATACCCGGTGGAGACCACTCACTTTTTATCTCTCGGGACCCGGAGGTTGTCGAACACCTGTTCTCGTTCTTTAACCTCGTAGCAAAGCCACATACCCACCCCTAAAGGGAACCAGCCTAAGGGCGATTGCCCTCAGCCTGGTCACCTTGTTCGATAGTCCCGAACGCTCCAAGGCAAGAGAATCAGATCTGAGGCACAAATTGTGGCAAAACATAGGCGAAGATCATCGTCACTATCGCCATAGAGACTGCCAGAATGATGCTATGTCGAAGTGTTATTCGGAACAGGCGACCTTCTTCTGACGATGCCATACCGGTCGCCGCAACCGCAACAGCGATACTTTGAAGCGAGATCATCTTACCCATCACTCCAGTGGCGGCATTCGTAGAGGCCGTCAGGACTGGGTTAAGGCCAAGGGCATTGGCAGTGACAACCTGGAGCGTCCCAAACAGCGCATTCGAAGAGGTATCGCTTCCGGTCAGAAAAACACCGGTCCAGCCCAGCATTGCACTAAAGAAAGGAAATACCACACCGGTTTCTGCAAAGGCTAGCCCCAACGTCGAGGTCATACCGGCATAATTCATCAAAAACGCCAGTGCCAACACTGAGGCGATGGTCAGCAAAGGCTTTGACAGCTGCTTCAACACCGCCGCCACAATGTCGAAAAACTTCCTTGGCGACATGCCAAGCAGGAGAGAAGCTGCGAATGCGGACAAGAAACAGGAAGTTCCAGCCGCCGACAGCCACGGAAAACCATACACAGCCGGGTAAGGTGACGGCTCGGGAGTCAGTGGTGGCACTCTGGTAATCAGGTTATGAAGACCAGGCACTTCAATCGCAAGACTCAACGTATTCAAGGCAGCCTGGACTGGAGGGAAACGCCAGACAAGCACAAAAGCGACAAGTAGAATATACGGGCTCCAAGCAGAAACAATATCGCCAGTGGCATGGGCGCGGCGTTCTTTAGTAACTTTGACATCCCCTTCAAGACGAAAAACGTTTGCCGGTTTCCAAGCCTTCATAGCTAATACCATCGCCACCAGAGCCGCAATCGAAGCCAAAATGACAGCCAGTTCTGGCCCCATGGTATTTGTCACCGCAAACAAAACCACAGCAAATGTGACCGAACAAGCGGCAACCTGTGGCAGCACCTCAAGAGCGCGACTGAAACCCGACATAATCACAACCATGTACGCTGGAATGATGATAGCTATCAGGGCACATAAACGCCCTGTCATGGAACTAAGGGCATCCATCGGCAGCCCTGTGGTCCCAGCCAGCGTCACCACAGGAATTCCCAGTGAACCGAACGCCACTGGCGCTGTGTTGGCCACTAAACAAATAAACGCCGCGTAGAAAGGAGAGAATCCAAGACCGGTCAGCATCGCAGCTGCAACAGCTACAGGTGTACCAAATCCAGCCGCCCCTTCTATGAAAGCCCCAAACGCAAAGCCGATCAGCACCGCCTGTAGTCGGCGGTCGTCACTAAGCGACCCAATCGAATCTTTGATGATCTCAAACTTACCGGTCTCCAACGTGACGCGATAAAGGATCAAGGAGGCGATAACAATCCATCCAATCGGAAACAAGCCAAAGGCTGCTCCGTAGACCATTGAGGGAGCGGCCAACTGAATCGGCATCTCAAACAGAACAACCGCCAAGACCAAGGCCACCCCAAGTGCAGTAAGCCCAGCAATCCAGCTAGGCTTACGCTTAACCCCCAACATATAAAAGAGAATAACTAAAGGTATGGCCGCTATCAGAGTGGACCAACCAAGGCTATCTGCTACAGGTGAGTAGTTTTGTTCCCACATGCTCAACATGGTCAACATGCTCCGAAGGTTTGTGGCGGGCCGAAGCACCGCGTTGCAAGGATCAAGAGAAACCCAACCATCCGTCTGCTTTTCCTACCATTCCAGATGACCACGACAAACTGCAAAAAAACGGCTGTGTCCCCCTTACAGAAACTTACTTTTGGAACCCACAAGTTCAAGAATGTCGATTATAGGTGATCGTTGAGCCTTCAACTGTTCCATTCCGCTCACGCCGTCGCCTAGCGGGTCTCCTTACGACGCTCTTCAGCTCGAGCCCCTCTAAGAATCAAGGGCATACTGTAGTTGCCTTCATGACAGGCATTTTCGTAAACAGGGCCAACCGCACGCCTGATCGGAAAGGCGACAGTCCATGGCCCTGCAAACGATTCGGCATCATCCATGGTGAATTCGTACTCTAGAGTATTCGCATCGCCCACACGAAATCGTTCGATGACTCGCATATTGGGACCACTCCCTTGAAGCGTCCAAGCTCCATTGAAGTTTCTGGTTTCCACCACAAGGGTCTCGCCCTCCCAGTAACCCCGTGAACGCCCCTGCCACTGACGAACAGAGTCAGCCAATTTACGTCCACCAGTCAATGGAATCAAGCGAACATCTGAGTTCTGCTCGTGAAGGATAGCAACGTAATCTGGTGTCTGAAATATCTGGGCAAGACGGTTTGGAGCCACAGCCAGCAAGGGCACCGTACGCCCCATGATGCACCGTTCGTAACGCTCCCGATCCTCAGGTCCGTCAGCTTGCCGCAGGCGAGAGGCAATTCCGAGGACCTGCTGGCGACGTTGAGCAGCTGTCGTCATCCGCGGGAGCCTACCGGTTGACGGGTCAACTACCAACGAGGTCCGACCATCTGTTAGTTCCCCAGGTTCCCACCAATCCGCGTTCAACTGCAGGTCTCGCTCGCGGCCAATAGAAGCATGTCGTTGGACGAGATATGCCCCAATTTCTCCAGGTCCCAATACTGGCTTACTCGCAAGTGACCGAGGACGCTGCAGCGGTGTAGTGGAGCGATATTCCCAATACCCGCTGAAATCCGGCACTCCCCAGGCCGTACGACGGGGCTCAACAGACTGGCCCGAGGTCGCCACAGGCAACAAAAGTATAAGCCCCAATAAGGTTCGCATCCTAGACACCTACAGTCTCCACATTGAGACAACTACTTCGTAAACCTAGCCTAGCCTACTCGATTGCACCTTCTAAACACAGGAAACGCTCGGACTCACCTATATTCCCCAGCTATTCGGCAGCCCCTTCAGCCTGCCGCATCACCCTCAGAACGTTGCCTCCCATCACTTTCCCAACATCTTCATCTGAAAATCCTCTGGCTCGCAGGGCAGCAACAAGGTTCGGGGTTTTCCCGATGTGCTCCAAGCCTTCAGGCACTCTGAGACCCACGCTATCGTAATCACAACCCACACCAACGTGATCGATGCCAGCGGCTGTCGCGGCGTGCTCAATATGATCCACCAAACGACTCAGCGGGACCTGTCCAATCAACTCAACTCCAGCCACCTCGAGCTTCCAAAGCTCCTCAGACAACCTCCGTTTGTCTTCGGCGAATGCCCTTCGCACGGCACCTTTTTGCCTATTGATCTCTCTCAACTCTGACATACGGTTTCGGAACTTGTCGTCGAGCATGCCCGCATAGTAGGCCACACCGAGTACACCGCCATTCTGAGCAAGAGCCTTAAGCATGTCATCGCTGAGATTTCTCGGATGGTTCGACACCGATCGGCACGCGGCATGGGTATTAAGAATCGGGACGTTAGATGCGTCAATAGCGTCAAAGAAGGCCCGGTCTGAAGCGTGCGACAAATCAACCATCATGCCAAGCCGATTCATCTCCCGCACCACCTTCCGGCCAAAGTCAGTCAGGCCATCTGGACCGTCGTCATATTCAGCCGACCCGACCCAAGGGGTGTTACCGCTGTGAGTCAACCCCATATAGCGAGCACCCAACCGGTAGAACTGACGCAACACTTCCAGACTGGAATCGATCATATGTCCACCCTCGATCCCAATCAGGATAGCGACCCTGTCCTCCCGAGATGCTCGACGCACATCTCCAGATGTGGAAGCCAAGAACAGATCATTCGGATGGCGTGCGACTTCTTCTACGATCACGTCAGTGATGCGCAAAGCATTCTTGACAGCAGATAACGGCGTCTGGCTGCGTGCAGGAGTTGAAACAGCAAAGAATCCTCCAGTGAGGCCGCCCTGCCGCATCTTGGGGATATCGACGTGTGTATAGGGTAGGCTCTCCGATAAATTGAGCCCCTCGTTAAGAAGTCTACCCGGCGTATCAACATGCAGGTCAACGTAAAGCAGGTCGACCAATTGGGAGGCTTCAGTCTCAAGAATCTGGGGCCTCATATAGCTACCAAGCAATGCAACAGAGGACATCCCAAATTCACGCCTAGTCAACTTCGCAGTCATATCGTCATCCCTCTGGCTGGATAGGCGTCAATACATTAGCAACCCTATTCCACCGCAAGGCTAGGGCAACGCCAGTGCCACCCACTCCCCGGCATGATCCAATGACCCAATCGGCAACACGATATATTGCTTGCCTTCATGTATATAGGTGATTGGAGAACCTACGTTACCTGCCTCAAACGAGGTCTCCCAGACCACGTCTCCGGTCTCCTTGTCAAAAGCACGGAAACCTTTACCCGCATCAGGCCCAGCTCCTGGCGGCGTTCTAACCATAATGGGGTCACCTTCACTGACGAAAAGTAAGCTTTGGGTTAAAAGGGTCATTGCTCGGCCAGGCTGCCCCAGTGGAGGCACATCTAAATGGGCAATGTCTGGATGCTCTCGCGGCCCATCGCCATTAGGTACCATCCACATATGCTCACCAGTATTCATGTCAATGGCGGTGATCCGACCGTAAGGGGGCTTGAGCAGCGGAAGCCCGCGTGGGCCTTCGGGAAATGCCCGAGTTCCACGAGTATAGCGAACGTTCATCCTATCTGGATTTCCGGGTGTTAGGTCGGCCGCAAACGTACCGGTTACCGAAGGCACGTAAAGCATGCCTGTCACCGGATCAAACCCGGCACCGCCCCACTCAGCTCCACCCACAGACCCAGGCAACTGCAATGTCCCCTTTCGATCACCATCTCCATCACCTCGAATCGAAGGCGGGGTAAAAATCTCACCTAAGACAAACGGCTCTACAATCTCGAGAGCCTCCGATCTCAGTTCTGGTGTGAAATCTATTAACGTGTCTACCGAGATACCGTGCACATCAAAGGGCGCAGGTTTGGTCGGAAATGGCTGAGTCGGAGAGATCCACTCTCCCGGGGTATCTGAACCTGGCACTGGACGCTCCACAATAGGCCAGACCGGCTCCCCAGTCACCCTATCGAACGTGTAAGCGATAGCCTGTTTCGTCAGCTGTACCACAGCCTTTATCTCACGACCGTCAACTGTGATATCCATCAAGATCGGGGCCACGTTATTGTCGTAGTCCCACAAATCGTGATGGACCGTCTGGAAGTACCAGACCATCTCTCCGGTATCAGCCCGTAAACAAACTAGACTGTTCGCATACAAGTTGTCACCTGGACGATGTCCGCCATACATATCATTGCTGGGTGCCCCGGTTGGTAGATAGACAAGCCCAAGTTCCTCATCGGCACTCATCATTGTCCAGACGTTTCCCATCCCAGAGTACTCCCAGGAATTATCAAGCCATGTTTCGACGCCTGGTTCGCCTGCCTGAGGAATGGGGTTCCAGGTCCATCGCAAAGCGCCGGTTTGAACATCATAGGCCCGAACATAACCAGGCCTGTTTTCTTTGGTTCGCGGATGGTCCTCCATCGCCTGACCGACAACCACCACGTCTCGGACCACCAACGGCGGGGAACTATAGTTGAAATCGACGAGATCGGCAGTGTCTTCAAAGATACGCAGATCGACTCTACCTGAGTCGCCAAACTCGGTCACTGGCTGTCCGGTTTCGAGGTCAGTCGCCAAAAGATACGGAGGGCGCACTGAAAGAATACGACGACCCTCACCATCTTCATTCTCCCAGAATCCGACGCCGCGATTAGCAGCACCACGAGGGGTTTCGTCGTCAGCCAGCAACGACAGATCCTGAACCCACAGCGTCTCACCCGTCGACGGATCGAATGCCTCGACTAGACCGATACCATTGGACGCATAAAGTACTCCATCAACCATCACCGGAGTGGACCTTAGGTTGTTCGAGTATCGCAGGTTGGGCCACCGCGCATGAAGGCTTGCATCCACAGCCGGTCGCCGCCAGATGATCTCAAGGCCCTGCACAGTATCGGCATTAATCTGATCGATGGCCGCATAACGAGTGAAGCCACTATCTCCACCGTGTACCCGCCACTCACCGTTTGTTCCGTGCTGAGCCTCTATGCTTACAACCATACTCAATGCACACAACAGCGTGACCAAAACACGCCGTTCTCTGCAGCAAATTTCCGTCATGTTGGTCACCATCTTTCCGTGGTGTGTTAAATCCACCGCACGGGCACCTATCTAATCTTAGAGAACTCGGTCGGAACGAGCATTCTTGCTTCAATCGTGTCTACCAGTTTCCGGTCTTCTGAACGCTCAGCTGAGACAATAATCCGCTGAAAGTCAGGGTTCTCACCTAGCGTTCCCCACATTTCGTCGCGAGCTTCGAGCGAAGGATATCCCAGCATATAAACAAATGTATCGTCTGTGTCATCGCCTGTCGCGGCCGTCCAATAACCCACATTCTCCATACCGGCCTGTTCAAACATCGCCGCTGTATGATCGCGGAACCGGTCTGAGAGTTCTGCTCGCTTGCCGGCTACGGTCTTATAAACACGCAACTCGAAGACCCGTGACTCAGCTTGCCGCGCAGACAATCCCCACCCTGTTCCCAGTATCCCAAACATGCAGCTAACAAGGGTCAGAAGTTTCCATTTCATCATCTTTTTCATATCTCCCTAGTTGTGGCATGACCTGATGCAGTCAATCGGTCGCACCGTTGTAGTTCACCGCATTGCAAGCAATTACGCCTTCTGTGTCAAGCGCGGGCTTGAACTCAAACAGTAACCCGAGTCTCATGCAAGGAGGCACAAGGCCCTCAGCCGGCTTGCCTCGATGATATTGCCAAACTCTATCCCTTATCTTGGCAACCTGCCCAGTCTCCACCTGGTCTTCGGGGGACTTGAAAACATGGGTTACCAAGTCTATCGGCTAGCATCATTGCTGATGCGATAGAGTTTTGATTGTGTTCGAAGAATCAAACTACCTCGGACCACCGCCGGGGTCGCCAAAGCCATCTCGTTCAGCGAATTGGTGCGGATTAATTCAAACTCCGATCCGGCCCTGACGACAAAGGTGTCACCATCTTCTCCAAGCAGGAAGATTCGATCATTGTATGCCCAAGGGGAGGCGGTAAACCCAGAACCAGGTTTGACCCGGGTCCGTCCGTAAATCTCACGACCAGTCCTGGCATCGTGACTCAGCAGAAACCCCCGGTCGAGTAGGGTGTAGTAAGCACCATCGTAGACCAGGGCAGACGTGTTGTAAGTGCCAAGGCGTGGTTGGTACCAAACCACGTAGTCGTTTCCATTCTGACCCGGCCGCAATGAAATATCCCCAGAAGCCCCTGGTCGGATAGCGTACACTGGCCGCGGCATTCCCCCGGGGTATCCGGAGCTGATGTAAACCAACCCGTCTTGAGCAAATGGCGTTGGAACAACATTGACGGTCATTCCAGAAAGCTCCCACAACAATGTCCCATCAAGGTTGTACGAGCGGATTTGACGAAGACCCGCGGTAACGATCTCTGTCCGCAAGTCATTCTCCCAAACAAACGGGCTGGACCAATTCTCAACCTCGTCTCGACCGACCCGCCAGACTTCCTCACCACTCGACGCATCCAAAGCGACCAAGAACGATCGTGTCGTATTGTCGTTGACGATATAGAGTCGATCCTCATGGAGGGCTGGTGAGGCAGCAGTTCCAAAACGCTGACGCCCATTAAAGACCCCTAGTTGTCGAGTCCAAGCCACATCACCATTTAGTTCCAGTGCGCCCACGAGTCCAATCGCTCCGAAGTAAACGTAAAGTCGCTCACCGTCAGTGACCGGTGTCTCCGAAGCGAAGCTATTCTTGATATGCCGTTCGATCGCAGGGACAGTCGATCCAAGTTCCCGCACCCACCGTACTGCACCTGTTGCAAAATCCAAGTCATAAACAAGCCAGCGGTGCGAGGCATTCGACCGTGTGGCCCCGTGATCAGCGCCTGGGTCATAAAGCCCTGGCTGAGGAGATCGCTCCTCACCTGCACTGATCGCAGTGGTCACGAAGATGTGATCATCCCAAACAACTGGTGAACTCCAGCCCAGCCCAGGGATATCGGCCTGCCATACGACATTCTCGGTTTCACTCCAAACTTCAGGCAAGCGAGGATCATCAGCAATCGCACCAGCATCAAGCCCCCTAAACTTTGGCCATTGCCCCTCCTGACCATGAACAGATGCCACACTCACTGACAACATCAGTACGAATATTCCGAACAATGGACCCCGCATTATTTTTCTCCCTATCCTGGGTCACTGCCACTAAAACTTGTCTATCGTCTGCCGCAGCATAAAACAGCCTGCCTCAAAAATACGAAGCCTCTCCCTGGCGCAGTCCTCAGTACTTATCCAACCCCTCAGTCAACTCGATATAAGTCCCAAAAGGATCGGTAAGAAAAGCAACCCCAAGATTCAAGGATGGTATTTCTGTGTAAGGTCGGTCAAAGATGATTCCCCTAGCCTCAAGTTGCTCACAAAACTCCCGGAGGTTATCCACTTCAAAGCCTATGTGGTCCAGCGCAGCACCTCGGGTTCCAATCGGCTCCACTGCCGATGGTGAATATGTCAGGTTCACTCCAGGCAAGTCAGCAGCTTCGAACGACCCTCTGTTGCCAGGCGTGGCGTTGAAAGTGTCGACGTACCAAGATTTCATATCGTCAACCGGACCAGCAAAGTGAATGTGATGAAGTGTCATCGGAGTCGCCTCCTGATTCTGTAACAATTCGACCTTCACTCCATCTGGCGCCATGGCAAAAGCGATATAAGTGTCCTGATCCGCAATGTAAGCCAACCCGTCCTCCACAGATAGGGCTGGAGGCAGCTCCTCACGGGTCACAATCGGATAACCTGCGGCACGAACCCTATCCACTGTCGCCCGAGTACTTGGTACCGCAAAACCGATGTGGTTCACCGTGGTTCCCTTGGTCCCACTGATTGGTTCCGCCTCCCGAAGAAAAACCAACACATTGGGAAACTTGATCAATTGAAGATTGCCGCGAGTCAGCAATTCTCCACCGAGTGTATCGACCCAAAAATGCTTGTGCTCCTCAACGTTCGTCACGGTTAAATGGTGGTGCCCATACACAATCGGCCCTTGCTCGGATGCAGTTAACTGGGCCAAGGCGAGCGGTGCCACACCAAGTGCCAGTAAACCAACCAAGATAGTCCGCGAGGCGACTTTAATCATTGGAGTCCTCCATGTCATTGAATAGAACTGCCATCGTATCAGGCTTCACTAGGCCGTGGTGCGACGCGGAGAAGTCTGAAGCTCTGACAGTAACGTAGCACCCCTAAGTCAGCCGGAAATTTTAAGGGTCACTTCTGGACGTCTTCGTCCTGACGATAGTGACCACGCAAGTCGTTGTAGCGCAAACGGACCAAGTCAAAAAGCATTCTCAAGGAATCGCGTATTGGGTGAACCCGGCTTGAGGGGTCATTGACCCAGACAACTGGCACCTCTACCACCCGATAACCCAGCTTCCTACCGATCCAGAGCACTTCAACATCAAAACAGAATCGAGCTATCCGCTGGCGCGAGAAAATACGCCGGGCGACATCGCGCCGAAAACACTTGAAACCACACTGCGTATCCCGGATACCTGGCAGCACGACCCCCCGAACAAGCACATTGAAGAACCGTCCCATCATTTCACGCCACCAAACCTGTCGTAGTCTCACGTCCGAACCGCTGAGCGCCCGCGATCCGATGGCTATATCGCAGCCTCTCCCCAAAGCAGCGATCAACTGCTCCACCTCCTCAATTGGCGTCGAGAGGTCAGCATCAGAGAACAGCAGGTAACGTCCACGGCCAACCAGCATGCCACGGCGCACCGCTAAACCTTTGCCAAAATTGGACTCATTGTGCAGTACCGTGAGTGAGTTCCAGTCACTCGCTAGCTTCCGCACTAAACTTAAAGTCCCGTCGCTGCCACCATCAACAACGACCAATACCTCACTGGAGAACGTTTGTCCATCGAGGTAAGCCCGAACTCGACGAAGTGTCGGCTCTAACCGGGCCACTTCTTCAAAGGCAGGAATCACAACAGTGAGATGCACTTCTTCCTCAGTCACCACATCTCGACGAGCCTTGACGAGGTCTCTCGCGTTCGCCTCCAGATAGTAGTGACCTGACAACGGAAGACTCTCTTGGGGATTAAGGTTGTGCCCAGAGGCGTCATCGAATTATGGCGCCAATATTCAGAATGACTCAAAGAACCCTTTAAGTCACACAGAAACGCCGCCCCAGCAGTATCGCTCCGGAGCGACTAACGGACTAAGATCACTTGCAAGTTCCTGAAACTCGGCCAAGCAGTCAAGCACTGAGCCGAACTCCGTCAACGCCAGCTGTCTCTGGACTCTGTCCATGCCTCATTAAGGCGTGACAGTCACGGTCACATCAGCCGGGGTAAAGAGATAACCATCATCAGCCATCCCACGAAGCACATAGGTTCCAGGTTCGCTAAAACGGGCTGTGGTCACGATAGTTCCGTCACCAGGAAGTTCTGGTGGCGTCCAACCAGGTGTGTGATCGGCCATCGGCATGGTAAACGGATCGAACGTTACCGTGCCCGGCCCTCGGAATTGAATCCAAGCCAGACGGAGCCCAAGCGCATTACGTCGACCAGGAGGTCGACTGTTCCTGGCAGGACGCATCTCCGGCACACCATCGTCTTCGATCACCGCAGTGAGCATCAGTGCCTCTCCAACCACCACCGACCGCTTCAGACCCTCTGACAGTGTGATAGCCGGGGCCTGGTTGACAACCTCCTGAGTTCCCCCACCGCTCCGGTTCATCGATATGACCTGGTTGTCGATGATCTGTTCAGGCACAAGCCAACCCACTGCCCGATCAGTCCTGCCATTAGCGGTAACTGTCCACACCAGTTCCTTGTCTCCCCAATCGGCAGGCACCCGCACTCGCCACACAAATCGGTGCCGCCGTGGATAGAAGTACGCAGGCTGCCCTCTATCTGGATCACCCGGTTCAAAGAAATTATTTGGACCAACTGGAATATTCAGCTGCTCCTCGTAGTTTCGGTTTAGGTATCCAAACACCATATTGAAACTACCATCTGGGTTCTGCTCCCAGCCCTCAAACACCGGCTGCACATTCTGTCCGCTGTGATACGTCTGGGCTGCTGCTTCAGACGACATCGTCATCACAAGCAGACACAAACAAACAACACTGACAATTCGAAGCTGGCTAGACACAGTCATAAAGTTCACCAGACCACCTTCTCCCAAAAGCGGGAGAAGGCAACAGAATAGTAAGGCACCGGCCAAATAACCCCTACTCGCTGCTCATACGCTTCCGACGGACCAACTTCTCCTCGTAAATCTCTTCTGGCATATGAAAGAAACTCATCCATGCGAAACTCATGTCATCAATGGACCTGTTCCCGAAACCGACCCAATTCTTCGGGTCTGGATTATAGCGATTAGATGCTGTGTTATCGTGCCAGCCTATGACATGCAGGATCGTACCGGCTGGCAAGAGAGGCGCGACCTCGTCTGCATAGTTGTAAACGATGTGCCAGCCGAAATTGTGCCCTGTGCAACTCAGGGTTTCAATCGTCCCATTCGGATGAATCGCTTCAACACACATCCGCTTGCCACGAATGTGCATGTGGGGCTGAAACCCCGTGACTTGCGTCGGTTCAGGGAGCACGTAATAACCGTCGCTCCGGACATTGTCAGCACCAGCCGGAATGTCGAGGGTATCGAAACTATCTCCAACGTGGCGAGAAATTAGCACGCGATCAGGGATATACCCTTTCGGATACAGTTGGAAACCCACTCGGGTTCGGTCAACAATTTCCTCACCCACTGAGCTGTAATGCATATTGAACCTGATCTGGGTGCCAGCCTTTATGAGACGCCCTGTTCCGTCAGGAAAAATATCCCCGTTTTTACCCATTGCATATTCATTCAGGAATCCACCACCTTCCTCACCATTTTCGTCTTCCCATCGCATGGACGTAGCTACGTGGTGAACAACCCGATGCCCTCCTGGTGAAGGCTTGGTTTCGACCGCCTTGATGTATCGATCCTCGGCAAAACCTGAGTCTGCCCAAATATCCAGCCACCGGTCAGCGTCGACAGCCCCTATGAGTTGCTCCTCAGGAAGCTCTACGATCCACTCGGGGCTACCAATCCGCCAGTCGTCCAACGCTGCCAATTCTATCGGGGCCGGCGCATCGCCGGGGTTCCCTCGAGGAGCACCGGCATCAACCCACTGCCCTATCGTTGCGATCTCCTCGTCTGAAAGCGAGGCATCCTCCTTGAAACGACGTACCCCCACGTTGCGCTCAATAAACCAAGGCGGCATCTCGCGCTGGGCTGTCTTATCTCGAATGGCTCGAGCCCACGGGCGCACTTCCTCGTAGGTCAGCAGTGACATCGGTGCAACTGAACCCGCCCGATGGCATTGCTGGCAAGCACGCTGCATGATAGGCAGTACATCCTTCGCAAAGGTAACCTCAGACACCGCACTCTGTCTGGCCGCAGCCATCTCGGGTCCAAACACAGTGAATCCGGCAAGAACCATCATCAACATGTGAAAGCTAAATTTTCCAGGATGCCGATTCTCGATATTACTCATATCAGACCCCTCAGACCCTACAGTCGCTTCTCAACACTCAAGACAGCTCCAACCTGTAGCAGGTGGCAAGGTCGGTAGCTCCCTTGGGATTGTCTGTTACTGGCAGTGGGCGATCAACCCTCAACCACCCACAAGGTCTTATCAAGACCCAATTATCCACCTTGAGCTCATCAAAACAGAAACTCAACTGCTGAATTTGTTTACAATTTACTTGGCAGCACAGTCTTGGAGATATTGCATAGCTGCCGAGACCCCAGCCCGTTTGACTGAAGTCCCAGTCAAGCCGAAACTCATTTCTACCCCAGCTAGTGTACCTAGCAAACTAAGATCGTTAAGGTCCCCAAGGTGCCCGATACGGAAGACCGTTCCCCCGAGTTTCGCTAAACCAACCCCAAGAGACAAATCAAACTTGTCGAGCGCAGTTCCACGCAGCCTGTCGGCATCCTGACCTGGCGGCATCAGGACTGCCGTAATCGATGCGCTGTATTCATCTGGATTGCTACAAAGAATCTCAAGCCCCCAGGCACGAACAGCTCTGCGTGTGGCCTCACCATGCCTGGCATGACGCGCAAACACCTCTGATAGGCCCTCCTCACGGAGCAACGTCAGCGCCTCTCTGAGACCGTAGAGTAAATTGGTTGCCGGTGTGTATGGGAAAAACCCTTTCTCATTAGCCGTCAGCACGGAGCTCCAGTCCCAGAATGAGCGAGGCAGATTTGCCTGACGATGAGCGGCAAGAGCTTTTTCACTTACAGCATTGAAACTAAGGCCAGGGGGAAGCATCAAACCTTTCTGCGACGCTCCAACCGTCACATCAACACACCATTCATCGTGGCGATAGTCGATCGAACCAAGGGACGAGATAGTGTCCACCATGAACAAAGCTGGATGCTGAGCCTTTTCAATGGCTTTCCGTATTAGAGGAATACGGCTAGCAACCCCGGTTGAAGTCTCGTTGTGGACCACACAAACAGCTTTGATCGTATGGGCAGTATCCTCAATCAGGCGGGCCTCTACTGCTTGGGGATCCACCCCCTGCCTCCAGTCCCCAGGAATCCAGTCCACCTGCAGTGATAGATTCTCGGCTATCTGCTTCCACAGACTCGCAAAATGGCCGGTCTCGGCCATTAGAACCCGATCCCCTGCCGAGAGCGCATTAACTAACGCCGCCTCCCATGCTCCACTTCCAGAGGCCGGGTATATGACCACCGGACGTTTGGTCTGGAAGACCCCACGAATATCTTCCAACAGCTCAAAGCCAAGGGCCTGGAATTCCGGGCCACGATGGTCGATAGTCGGTTGGGCCATCGCTCGAAGGACTCGTTCGGGGACATTGGTCGGTCCTGGAATCTGTAAAAAATGGCGCCCAGCTTTATAAGACATACGGAAGGCTCTCTGAGATTGCGTTCATTAAGGCCACACTCCATAGGGCACAAGAACCCCGTGGCAGATTATACTCGCCAGATGAGCGAAGGGCTGCGACATGACCTAGAGGCGTCACTAGAGGGTGAAGTTCGATTTGATCCGATCACTAGGGCCCTCTACTCCACCGATGCCAGTGTTTACCAGATCAGGCCAACCGGGGTGGTCATCGTCAGGAGCCGGCAGGATATTCTCCAAACAATCAACATTGCTAGGCGCCATGGCGTCTCAATCACCGCCCGTGGGGGCGGGACCTCGCAGGCCGGACAGGCTATCGGGCCTGGTCTACAGCTCGACATGGGCAAGTACTTCAACCGCGTTCTCGAGATCAACGCCTCTGAACGCTGGGCTCGAGTCGAGCCAGGTATCGTTCTGGATGAGCTAAACGCACAACTACTTCCCCACCGGCTCCGTTTTGCCCCTGACATTTCTACCGCTAACCGAGCCACTGTTGGAGGCATGATCAGCAACAATTCCAGCGGTGCCCGCTCTGTGCTCTATGGGAAAACAATCGACCATGTGCTTGATCTGCATGTAGCGCTGAGCGACGGTTCGATCGTCCATTTCAGACCACTTGATTCTGAGACGCTACAAAACACCTCTCAGGCAAACACCCTGGAAGGCCGCTGCTATAGAGCTTTGCGCCACCTTGGCAAAGAGCACGTTAAAACCATCGAACGCCACTATCCCAAGATTTTGAGGCGCGTGGGAGGCTACAACCTCGATCGGTTTACCGATCCGAACCTACCTTTCAATATGGCCCATTTGATTGTCGGTTCAGAGGGTACCCTCGGACTTGTGGTAGAAGCTCGCATAAACCTAGTACCTCTGCCCAAGGCAAAAGCGGTACTCACAATCGAGTTTGATAACTTGCTCGAAGCGCTGGAAGCTACCCCAGCTATTCTCGAGCACAAACCATCGGCTGTCGAGGTTATGGACCGCTTTATCCTTGACCACTCTAGAGAAAATCCAGAATTCGACGGACTCCGTCAAGCTGTGCTTCAAACTAAGGATTCACCAGGTGCTCTACTCTGCGTTGAGCTCTACGCCGACAACGCCGACGAACTCCCTGACCGGCTTGGGGCCATCGAAAAAGACCTCGCATCCAGTGGCTACACAGTGCGAACCTCTCGCGCTACTGAACCTGCCGACCAGGCTCGAATTTGGAAACTGAGACAGTCATCACTTGGTCTCTCGATGGCGATGAAGGGGGATGGCAAGAGTATTTCTTTCGTCGAAGACACAGCAGTAGCTCCAGAGCGACTTCGCGACTACATTGCTAATTTTTTGAAAATTGTTGAGCGCCACGGAAGCACCACAGGTGTCTATGCACATGCTTCGGTGGGTTGTTTGCACGTACGCCCTGTCATCAATCTCAAGACCGAAGCTGGGGTCAGACAATTTGAAGCCATTGCTAACGACATCGCCGACCTAGTGCTCAAATTTGGCGGTGCTCTATCTGGCGAGCACGGCGACGGACTTGTTCGAGGACCCTTCATAGAGCGAATGTTTGGCACGGAACTCTACACGGCATTCAACAAAATTAAGCAAACATTCGATCCAGAAGGACTCTTCAATCCTGGGAAAATTGTCGACTCACCCCCGTTAACCGAGAATCTCCGCTACGGCCCCTCCTACCGCACACCTAACCCTCCAGCTTTTTTCGATTATCAAGAGCACGGGGGACTCGGACGCGCCGTAGAGATGTGCAGCGGCGTCGGCGCCTGTCGTAAGACCCTTGACGGAACAATGTGCCCATCCTACATGGCTACCCGCGATGAAGCGCACTCGACTCGCGGTAGAGCGAATGCTCTCAGGCAGGCTATGACGGGACAACTAGACGCATCGGCACCGACTGATGAGAGCGTCTACCAAACGCTTGACCTGTGCTTAGAATGCCGTGCCTGCAAGGCCGAATGTCCTGTTGGCGTTGACATGGCAAGGTTCAAAAGCGAGTTTTTGGCGACCTATCACGAGCGCTACGGCACACCGCTGCGAGCCAGGATCCTTGGGCATATCCACAACCTCTCAGCCGCAGCCAGCCCGATCTCCTCACTGCTCAATCCCTTACTTAAACAGCCGTGGCTTCGGGCTCTGAATGAGCGATTATTGGGACTTGACCGACGGCGAGCTCTTCCTCAATGGGCAACACGCACCTTTGCGAATCATTGGAAAGAGCGACCACAAGAGACTAATTCCCACTCAGTTGTGTTGTTCAACGACACATTTACCAACTATTACCATCCGGAAATCGGACTAGCCACGGCAGCCCTCTGTGACCATGCCGGCATCGGGGTCAATCTTGGTCCAAACGTCTGCTGCGGCCGTCCACTTATCTCACAGGGATTATTGTCGCAGGCACGCCGCTGCGGGACTGACACTGTTGGGCAGCTACATTCACTCGCCGCCGGACGAAAAATAATAGTTCTTGAGCCCAGTTGCCTCTCAGCCCTTCGCGATGACCTCCCCGCTCTCTTACGAGGACATGCCCAAGAGCAAGCTTACCAAGTAGCCGAAGCCTGCATGCTTTTTGAAGAATGGCTCGACGCCGAGTTGACGAGTGGCTCCATAACACTTGACTTCAAACCTGGACCTCGCCGAATCGTCCTTCACGGACACTGCCATCAAAAATCACTCGGGCTAGTTCCGCCTGCCCAAAAACTGCTTTCACGCGTGCCAGGTGCAGAAATCGTAAACCTTGACGCCGGCTGCTGTGGCATGGCCGGCTCCTTCGGCTACGGCAGTGACCACTTTGATGTTTCGCAACGAATCGGAGAGAGACGGCTCCTGCCAACCGCACGAGCGCTCGAACCCGATGAACACCTCGTCGCCGCCGGTGTCTCTTGCCGACATCAAGTGAAAGACCTCGCAGGCGTCGATGTACAGCACCCGGCTGAGCTACTAGCAACACTCGTGGGGCGATGACAGCAGCCGTCACTACGGTACAGTCGAGGATATCGATTCTGGCCAGTCGTCTTTGTGGCACCCTATCTATATAATTCTCAAGCTAGATTGAAAGCTGAGCGGAATAGAGAAGACCCAGGCTCGAACCATTACCGTCTTGATGAATTCAATGAAATGTGACTACTCGCCGCCCCTTCTCACACTCTTGGCCGTAGGGACCCTGTTGCCACTGCTGGCAAGTCCGGGGACAGCCCAACCCGCACCAGAATCCCAGGCTTACCTCAGGCTCACGGCGCTCGATCCAGCCGGCAACCCAGTCAATAAGCTAACGCTCGACGAGCTTACCCTTCGCTTGAACGGTGATGAACTCCAAGCGTTGTCTATTCAACCTATAGCCCCGACCACACAGATCGTTGCAATCTTCGAGGGCCTCGCAGTAACGCAGAGACAACTTAATGGCGCCATCGGCCAGTTCATCGGAAGTCTCGACGACACCAGCACCCTTGACATGCAAAGTGTCGACGGCAACCTCGATGCAGCCATAATCGAAGCTATTGACGATTTACACGCCCGGGGTGCTCAGCGCCCTGTAATAGTATTGATGGGCCAGCCAAGCGAAATGGCACCTTCCGCACTACAGTCGTCGCAGGTGCGTGGCCGCCGACGCGCAACCGACCTCTCCGGCGATATTGATGCACTAGGTCAGCTACTTACTGACCATAGCATTCTTTTCTACGGCGTCTCCATTACGGACGTCGAACTTCCGCAACTGCAAGCACTTGCTGCTCATACTGGAGGACGTTTCGAACGTCTGCCAGATGCTACTCGACTAAATGCGGTAGTCAGCAGCATCGCCTTAGAACTAAGCACGCAACACCTGATTTCATACATGCCCACCGAAAGCACTGACACTTTCCCGAATGTAGAGCTCGCTCGTCCCGGCCTAGTTATACGCACAGCACCCGCAAAACTCACCCATTAATTTCCCGAGGTCGGCAGCAATTCGACCATCTCCAACCGCTAGACCAAAGCGTCATCGGTCGCGAAGACCTATGAAAAATCAGGCACTCTTCTTGACTGTAAGCAGTAGGACGTCTCGAGCCAATTCCGACTCAAACACCTCAACATCGAATGACGGAACCCCTGGGGCGTTTGCAAATGCCCGCCGTGCCCGGCCTCGCCAATCCTTTTGCCTACGCGCATGTTGATAACAAGCCAAATAATCGCCAGGACGAAGTACTTCAAACACCGCAGCCACCTCAGCCGATGCCACATGCTCTAGCCCAGCCTGGTCAGCGACCAACCCAACATCCGGGTCGAGAAACACTATAGCCGGGGCGCCTTGCGCCAGAACCCGCTTGTGAACCGCGGCAAAATAGGCCCCACGATCGACAAACGGCTTCTTGAACACTTCAATTGCCAATCCGGTGTCCCCTGCCAGGCGTTGGACATCGTCCAAGTCGCGAAAATGAGTAAGAACCGACTTAGGCAGTTCTACCACCCCCCGTGACGTTTTGAGGGAAGCGGGAGGATCATCAACACGATACATCGCAATATATAACACTCTGGAAATGGCTTCTCGTTGAGCCAGATGCACCAAGGTGCTCCACTTCACTACGTCACGGTCGTCGCCATACCACCTGTCTCTCATCGAACAATCAGCCGCGAAAATTTCCGCGACGCTCTTCCAAGACTTCCCAGCGACTATAGGCGTGGTCAAGTTCCGATCGAATTTGGTCTAGGCTGGCCAAAGTAGACTCGATTGTCCCACGTGTCTCACGGTAGAATCCTGGCTCAGACACCATCCCATTCAACCGTTCTGCCTCAGCCTCTAGCGCTTCAATCCGCACTGGCATGTCCACCAATTCTCGCTGTTCGTGATACGAAAGACGCTTCTTGGCATCTGACGGACTTCTCGAGTCAATAGTAGTCTCGTGAGACTTTCGTCCTCGGACCACTGACGGATCGCTAGATTTCTGGACTGTGCTTGGTCGTTGCCTAGCCCAATCACTGTAACCACCGACATATTCGGCCACCCTCCCTTCACCTTCAAACACAAGTGTGCTTGTTACAACGTTGTCCAAGAATGCACGGTCATGACTTACTAAAAGCAAAGTCCCAGACCAGCTGGCTAACCGTGCCTCCAAAAGTTCGAGGGTTTCAACATCGAGGTCGTTAGTCGGCTCGTCCAGCACCAGCAAATTAGCGGGACGGGTGAAAAGCCGGGCAATCAACAACCGGTTACGCTCACCGCCAGACAATGCCTTGACCGGAGAACGCGCACGATCCCTAGTGAAAAGAAAATCTCGAAGATACCCATAGACGTGACGAGACTCCCCGTCAATCATAACCGTGTCATTGCCATCACCGAGTGTTTCAAAAACCGTCAAGTCTGGATTAAGCTGCTCCCGCTGCTGGTCGAAATACGCAACCTGCACGTTGGTCCCTCGATGAACCTCCCCGGTAACTGGCTGCAGCTCGCCTATCAACAAACGTAGCAGGGTTGTCTTCCCAGCCCCATTGGGTCCTACAAGCCCAACCCGGTCTCCGCGCAAAACCCGATTAGTAAAGTCAGCGATTACCACCGTGTCACCGAATGAATAATTGACCGCTTCTGCTTCAACCACCATCCGACCTGACGGCTTCGACGAAGCAATCCGCAGGTCGACATTACCCTCAGCAGTCCGACGCTGCGCCCGTTCAGCCCTTAGAGCCATTAGAGCCCTGACCCGACCTTCATTGCGAGTACGCCGAGCCTTGATTCCTTTTCGCAACCAAGCTTCCTCAGAGGCCAGTTTCTTGTCCAGTTTCACTTGTCTGACCGCTTCACCGGCCAACCGTTCGTCAAAACGCCGCAAATAATTCGCGTAGTCACCTGGCCACGAGGTAAGTTGGCCCCGGTCAAGTTCAACGATGCGAGTAGCCACCCGCTGCAGGAAAGCACGGTCGTGAGTCACCACCACAACCGCTCCCACATAATCAGTGATCAGAGTTTCCAGCCAGTCGATTGCCTCGAGGTCAAGATGATTAGTCGGCTCATCCAGCAAAAGGACATCAGGATTCGCCACAAGAGCCTTTGCCAACAACACTCGTCGGCGCCATCCACCGGATAACGTATCCACCACCGACTCAGCAGGTAGTTGCAACCGCTGGATAATTTGTTCCACCCGTTGTTCTAATCGCCAACCGTCTCGATCTTCAAGAGCCTGCTGAAGCTTCCCCAAAGTCTCAAGGGAAGTCGGGGATGACACCTCAGCAACTTGAACGGCCGCATGGTGATAAGCAGACGCAAGTCCGCCGAGTTCGCCCAAGCCTTCAGCGATAACGTCAAACACCGGTTTACTAGATGAAAGCGGTACGTCCTGTACCAGATGGGCTGTCTCTATTCTAGGTGTGCGGTGTATGGTTCCACTATCTGGTCGCCTAGAACCCGACAAAAGCTGGAGAAGGGTAGATTTTCCACTCCCGTTGCGTCCGATAATACAGACACGCTCTCCAGACTCCAACCGCAAGTTGGCGCGGTCTAGAAGCGGCAGGTGCCCGTAAGCGATCGAAACTTGTTCCAGCGAAAGAAGTAACACCCTCCCAACTTACCATGGGCTGCCATCCCTAGAGACCGGCTAAAAACCACCTATTGGTCACCTGTCCGAGCTGGCAAACCTGGCATTTCATCATCGGCAAACCGAGGTAGCAGCTCCTCTCGCATCGCCAGATGGTAGACACCAGCCGCTACCACAATGGCAGAAGCTACAGCATCCTGCTCAATCACCCTCTCATAGGTATCCAGATTGGTGTGCCACGTGTAGCTACCATACTGAATCGGATCTTGCTGCATGCTAATGCCTGGCAGGCCGGCTTGGTTAAAGGAAGAGTGATCAGAACCAGCTCGACGTCGACTGGCTGTCGTTCTGACACCCATGACACCAAGGTCACGAAAGGGCATTAACAAATCGCGGAGCACTGAACCGGCAGCATCTGGACCAAACACTTGGGCCCCTCTGGCACGACCGGTTCCAGCATCAATATTGAAATAGCCACCAAATTTTGCATGCTGAGGCGTCGGCATCTCAACTGAACCAAAGTGCTTTCTGACGTATGCTTGGGACCCCAGCAACCCCTGCTCTTCTCCACCCCAAAGCGCCACCCGGATCGTACGCCGTGGTTCAATTCCGATGACTGCTAAAATCCGGGCCGCTTCCATCATCACTGCAACACCAACAGCGTTGTCGGTAGCTCCCGTCGCAGCATGCCATGAATCCAGGTGTCCACCCAGCATAACCACCTCATCCGCCAGGTCCGTCCCAGATAACTCCGCAATCGCGTTATTTACGGTCCGTCCTTCGGGGTGAGTCAAATTGACAATATCAATTTCCAGTTCGACCGGACCTGAACCAAATTCAATCAATCTGACTATCCGGCCATAATCTTCGTTACGCATCACCATCGTCGGCACAGCTTGACTAACATCGTAAGTTCTATTCTGAAAAGCCCGGATCTGCCCATGGTCTCGGCCGGCATCGTTTACCCGCGCAACGGCACCTGCTTCGACCAAAAATGCAGTCACCATGCTCTCGATTTCGCGGCGAGTCAATCGTATTACGGCGCCGTCTTCAGCATTACTCGAACGGTTCCTCTCACTAGTTCGTGAAGTCGGCCGTCTGGAAACAAACTGGCGCGTCAGTTCAGCATCCTCCCTGCGACGAGCTCTACCAGTCATAGTGACGCCTACTTCAGCGGGTGCCCCCACAAAGACCACCCTCCCAGATACCTCAGACCGCACCAACCCAAAATGATCGTCGAGACTTTCTGCTGTTGGCTGCTCAGGCAACACAAGGTGATACACCTGGGCTCGAAGGGGACCATCGGTTCCTGGAGTCCAGGCTAATGCCTCTGCAACCAAAGAATCAGTAACCGGGGACACCAAGTGGACGCTGAGTCGCTCATTCGACCACCCTGGGTGTCCAAAATCGAACGGCTCTAGATGCCCATTAGTCAAACCCCAAGCCGCCATCTGTTCGATAGCCCAAAGCCCGGCACTCTTGAGGTTTGGAGAACCGGTCAATCGTGGCCCATACACGTCCGTCAACCAGTGGAGAGTCGACATAATGTGAGAGTTGGTAGTCGCTTCTTGGCGAATTTTCCAGTTGATATCAACTTCAACTGGCTCTTGCCCAACAGTTACCGCTCCACAAAGCCCAACCGCTACAATCGCCACTAGACATCTAGCCATGAATCTCCCCTCTAGCCTGTCCGGCCCCAGGCCTACCACGGACGACTCAACTCGTAGAGGTTTCGGTCCCAGGCAATCCACACGTCCGCCCATGGATAAGCCCACGTCAGGTCTCTGCCGCTGTGCTTAGTTGTGAAAGACCGGCCAATCCAGTCAACAAGGTCAGAGATGGCCACATAGTCACCATTTCTCAGGGGGGGAGCCCATTCTCAAGCTCGCAGTGGCACTACCTATTGGACCGGCACCCCTCTCGGCCACTACCTTCCTCATATTGTGGCTACGGTAAGAACTATCCGAGCAGAGCCAACAAAGTGCCTGCGGCCACAGCGCTCCCGATAACGCCGGCGACATTGGGACCCATCGCGTGCATCAACAGATAGTTGGTTGGGTTATTGTCCTTTCCCACCTTATTGACCACCCGCGCCGCCATAGGCACCGCTGACACCCCAGCTGCACCAATTAGCGGGTTCATCGGCTCAGCGGACACCAGATTTATCAGTCTAGCAAGCAAGACACCTGCTGCAGTCCCAATGCAAAAAGCTACTAACCCAAGTCCAAGAATCCCCAAGGTCTCAATCTGTAGGAACCCATCGGCACCTAATTTACTCCCTACGGCTAAACCCAACAGTATTGTGACAATGTTGATTAATTCGTTCTTGGCTGCGCCAGCAAGGCGGTCAGCGACACCAGCCTCTGTCAAAAGGTTGCCAAACATCAGGGCTCCAATTAGTGGGGTAGCATCCGGAAGGAGCAACAAACATAGTCCAAACACCGTCAATGGGAACACGATCTTTTCGACTTGTCGAACCTTCCTTAGTTGCTTCATCTCAAGCTTCCGCTCAGCCTCAGTCGTCAGCGCATTCATGATCGGAGGCTGGATAAGCGGAACCAGCGCCATATAGGAATAGGCTGCTACGGCAATTGGACCAAGCAAATCCTCTGAGAGTCTCGATGCCAAGAATATTGCGGTCGGCCCGTCGGCGCCCCCAATAATCCCGATAGCCGCGGCATCCTGAACCGAAAAATCAATTGCAGGAATGTACTGTGACAGCAGCAGCGCCCCAATCACAGTCCCAAAAATACCAAACTGCGCAGCGGCCCCCAGCAGTGCTGTCTTTGGGTTCGCCAAGAGCGGACCAAAATCCGTCATGGCTCCAACCCCCATAAAGATCAAAAGTGGAAACAATCCGTTGGAGACACCAAGGTTGTAGATGATACCGAGAAAACCTTCCGCCTCACTTATTCCAGCTATTGGAACGTTAGCAAGCAATCCGCCGAAGCCTATAGGAAGCAGCAACAGTGGTTCAAACTCTCTCTTTATTGCAAGGTAGATCAGGGTGAGACACACCCCGATCATGACCATGTGGCCCAACGTCAGGTTCGCAATACCCGTAGCCGTAACAAGCTTGTCGACGCTCTCCACTACGCGACCACCGCCAATAGGTCTCCTGCAACTACAGTCGACCCCACACGAACATCGAAGCGGGTAACGGTGCCACTTGCCGGGGAACTCACCTCAATCTCCATCTTCAAAGCTTCAAGAACAAGCAATGTGTCTCCACTTTTGACGGAATCTCCCTCGTTGACAACGAGGCGAACCACCTTGCCTGGTAGCTCGGCTAAGACATCGGTGCCGTCACCGGCTGGACCTGCTTGACGCTCCTCGGAAGCCGTACCCACTGCCACATCGAACGGATAATCGTGGCCGTTAACCGTCGCAGTAGTCCCCTCAATAGAAACGTTATAGACCGTGTCCTTCACCGTGACAGCATACCTATTGGAATCTGGGGTTGTCGCTGTATTCTCCTCGGGGCCAGACTTCCGGACCATCAAGGCACCCTCCCCTTTGAGAAAGGCAACGCCTTTGTCCGTGAGACTCGCAGAAATAAAGATATTCTCGTCCGTTACCGGAAGTCCCGCAGCTACCAGCCGGCTGGTAGCTGCCCCAATGCCTTTCGTCGAATCTGCATCATTCAGTGCACGGGGATCTTCGGTCGTCGGCGGTAGACCGCTCTGCTCATGAGCGATACGAACCACTTCGGCATCTGGTGAGACTGGGGGTTTTCCAAAATAGCCAAGGACCATCTTCCCGTACCCGTCAGCAATTCGCTTCCAGGGACCAAAAATAACGTTATTAAAAGCCTGTTGGAAATAAAACTGACTAACCGGAGTAACGGAAGTGCCAAATCCACCACGGCGAACCACCTCACTCATCGCCTTAATGACTTCAGGATACCGGTCAAGAAGGTTGTTGTCCCGCATCATCTGGGTGTTGGTGGTCAATGCGCCACCAGGCATCGGCGAATATGGGATCCAAGGGTCGACGATCTTCGACTCCAGTGGCAACAAATAATCTTTCATACACTCCTTGAACACCTCTGAAGCTTCCAGAACCTTATCGATGTCGAGTCCAAGGTCATAGTCAGTGCCTCGTAGGGCGTGCCACATCGCGATAACATCAGGCTGTGAGGTCCCACCCGAAACGGGAGCCATACATAAGTCAATACCATCTGCGCCAGCATCGAGGGCCGCTTTGTACTGCATGAGACTTACCCCGGCTGTCTCGTGGGTATGTAGACGGATCTCCACACTATCGCCAAGCAGTTGTCTGGCCTGTTTGATCGACTCGTAGATCTTGCTAGGTACAGAAGTACCACTCGCGTCCTTGTAACAAACGGAAGTAAACGGCACGTCGGCGTCCAAAATTGATCGCAAAATACCCGTATAGAACTCGGGCGTGTGAGCTCCTTCACCCTTCGCGCCAGGAGGCAATTCCATAAGCGCGACAACCACCTCATGGTTGAGACCTGCATCCGCGATGCATTGACCTGAGTAGGACAGATTTCGCACGTCATTCATCGCATCAAAGTTACGAATCGTCGTAATGCCATGCTTCTTGAACATCTTTGCGTGCAACTCAATGATGTCCGAGGGCTGGCTATCAAGACCGACAACATTCACGCCGCGCGCTAACGTTTGCAGGTTTGCATCTGGACCGGCGGCGGCACGAAACGCATCCATCATGTCAAAAGCGTCTTCGTTACAATACAGATACAGACTCTGGTATCTGGCCCCACCTCCAGCCTCGAAATGAGTGAAGCCGGCGTGGCGAGCCGCCTCGACGGCCGGAATAAAATCAGCGGTCAGCACACGGGCGCCATAGACGGACTGAAAACCGTCCCTAAAAGCAGTATTCATCACAGCAATGCGACGCTTGGCCATGGTCTATCCTATCGCTGTCTGTGAGCTTCAACTACAGCCAGCACGACAGCGATTTCTTCTTTCCCTGAAGAGCCAGAGAGATTCTCCGGCGAACTCGGTGCAATTACCTGGTCAGGCCACTGATCGCCGAACTCCTCAAAAATTCGAGCCGATCCCTGGAGCACAGCTACCAACAATGCCAGAAAGCTAAACACCGTCGTCATGCCGACCACCATTAAGTTCAATCCTTCTAGCAGCATTGAAGGTCCCTTCCAGAATGTTTAGGGGAGGTTCATTTTGCCACACTTAGCCTTAATGAGCACTATGAGCCTGGCATGCTTCCCGTTAACTTCTTGGTACTGTTCATCCCCCTAGGCAACTGTCGCAACGTGACCTTGAACGACCCAATTAGTCCACGTGTCGATGCTTAATCACCTGTGCCCAAAGTACAGAAAACAAACAGTAGCCAAGAAAACAATAGAACCCTGGCCCAAGCGTCGAGGTCACATGAGTCTCCATCTCGACCTCAATTGGAGGCAAAATGGCAACGGATACACTAAAACTGGTCGCTTGCACTTGATCCCGAGTGGCCAGAAACGCCAAAAACACCGCTACCACAAACACATCGGCCATCGACCACTTCCCAATAAGGTCCACCACCCACACCAACCACTGCCGGATCCTGTCTGTTGCCGTGTAAACCGCGAGTAGCAGCATCGAACCCTTCGCCAAAGGCACGATGATGCTGAACAACAAGATAAGAAAGGACACCAGTTGATCGCCGGAGTTCCACAATTCGTCGACTGTACCCAAAATGGAACGACTCTGTTCATACACCGTCACCATCACAGGTTCCGAGATAATCTCAGCCGCAACCTGCGACCTGATCACAACACCATAAATAGGCAGAGTCACGCCAGGAATGAGCAGAAGAACATTCAACAAGGTGAGTGCTACGATGCCTCGCTTCACCTCACTCTACTCCCTCTCGAATGGATTCGATTTTCTTGTCACGAGACGAGGCAAGCTGCCGGAGATCACGTCGATGGTTTGCTTCGAGCTCCAGCCGAGCATCAGGCTCAAACGTTCCCACCAACGTTGACCGATAGAGTATTTCAGCCTCAGCCACTTTAGCCTCATAGTCTC
>CEUS01011177.1_pt1 | contig 30889 bp, 46 predicted proteins | sample 427031 | NCBI WGS metagenome assembly CEUS01 (sample SAMEA2622837, study PRJEB7988) | marine metagenome | biome: marine biome (ENVO:00000447); feature: marine epipelagic mixed layer (ENVO:xxxxxxxxx); material: "saline water (ENVO:00002010), including plankton (ENVO:xxxxxxxx)" | depth 140 m | reverse complement strand
GCTTTGAGATAGGCGAGGATTGGCCGGGATTACTTCCAGTACCATGGCTAGCCCGCCATGAGCTTTGATAAGATCACCTTGTTCAATTTGTTCGCCAATCAGCATCATGTCTATATTATGCCTGTACGCGGCTATGAAGTCAAGTAATTAAACTTTTATTTCAAATAAAATATGACAGGATGACATACAGCGCCGAAACCACACCTGCTGCACTCATAACGTACACATGTATATAATCTCGCTTATTGTAACGCTTATTCATAACTTTTTTCCTTTTTAAAATACTGGGGGGTCGGTTCTCCTCGCTCACCGACTTGCCAGCCTCTCGATCACTCCCATTCTAGGTTGCCTATCGCTTAACCATTAAACTTTATATTTGCGATATTTATTATTGGCGTGAGTTCGTTGAGACATGAACCCACCATATTATTTAGTATTCCCCCAGGTTCTATATTTTAAAAGATCACTTTTTTGAACGATACTTTTTAAGATCTCGTTCTTCGCAGTCAACCGCTGCTGCTCCACCAATAGGAAGAATCTTGTAACGCTTCCCTCCCTTAGCAGGGGAGGTGGGTGCTTCGTCACCGGCAGAGATTACAAATCCAACCTTGTCGCGATGACAGAACGGAACACGGGTGTTCCTTCGAAACTGTACCGTGCTACCAACAGGAAACTTTGCTTCCTGAGAATAATTTTCCCAAACTTGCTGGGCATACTTGTTTTCAACCATAGACTTCCACTGCTTTTCGGTAGGTACAAAACTTTCGTCTGCACGAACAGAATCAACCAGGGCCCTGTAGTAGGGGGGGTTTCTATGATAGTAGTCCGCAATAACTTTGAGACGGGTAGCCATCTCTGGAGTAAATTGCATTTCAAATTCTTTTTGTCGGTTGAGCACTTCGTCAGAATTTTCCTTTTCAATCTTTTGAAGGCATTCCTCCTGGCGGGCACTCATAGTCTTACCGTAGTTCATTTGATCCAGAAGGGACTGTACAAAGCCCGACGCCCACTGGTTTCCTTCCACTCGCTTAAGCGCCTCTTCCAGTCGAGCTTGATGCTGAGTATCTGGAGTATGATTGAGAGCTTCCTGAACCTTTGCTTCAAGGTCGCTTAGGCACTTGCGCCGGCCCGTTGAGAGCCTGCGATTTTCTTTGTAATAATCGTAAAGAGACTGAGCGAAAACTTTGTCTCTTTGCGAGAGGCGAGGGTTAGCGAGAAGCGTTTCAAACTTTTGTGCGATTTGAGTCAATTTCTTTCCCTTACTCATACCTTAACTATATCACAGGATAGAGGACAGCGCAAGCTGTTCTAATTTTTTTTCAATTAAAAGAAATCATATCGTGTAGCAAGTGGGAGTTGGTATCCCGGCAAAGACGAGCGAGAGAAATATACTCTTGTTCTTCGTCATCCCAATAAACTCCCACAAGGTGAAGTTGGTCTTCTGCTTCGGGAGGAAGAGGTCCATCACGAAGTCGAGATTCGGTCAACTGTTGAAGTGCTCGGATTTCAAGATTTTCAAGTTCGTCGGGGGTGTAATCGTTTGTCATTGGAATCTCCATAGTCTTATTATAAGTAAGTGTGCGTGCGATGTCAAGGGAAAAGGGGAAAAAAATTTTCGGTAACAAATTCCGTAGTACGGAAACCTGGGATTTATACTCTCTCGACTTCCCACGACAAAACACTAGACGGATGTTTATCTCCAACAACCATCACATTATAATATTGCACTTCGGTTTCATCGGAGTAGTCACCAATCACTTCAGTAATAATAGCTAACTTTGTTTTTTCGGCGTCGGCGCGTGCGGGACCGAGAGGAGGGATTTTAACCAAATCTCCAACTTTAAACATCATGCTGCCCAACCACTTCAATAAACATTTCATGAAACTTTAAAGTGTTTCCATTCGTAAATTGAATATTCCACATATATGTTTCGCGACCGGATTCATTTAAAATGTTTTCTATTGCGATGCCCGTGCGCGCGGGTGGGAGGCGCGCGTCTTCAGTGCCATCACTAATTTTTACAAGATCTCCCACTTTGACTTCTTCGAAGCGAGTCATGACGACAAAGCCAGCATTGAATGATTTGCAAAGGGAGAAGGATTAACATAGGAGCCAGCTACCTCATCAACAAACCATACATTCAAAACAAACCACTGTCCATTGTGCTCGCTATTAATATCCGCCACCATCCAAATACTTCCGCCGCCCTTGATGGCTTTGTGGATGCAGACAACTCGGGTGCCCGTCTCTAGTTGCCCGGATTCCCAAAGGTGAGACTCTTTTTCTCCGTCTCCCCAGTCTTCAAAATTAGGTGAAGTGAAATTGGCTGTTCCCGTGGAACGATCCGGATAGAGAAAGGGGACAGGTCTTTGCTGTTGGACGTACGCGATGGACCCCGGAGTAGATTCTGTGTGTCTCATAATTTATTTCCAATTCATTTGTATTTATAATATGGGCGCGCCATCTTTGAAAAGCTGCTGGGCTAGCGCCGCCAATTACATGTTCTAGTTGTTCTAGGGTTAGTTCATCTTCATCTGATATTGGTAGGGCAGGCGGGACTTGAACCCGCGACCGGCGCTTTATAAGAACGCTACTCTGACCTACTGAGTTACTGCCCTTCGCGGGATTGTAAGTCATTGTGAGTATACTCCTAGGTTCGTAAGCACCATCTAACTCTAATTATATTCTACATTTCTTTTTTCATCGTGTCAATAGCGTTTTGAAAAATAATTCTAAGAAACTTTTCTGTAGCCTGGAGGTCGCGAGACTGCTCAATCTCTGTGATCAATTCCAAAATCTTCACAATCGAACTCTTCTCTAGATTGATGTATGTTCTCTGTTCCATATTTTTATTTTCTAAGATTGGTAGCGCGGGCGAGACTCGAACTCGCAAGGTCTAAGACCGGCAGATTTTAAGTCTGCTGTGTATACCGATTCCACCACCGCGCCATTCCCAATTCCTAGCTGCTGTCTACTCTCTTATTATGCCTCAAGCAGATCTCAAAGTCAACCAGTTTTTTTATTTTCTTTCGTAAAGGGCAACAATCTCTGATTCTTCTTCCCAGCCCAGGTTGTTTTGTTTCGCCCAGGCAAATCTTGCTTCCGGGGCATTCGGTGCGCGGATAGTGCCAACCTTGTTAGTTCGAAGGTGGGCATCTTTTTTGTTTTGATAAATTTCAAAACTAGCCAAACAATCTCTATACATTTTATACTTTTCTCTTTAGCAAGTCAATCAAACTATTTTCCCAAATATCATCAGCGTCTGGTTCTAGGGGCACCTTAAGATTGCTGGCAATTCTGCCTGGATGCTTTGGGTGCTCAGGTAGATCCTTAAAGAATGCGTACTTCCATTCAAGCTTCTTTGTTAGGGGGTGGGTGCAGACTGCAAGAATATATTCCTTATCATTCTCATCTGGAAAGGCGTAGTAAAGATCTTTTGTTCCACTATCCTTAACATTCCGATAACTATGTTTATAGTTTCTTAGGGGCACACAGTTGTTAGTAATCTTTCCATATGATCCTGCTGAACAATTTTTATCTTCGATCCAATAAGTTTTGTTTTGAAAAACAATTTGTAGGTCCGGTGCCATCCGTTGGCCATTGGGATGTTTTACTACTTTGATTCCCTGCTGGATCAATCTATCATAATGGGCGAACTCACAAACATGGCCCAGGAAGTTTCCCAGCTTTGGCATGAGAGATTCGTGATACTTATTAAAAACAGATTCAAGATTGTCAGCAGTGGATGAATTATCCAGGCCCAGATGCGAGCCAATGTGTTCAAAAATCACACTCATTGTACAACTCCTCTACTGTCTTCAGAGTATCAAGACAGAGAAAGAAAGTCAAGTGTTTATTTAATTAATTTTTGCCAGCGTTGATATTCTTCACGGACAGGAGCAGGCTTAGGCAAGGCTAGCGGAGTCGGCATGGTTTCGGCGTCTCGCATAGCGGCCAGAATCTCATTGGAACTGGGGTTTTCGCCTTTGGCTCGGAACGCTAAGAGTGTCTCTGCATAAAAAGAATAATCGGAATGTAGAGTATCATCAGAACGCATTTTCGAAATCTTCTCTAACACATCGTTTGGAACACTACTGTTATACATGACATTAACGATCAGCTTGTTTCTTTTTGCAGCTGTTGTGTGATCAACGTAGCCGGGGATCGCACCGGGGCGGTCCATCTCTTTTTGAGCTATGGCTCTAGCAACAGGCGTTGCTTGTGAAAAGACATCTCTTAACCTTTTTGGATCATTGGTTATATTTGCTACTGTAGAGAGAACAGCGTGCAAGGCCCAAGGATCTTCCTGTTCCTCAACAACATTTAGTACCTTTGATACATACTCTTCACTGTCTTCCATGTTGGGGTGCAGCAATATCTGATTTAAGACCGACCAGTGGGCCGAGTCTGGATCCCCTGGTCCGGATATTTCATTATCAACAATTTTCTTCAACACTTCAGCAGGAGTCTCATTGTTAAGTACTTGCTGGTGGATAGTATATTGCTTCAACACTTTATATTTTGAAGAAGCTTCTGTCTTCATCAACAGATCGTGTAAAAGCATTGTTTCATCTTCAGAGATTGGTATATCATCCTCATCCATGAATTGTTCAGAACCATAATGAAATTGCCAACGCTCTTTTGTGCGCTTGCTTTGAAAGTAAAACAGCGGATCGTTTGGTTCATAATACTCTGCAAAGTAATTAAGGCCCGGTGCTGCTGTACACCAGTCTGTACCCTTGCCCAGGCTGCATGCGGCACCCTTGTTATGTAGCGCGGCGATGAGCCATTCGTCGTCGTCGCGGAAAACTTCGGTGCCCTTTTCGGCATCCAAATATGTTCTTTTATCTTGATAGTCTTTAATTTTCGGGCGGGCTTCATCAACAACATCTCTAAGATGCTCTAGATCTCTAATTCTATTTAAATCCTTTTCGGACATAAATTGTTGATAATGGAAAAACATTTCCGCTAACCGCCACGTTCCAGAGTCCAGGGCATCGCGAGGGCTGGCAGGACCTGGGGCAGGGTCACCTCGATTAATAATGGTTGCCATATAACCTGTGTCTAGGTCGCGGGCGAGACGGGCTAGCCATGTTACCAATAATCCCTTTTGATTATCTTCTAAGTCATCAGGTATTAAATCTAAAAGCCATGTCTTAAGCTGAACCATTTTATCAGTGACGTACTCGGGGTTGGCTTTTTTGGGCTCGTCCATAACAATCTCAAGATTCTTCTCTACCCATCGCGTAACAGCCTTACGCATCTTTTTGGATCCAAGATTGTTTACAGCAGAAGCATAAGTTATTTCGTTAAGAAGTGCTTCTGATATTAATTTTTTTGTGATTTTGATGCGCACGTTGGTATCCTATATAAATAGTTATTATTTATGTTAAAGGAGCACCTAAAAAGATAGTGGTACCGGGGGCGAGATTCGAACTCGCAAGCCCAATTGGGCGGCAGATTTTGAATCTGCTGTGTATACCATTCCACCACCCCGGCTAATCTTCGTCTTCATATGTGTTAATACCGTGTTGGATACGATAAAAAATATAAACTAGAGCTGCCACAAAACAAGCTAGTAGTCCAAACAAGTCGATAGCAGTTTGAGTATTCATCTTACCACAGATCCCAGGTAGTTGCAATATTTCCCTCATCATCATATGCAATGAATTCTACGTCATAACCAGCTGCGCAGGGAACATCAATCCACGCATTATCAGACCAACGGCCAGCACCAGCATCGTGGAGCATGACAACCCGATCCGCAAACTCTGGAGAATTTGTTAGGCGGGCATCGACGGAGTGAACCCAATGGATTCCATAAACAGCAGCATCAAACCTCCAGTATGATTCTCCAATAAAAGAGTCCCACTCGCAAGTGGAAGTCGCACTCTCAAACTGAAGTAGTGAACTATCATGGTCTTCGTGATATGTGTGTGTCGAGCGAGGAACTACAAAAATACACCCCGTCATCAACATCAAACAAAAATAAAAAATGAAGTCTCTCATAAACATAGCTTTCTTTATTAATAAGGCATCTATCAGATTAACACAGTTACCCATAAAATAAGGAGAAATGTGAAATTTATTTTAAGTGTCAGGTAATCTCCCCATGCCTCCCTGCGGGCTTTTAAACTCCTGATTGGTGAACCCAGTAGGACTCGAACCTACAACAAAAAGATTAAAAGTCTTCTACTCTACCAGTTGAGTTATGGGTCCATGTCCAATCAAACCTACTCTTCAATACTACCATTGAACTTCCGATATGTCAATACTATTTTCAATCTTTTTTGCAGCATAAACAATATCAATCTCTGAAGGCAACAACATCATAGTTCCGAGAGAAGAGGCATTATTAAACCTCACTAGGTAGCCATCACGTTGAGCATCATAAAGCTTATGAGCTACAATCATTCCTAGCTCTCCACGATATTCAACCAGATCTCCAGTAGCAAACTTATGTTTGGTCATTTTCTACTCACAACCACGAAAGTATCCGGGTTAACCATTTCTGGCCTAGCTTCACCCATATATTGAACCTTCATCCTATTAACAAGCATGTTTGGTTCATCTAAAACTACAGCGAGCAGTGTGCAACCGGGTTGAGACTGGCTGGTATAGTCCTTGAGGCCAATCAAGTCTCCCGGCTTAAAGATGTTGTCGTCATTCATAGGCATATAATAGCAAAACCTCAGAGAGAAGTCAATAGGTATTTTAATTAAATTTCTAACTTCTTCCAGTAACATTGATTAAGATAAACAATCTGGCCTACACGCTCTGGAGAGAGCCTACTATAGCTAACTATTACCTCGCATACGTCAGCGCCGCTGGTTGTCTGTGCTGTCATTACAACTGTGCCGAGTTGATTTTCGACTAGGGTGTGCTTTACTAAATCGCCAACTTGCAAATCCATTGGCGGCATTATAGCAGAATTATATGAACCTGTACATACATAAATTAATTCTCTGCCTTTTGAATCAGAACGCACTTATCAGCCCACACCTCGTCTTCATAAATAGTTTGTTTATTGGCTTCATATGCCTTAAACCATCGGACAGTGACTAGGCCGCGTTGGCATTCAGACTGGGTAACAATCCCAGATACGGGCTCGTTCAAAGGTCCCCAGTTTGTTTTGCTGCTGGGGTACCATGTTATTAAGTCACCGACTTGTAACATTTAAAGTTCTATCTTTATTTTAAAAGTATATGCGGGACGCCATCGAACGCCCCAGGCATCCTCACATTTGCCAAAGTGGCGCAAATGCCGGATACACTCTTCATTGTAATCATTTATTTCTGTGCAACGTTCTAGCTGACCACCGGGCAAATGCTTCATTATCCGAGTCACGCCTCTAGATAGGACACGCTTGACGGTCCTTCTTATAGAAATCACTTTTTTTCTTTTTCGTTCATCAGAATGAGATTTGCTCTAGTCACATTAAACGTCTCACCATTTAAAAAAGATACTCGCCAGCCATAATCATGCAATTCGCCGTCAGTTGTTTCAACATAAGCTTTGTCCATGACTATACCTAAGCCCGATTCTTCGTGCTGTACTAGATCTCCTGATTGTAATTCTTGTGTGTTTATCATATTTTTATTGTTTGCAAAAACATTTCTGGGCACCACTCTGGCTCTTCTGTTATGTTTTCTCTTTCATCTTGCCAGAAAACTTGGTACTCGTGCATGTCAAAATTTCCAGACTCTCTAACAGCGTAAACAATTCCGATCATCTTTCCAACGTCGTCGTCGCCAAACACTTTTATCTCAGCTGCAATTTGCACCAAGTCACCCACATTGAATTTGCTATCTCCTGCCATTATTATAACTAGGAAACAGAAATTAATCAAGTGATTTTTTTGTTATTTGTGCCCTTGTTTGCCAACATTGATAATCTTCCGGGGTAGCGGACCAATGTATCAAGTAGGTGTGTTCTGCTTTCCCGATTACGATACCAAGCTTTTTAGTTTCATAAAACGAAACAAACGATCCCTGGCTGGGGAAAACCAGATCTCCAATTTCTATCTTTCTACTTTCCACGATTAATCAACTCAATCTCGTTACCCTGCATCCAAAACATCGCTCCGGTCTGCCATAAGACCTGATATGACTCAAGTATGATAAACTCTTTGCCGTGTTCTTTCGCAACAACGTGCAACACTAAGCCTATTGTTCCGGTAGCCATCCTGTGATCTTCTAAGTGACCGACAGCATCTTGCCACCCAAGGAATCTAACCAAGTCACCTATCTGAAATTCTTCTGCCTCGGACACCTCTTTCGTTTCCCCGTTGCAATAGTGTTATGAACTACCGATTAATGATTGCCTCTAACACTAATTTAACTTTCTTAAAAGAAGACTTAGTTTTCATGGGGTTGTATGAAATTGTTTTTCCGCCTGCTGCTTCAAAAGATTTTCTGTACTTTTCCCTGTCATCAATAAGAATCGCTGTAGCTCCTTGTGGAATCTCGTACTCCATCAGAAACTTGCCCTTATCTTTTTCTATAAAAACATTTTCTGGAGAAACAGTTGGCAAGTTCTTTGCTACCCACTCCCTCTTTGCATCAACAACGATCTGATCCAAGGGTGCTGATAAAATTCTTACACCGCCTGTGTCGGCGGAAACGGTATCAGCTAGAGCCACCAATTCGTCGGCATATGCTAGCGACTTCATATTAACCCAAAAGTCCCAATTGCCCAAAGCCATAACGTAAAAGTAGTTTCCTACTTGCTGGTCTACCTCTCTCCGAAGCTGGCCAGAGTCTTTCAAATAAGTCAAATGCTCAAACTGCTTATATGTAACTTTTTTCTGTCGGTCAGCTTTCATAAGAGTGGCGAGCTTTTTAAGTTCAGCCCTTCTCTTATAAACATTCTTTTCAGACTTTGGGTGGATTTCCTCTAGCGGCACACCCTTCCAGTAGGCTGACAAATTTTTGTTTATGACCTCAACAGTGTCTTTCGTCATATCGACCAAGACTCCATCCATATCTAAAAACACAACGTATTTTTCAGAAGTGTTTTCCGATAGAATGTTTTCCAATTCCAGCTTGGCGCTGGGAACTCCCATGAGTTCGCGCCAGCTGTTCCATAAAGTTTTATGTATCATGCTTTTTCACCTTTTTATAGTCACAGTATACACATTGTTCACTGTCTTGTAAAGGCATTTCGCAGATCGGGCAATTATCTTGACTTTGTTTTGACATACCTTCTCCAGTTCTCGAATAAGTTCGAAGCTTGATCTTCACTGCCTATTCTTCTGCGTGCTGTTTCATCACTATTTATGTCCTTCAATGCCGTATCGACAAAATGTTGTATATCATCTGCATCTAAATTTGCTACAACATGGCGAATGGCCCCAACTTGCGAATCTGAAGAATCATCTGTTGCTCTTAACTGGAGATTTAATTGGTATCCTTGCTCCTCTCTATTTGTCACTCTTAATTCATAATTAGGATATTCAATACCGCCGGATTTAGAAGCATTAGCTGCTGCTAAAAAGAGCCTTTTTTTCAATGCTATCTTAAATTCGCGAGAGGAGACTACACGGTCAGTGATTGGAGGATTGAAATTCTTTTTTATAACCCGCAATCCCCATATGTCTGCCGTTAATTCTGTAGGCATGTATTCATCATCAACATCGGTGTCCCAACCACTTGCATCAAACTCTTGATTGACTACCTCTTGAGCTAAGTTATAAAGAGCAGCCCCTTCGATAAGATTATAACGCTTGAACATCATTTCAAGCTCTTGTCTCCAACCCTCTCGTTGATTGTGATATACCTTTAATTTGTCTAGAACACGCTCCATGTCATCCGGGGTGTGGAGCCATTTGCCACCGCCCGAAATAAATTCTTCGTCGTCAAAATCAAACTCTAGCAGAATCTTCAATGTATCACCCTTGATGGTGGATCTCAAAGTCTTTATGAATTTCACCCCCATATCTTTAAATTCATCTGCTATATGACCTAAATCTTCCCACAACCTACCATAGGTTGCTCGTTCCTGAAAAAGTTCCTTTGGAAAATCAAACGACATATCTGCGGACACCACTCCAAATGTGTTACCGTATTCTTCCATGACCTCCAAATCTATTTGAACATCAGGGATTATATTTCTTAAATAAAGATCTAAAAGAATGTCATCCTCTTCTGGTGGTACAATTTGAAAGTTCTGACTGTCCCACTGCTCTAAAACATACTTCACTTCTCTCTCAAAAGCAGAAGTGCCTAGGCCCAGATCTGCTAGAATCTCAGATTCAACATCGTAGTCTTGTTTAACAAAACCATAATAGTCGCGACCGCGGGCAGGATCAGGAAATAAAGTTTTAAACATTTGTGTTGGCTCGGTGTCATATTGTGTCCCACCGACAAGAGTAAGCTGATTTAAATCGATTGTCTCAGCCGAATCACCAGTTGAAGGAAACAAACTTTGTAAATCTTCTTGTTTTTGCCTTAGCCAGCGGACAACTGTTTCTTCAAAGCCAACAATGCTCGGACCATAGACTCTATTCTCTGGTACGGCCAAGTCGTATGTTTTTGTATCCGTGCGCTTTTGTTTAAAAACTAGCCTTCTCATTCTCAGTCTAGCTAAAGGCTCGATACCTTCGATACCTCGGCCACTGTCGGAAAACAATTCTTCATCGTCTAGGTCTTCTAAGTTGCCGTCTTCTCCAATAAATTGCATTAATTGGTCCTCATTGACGATATAAGCGAGCGCACCGTGACCGTGGGCCTCCACAATCGCGCATGTGTAATAAGAGCCCTCACCGCCTCTGGAGGCCGGTGAGTGGCATGACTGGATGTGCTCAAAGTCTGCCATTCTCAGCACATCTATCGGATGACGAGTAAAAATGATAGACATCTTTGTCATTTCTCCTCGGCCCTTTTGATAAATATCTAAGATCTTTTTGGCATATTCTTCTGTGTGGTCCCTGGCCCAGTCAAAATTAACAAAACTATTTAGACGTTTTTTACTTTCTTCTGTTGATCTCTCTGGGTTTCTTTCCCGGCCCTCTTCGGAGTCAGGATTAATAATTGCTAGTATATCGGCGTCAAGGCCGCGGCCCTGGTCTGCTCTAGAAAATTGATATTTCTCTCGGAGTCTTATATATTTTGTCAACCACTTGCCAATTTTCATCTTCTCGACTCTAGCTTGATTGGTTCTAATATTTATCATCTCTCTTGAGATAATACCAGACTTCCAGTCAACCTTCCAGCTTGTTCTCTTAAGGGACTCAGACCACTCCTCAAGCCTGTGATCTTTTGGAGACTCTTTAAATGGAATTAAAATTCTATTTTTTTGTCCGAACAAGTGTTTAAATGGAAGATCGTCGGTCTTCATACCTGTTAAGAAACCAGAAATCTGCTCGACTTCTTCTTCGTCAAGCTCCAACAGTAGTTGCTTTTGTTGTTTAAACTTTCGCCATTTATTATAAAAACTCATGAAAAATCCCCGTCACATCTATATTTTTGACGCACCCTCTCGCTTATTGGTATGGCTTCTCCGTCGCCGTCGATGCGAACAAAAATCATTTCTGTTGCAACCACCGCCTTTTGTGTCCCATTGTACACACTGTGTCGGCGCGCTTCGATAGCCAAAGTTATAGAAGTCTTACCGATCTTCTTAACTTTTCCATATACCTTAATTAGTTGCCCGGGCCGAACTGGCTTCTCAAAAGTTAATCCAGATATATGTCTTGTCACCATTCGTGGAGTATCACATGCTTGCGCTGCATATGCTGCCGCTGCCTCATCTAACCAAGCCAACATGACACCACCAAACAAATTTCCGTGATACCCAACATCCTGGGTTTTCACAAAGTGTGTTGATATTAATTCCATCTATTCTTCCTCGTCGTCTCTATGAAGCGCGACGATGATCCCTATGCCAAAGCTAACAATCCCGGTCATCAAAAGGGTGGCCGTCTTTAAGTCTAGTTCTTGATTGATACTATATTGAACATAAGATAGTGATACCCACAACAAAGCTAGTGGTAGAAATAAAGCAGAATAAACCCTATTCGTCATGGCCGAAGACTAGCTGTTCACCATCGTCATATGTAATAATAGTTTTATTGCCTGGATGTGGCTTAATATGCACCGTAATAAAATCACTCATTGAATCAAAGATTGCAATACCACCACGGGGAGGAGGAAACAACCAATGCACAACACACTGACCTGTAGCCAAAGTAACCCCTTCTATCACGACTCCCTCACCAGAAACGCCGGTTTCATCAAACTGTCGACAAACAGTAAATGTTCTAATACCCTCTGGCGCAAGGCGAGGAGGAGGTTTTGGCTTAAGCTTCTCAACTTCTTCACTGGGCTCTTGAGGATCCTCTTCGGTACCATCGGGCACCTCTTGATTATCTGTGTTTTCTGACATTTAATGCTCTCCTTACAAAGCTGACCATGTGTGGTACTGTATCATACTCCGGAAGTTTTTTTAAGGGAACCCATGCAAATTCTGTGTGTTCTTCGTTTATTTTTACTTTGCCGGTCCATTCATCGCTCCAGAATACTGGTATTGGATAATTTATTCCTGTTAGTTCTTCAACTGTAATTAGATCTAAATCCATTTCTTCTTTAACTTCTCTAACTACTGCTTGTTTGGCTGTTTCTCCAGGCTCCAACTTTCCTCCTGGGAGAGCCCACTTTCCCGGCATCCATCCAATGCCCGGTGCTCGGCGGGCAATAAGAACGGAATCATTAGCATCAATAATGATACATGCAGAACCATTAGCTTTCATTTTAGTTAGCTTTATCTTGATCATTTTTCTCGGTCAAGCTCATTAAATTATCGTAAGAATCATTTATTAAATCAATAAGTTTTCCCATCGAGCCATTCCTACGCAAAACTTTAAAAGAGATGTTTTCAACAGAGAAGATACCTTCTTTTTCCAGACCACACTTTCTCATTCTTTTTATCTTATTCTTTAGAGCTATAGCTTCAGAAAAAACTTCTTGGTCGCGACCTTCCTCAAACATTTCTTCGATCTGTTGAATTCTCTTTATCAATGTGCCAGCTTTCATTCTTACGCTAGCGCGGTCTATGGAAGCCTCTTCAAATTCGGGCTCCATTATCCACTCATTGTCTGTCACAGAATATACCCCAGTTGATACATGAGGTTCTGATTCGTTCTGGACATATATTTCTACTTCGTGATCCTTTAATTTAATATCATGTTTGGAATTCCACACTGCCTGCTTTGCGTTAAAGAACTCTCTTAGAAGTTGATCGTTCTCGTCAATCTCGTCAAAAGGTAGTATGATGTGCAAATCAATATCAGAGTATTTAGACCAATTATAGTTCGCGAGAGAGCCGGTGATTGTCAAAGTGTGTTCTGGTAAATCCACGCCCAGACCCTTTAAGAACTCATCAGCGATTTCAACTAGTCTTTCAGCTATTTCACGGCGAAGCTCTTTATCATCCCACACCTCTTGATTTAGCTGTGTGCGCGTGTTAAAAGATGCTAAGATGCCATCGTCTTCAGACTGAATCCTTACGTTAATCATCTACCGGCTCCTGCGGGAGCACTCTTGGCTCTGGTTGGGTTGGCGTGAGTCTCTATGCCCTCGCCGCCGCCAGTGTCTTTGTTGGCTCCACGATTAAGTATGCGACTTTTCATTTTCGGATGTTTGTTGCGCCAGATTTTTTGAATCTTTTCAATTTCTAAAAGCTCTTCACGCACAATATTTCTAAGATTTGAAATAGATATCTTCATTATGTTTTCCTCGAAACATCTATAGGTGTAACACCGCCCTCAACTGCAGAAACACTCGGTAAAGTTTTTATTCTTTCTTTTAGGTGCATCGCAGCGATTCTGGGGTCTATTGTTTTTTTAGAGACTCGATACCTTATTTCCATATCAGATATGTATAAGTCTTCTGTCTCCTTTTGACCGCCGGGTCGAGATGCAACAGTTAGAACATCTGCTATGGCTCTAATATCTTGCTGAGTTTGACCCTTGTCTGCTAGCCCGCGAGATGTTTCTAAACCCTCCGGAGATTGTTTACGAATATACACTCTCAATACTATTTTATAGATCTTTTGAAAATATTCTCCGTCTTGCTCCGACAGTAGATAGCTTTTCCAACTTTCAATTAAATGTTTCATGCAGGCATTCCTCTATCTATCTAAATAGTTCAGAATATTCAATTAGCGCCCTGGTTTCTTCGTAACAGCCTACACTTTCTACATGGCCGTTTTTCAGCTTCTCTACTGCCATTGCCAATCCATAGTCATTGCCATTCGGATATATACGATCTCCAACAAAAACTACGCCGGCTTCTAGATCATGGGCTTTTTTGAGATGTTTAAGAACTTGAGACTTGTCTCTTCCAAGAGGGAAAATGTCTACACTTATCATACCACCGATAGCAACATCCAGCTTTGGCCAAGCTGTTTTAATATAATCAACAATATCTTCCCGCTGGTTTTCTCGTTTGTCCCACTCATAATAATGTTGGCGCTGCTCTTTGGTAGCGTTCCTGCCAATAACGCTAAAGTTTATCATCCCTGTTCTTTTTTCGATATGATTACCCGTGCGAGTGGGGTACTCTGATTCCTGCAGGTATGACTCCAAGTCGTCTAGGAGTTGTTTTTTTGGAGTGAACCCTTTCTTAAAAATCATCTTGCCGTTTCTATAGAATGTATTCCCCAAACAACAATAAACTCCCGTACAGGAATTAAAAAACTCATCAAACACTTGTTCTTTTATCTTAGTGTAATCGCTGCCAGTCACCAAATAAACGTTTTTATCAGTAGCCCAGTCTATAAAGACCTCTGCAAACTGTTCATTTATCCGTTGTCTCGGATACGTCAAGGTACCATCAACGTCAAAAAGATACACTTTTTCCATTATGCACTGCCAATCGGCTCTGTGGTGTTCGCAAAAAACATAGCTAAATCGTCTGGTCGGTGTGCGTCTAGACTTTCGGCCATAAGATAATCTAACTCCCTTAGATGATCCATATATTCTATTAGTTCTTCGTTATCGTTTTTATATGCGATAAGATCTTCAACTTCAGCTTCTAATAGCTGAATTCTCTCTTCTAGTCCTGATATCCCTAATAAGTTTTGAAAAAACTTCTTCATGGCGGTTGCCTCCTGTGTTTTAGTGGAGCATTGTAGAAACTTGATCTGCGAACAAGATTCTTTTCAGTTCATCTCTGGAGATAATACCAGACTTTCTCTTAGAAATTAAATCAAGAAGTGCTTTTTGTTTTTCCATCGAAAGTGGTAAAACATCTTCATACACACCATCTACGCTCATTTCCATACTATGTATTGGTTTTTTATATCTCATTTTTAACCTTTCTTAAAACTTAAATGATTAATATAATTAGTTAAATTATTAATTAATTGCCCGCGGAATCGTCATCATCGCCAGCAGAATCATCGTCGTCGCCAGCATCGTAATCAATAACATAACCAATCTCCACTAGTGCTCCTTCTGGAGGGACAACAAGAAACTCGACGGTATTTGTAGCAGCGTTGTACTGCCATTCCGCGGGATCCTTCAACACAAAATCTTCAAAAACAACCAATGTGTCTACAAGGGGCGTGTAGGTGAGCGGCCATTCTTCATGGGGCTCTGTCTGGGCTGCAGCCTCTTGTACACCGGGGGCCCAGTCTTCGGAGCATATATCTACGACTACACCCCCAAAGGCGTCTGTAGCATCCATGTATCTAGTGCCCACATAGGTTTGGTGTACAAACCCGGCGCACTCATTTTCAGTTTGATCAATGTTCACAATGCTTGCGAGGAATACTGAGTTGCGCTGGGTGCCATACCAATTAATGAAATCTTGGAGTCCTGCTGGGGTCGAGGTAAAGTCACGATTGCTTTGTTCTTCTTCGTCGCTAACGAACACAACTAGCAAACCGGCGTCCGGACGGAGCCATGTCTGATTGTACTGATTCTCAATGAGATAGGCATACAGTGCATCAAAGCCAGCCTCAAGCCCATAGTTTCCAGTATTATTGTAAGCGGTCCAGGCGTCTTGTACAGTGTCCCCTGGTACGAGTGGGAACTGTTGTGCATTTTGGGCGTTCTGCCACGCTGTAGTTGTAATGCCCAGCCGCCAGCCTGCAGGAGGCAGCGAGAGCATCATTTGTTCAATACCATCTACAACAGCCTGCGAGTGTTGGTTCATCGATCCCGATTGGTCGATTAGCCACACGATATCAATTCCATCCATCGTGAAGGGTTGTTCGAAAGAATCAATCCATACATCGCCGCCGTCACCTGGGACTTCAACTGGAACCTCAACTTCAACAATTACTTCAACTGGGACTTCGACTGGAACTTCCACTTCAACATAGACCACTTCCGGTGGGTGCATGTCATAAATTGTATAATCACCCTCGCACCCAAGTAACGCAAAAAATAACGCTATTAGTGCGAAGCGTTTCATATCAATCTCTCCTACCACCCCTTCGTGGGGCGGCAGCGCCTGGGAATGATTTCATTGGTGGCAGAGTGTAAGTGCCTTCTCCGTTGGATTCATCTTTGGGCTGGACTGTTGTTTTTTCATCCAGCAGTTCTTTGTGCTTACTGGTACCCGATTGGGCATGAGAGTCTAGTCTGATTCTAAGGGCAGCTTCTTCCAGCTTCCAAATTGGGGCGACCCAAACAATACTATCCAATGGTATTGGCATATACCAGTTACCTACGTCGATTGCCGATACAACACCCAGCAGACGACCCTGTTCATCGTAAACCCCAGAGCCAGAAGCGCCAAACCAACCATACATATTGACGACGATGTGGCCACGCTCTAGAGAAGCAACAGTTCCTATAATTGTTAATAAATTATGTCGGCCTGGGAAGCCTGTGTATGTTACCTTTGCTCCTATTAAGTTTTTATTAGCAAGATCGCCGCGGACTCTGTAAGGCATCGGGACTCTTGTCTTTATAGGGGGCACAGACAATATTGCTAAATCAGATGCGTCATCATAATAGACAACATGTCCAATATATTTTTTGGCCCCTGCAACCACAATCATGGTTTCGCAGCCTTCAACAACGTGTGCAGCTGTTATAACAATGTGCCGGCCTTTAAATTTCAAATAAGACCCGGATCCGTGTCCGGTGTTTCCCGGGCGGGCAACTTTGACAGCAGCGTTTCTTACAGATTTTTGAAGATAAGTTAAGCTAGCATCTTCCAGAGATTCAGAAATCTCATGAGCCTTTTGCAAAGCGGACTCTGGTACAGAGTCTGGCTCAAACAACGGGGCGTCGTTATAGTATTGTGCTTCTGTTTTATCACAAGAGACTCCCGTTAGAACAAACAACACCATGCTCACAAAAGCAAGTGTTAAATTAAGTAGTTTTCTCTTGGGCACAATTATAGCCTCCGTGTATTATATTAAGTTAAAAAATTACAATTCCTAGTACCTACTGCCATACGGCCTTTCTAACCTTTCTATAGTAACTATGGAGCTACGACCCTTTGTCGTATTTTTTGGGTGTTTTTTTTAAATTAATTTGGAGGCAATTATTGTCTTTTAATGCGAACAATAAGGTTTTGCTTAGTTTTGGCGATGTTCTCGTCCACTCGGGTTATGTCTTGCACGAAATCTACAACAGACTGAATGCTTGGTGGGATATCTTTTATGTGCTCTATATGGAGAGAAACTTTAGGATCGATTGCCGCGGCAGCTATATAAAAACCAGCGTTTGTTATAACCTTCCTTAGCCTCGTGATTATATTATCAATATCATAATAAAAATATTCATTAGCTGTCATTGGTCGGCCATCGGCTGTCGTCAGACGTTGTGCAACCATAGCAGCTTCAGAGGCTCGATCAAAGGTGGGGTCTTTTTCTGCTAGTTTTTTAGCTAGCTCGTCTGGAAGGAACCCTTTGTCCTCCATGTGAATCGCCAACTTTTCTAATTCAGCAAAAGTTAAATCTAATATTTTAAACTCTGGATACTTCTCCTGCACTTGCTTGATCTTCGGCCAGACCATTCTATATTCATCTGCAAACTCATCGGCGCCGCCGGATACCTTCTGACCTAAATAAGGATTTGTTATGCCTCCGCGCGCGAACTTGTTTACCTCTAAAAATTGATTTGAAAAAACCATAATTTGTTCTATGGTTAGTTCTTTCATTTTGTTGAGTATATTATTGGCCGCGGACTTGATTGTTCTTCTATCCTCATTCTGCTTCTTGTATGGCTCATAAAATTCATTGAATGTATCCCGGGCTGCTTTAATAAAAACATCCATGTTTCTATCTTCATCTAGATGATCAACAAATGCTTTTACGGCATTCAACTCTTCTTCTTCGATGTCAGCATCAATTGTCAAAAGCGGATCAAGATATATGTCCATAGCCATCTTTGCAGGCACTGCTGCCCGGGCGCGCATTCTAAGTTTCATTAAGTTTGGAAAGTTTAACTCTTTAATTATTTCTGGCTCAATGCCTGGAAGTGTTAGCTGTTTTTGTGCTGCGGCTCTAGCTGCTGCTTCAATCCCTTGAAGCTTCTTAAAGAACGATAAATTAAAGCTAGGAGCAACTTCCCTCCTCATCAGTGGGAAAAGACTCTCAAGGCTCTGTTGTCCGTACTCTGATCCGATGTTGGTTATCCTGCCCAATAAAACTCCTTTGAAGTTAGATGTTCTATATCTTTCTTCACGCGATTTTAATTGAAAATCAATCTCTCCAGCTTCCACATCATAGTCCCAGTGTGTGTACTCGGGTGCGTCTTCATCCTCGGGCTCCAACTCTCTTCTGAACAGATCAAACGGCGCTTCGGCCATGTATTGTTCTGAAACTAGGTAAGAACGAAATGCTGCCCTAATTGATGAATACTCTGAATCAAAATCAGATTCCATATATGCTATTAGCCCACTAAGACCTTCAGGTGTTGCTTCATAGTCGTCCCACGGGATTGTAAAATTAAATCTATATTCATCATCGGTGGCATCTAGATCTGCATCTTCCCAATACAGATACAAATTAAATTCAGTTCTAGCATGGTCTTGGAACTCATCAAACATTGCATTTATTGCTGACCATGTTTCTGGCATCTCATATTCTGCGCCGGCTTCGGCCCCAAATAAACTTTTTGGGAATTCTATTGAGAAGTTCGCGCTGCCGTAAACATAGGGCTGATCATCTCCATACTCAACTTCAGCATAAACAGAACAGTGTTCAAGACTATTCCCGGCAAGATTTAAAAGTTCTTCTACTTGAGTTTGATATTGTTCATACAGAGCGTCTTGCTCATCTTCTTCGTCAGACTCACTGTTGACGTTTAAAGAAGCGTTGTAGATTGGCTCAAGGCCAGCGCCGACAGCAAAAAACTTATTTAAGATCTGGCCGTCTTTATTGTCCTCGTATGTTCCGCCATAACGAGATAGATTATAGAAGTCTGGGGGGACTACCGTTTCCCCGTCGTCTCCCAGAAATAATCTTTTCTGGCTTTCGAAAGCCCACTTCGATATAGCTGTAACAAACCCCGGGATGGTTTTGCCATAAGATCTACGCTCTGGAACTGCAAAGAAGAAATTACCCTCATCATCATGAAACTTTCTCAGTCTTACACGGGTTGTCGCTCCGATGCCCGGAATAGAACGATTCGAATCTCTAAAGATTTCTTCATCATCAAATTCACCAATTGTACTTATGTCAGCTTCTTCTGCTGGAGCCATTTTTGGATCCCAGTCTTCACCCTTGACCAGCGCGGCCAAGCATTGTTCCATTGCTGCGGGGGTGACATCATTGACCCAAGTTTCGCCTCTATCCTTGGCGCTTCGGAAATCTTCTCTTTTTCCTGCGTTACCATGTATAATAGATATAACATCCTTTATACGTTGTTTTGGAAAATTACCTTTCAACAACTGATCTAACGTAGACCCCTCGCTGTAATTAATTTGGGTACGAACATAGTTTTCAATAAACTCTTTAGCCTCTGGCTCTAAACTTTCTAATTCTTCCCGATAATAATCCATACCAAGGTACGGCTCGTCAGTATCTTCGGCAGGTGCGCTTCCAGCCAAAAAGGCTTTAAGTTCTTTTGTTGGTACCAAATAAGCTATTGGGCCGTGGCCTTTTGCTTCTGCTACAGCACATTGAAAATAACTGTTCCCCTCAGAGTGACACGATGTAATAGAGCCTATGTCGCTCATTCTTAAAACATCAATCGGGTGCCTAGACAAGATTACAGTTTGATCTGCTCCGAAGTCTGCCTCGCTTTTCCCTCGGTCGAAGAAAGTTTCTATTTTTTTGTGGTTTCGTTCTTTGGTGTAGAATGTTTGTTTGTTCTGCCACCAATTCTTTAAATCTTCAGGAATATTTTTTGACTTGTTAATTGCGCGAGACATTGTTGTGTTTTCTTTTTTAACAGTCTTTTCGCCGGCACGGGGACCTTTTGGAATTATGCGCTCTGTCTCTTTATGAACAATTAGCCTAGCTACTTCTTCAGCCGATTCATATTCCTCACCTGTGCCTAATCTCTTTTTCTTTTGCTTTACAATATCTATTTTAAACGGAATGCCCTGAGTTGACCATCCTTCTTCGCGGAGGGCAAAAACAACTTTTCTTAGATTTTCTTCATCCTGCGAGACAAGAGGGATAGCTACTCTCATCTGGCCATTAAACAAATCATTAAAAGAATAATCTTCCGTGCCAGCAGATGCCATCCAGTCATAAATTTTGTCTGCGGCTTGCTTAGAAATTTCATTTAATATTTCTTGATGTTCTCGCAGAGAGAGTTTTTTAGTTTCGTTTGGCATTTGTAATAATTGCTTCCGCCAGTTTTCAAGTAGGAGTTTCATTAAATAATTCCTCAATTTTAAGTACAATCGGGCTATTGTTTGCTTCTTGCGACAACACATAGGCCGGCAAGTCAGCACCTGCTTGTTGAGCTAGGAAGCCCCTGTGAGCGCCGTCAGCCATCTCATAGCCGCCATCTGTTTCAATAACACTAATTGGAGGCAGCTTCGAAAAATCAATATCTCGGGGATCGCTGGGGTCATCTCTAAAGTATAGAGCGTCCTTTCCCGCCTCTTTGTCAGCAACGTATTTATCAAATTTAGCTTTTCTGTCGGCAATCGTTTCTGGATCTAGTACTAAATCTTTTCCTGCAACCATCTGTAGTTTGGGGGCCCCAAATTTATCAATGTTGTTAAGAATAATGTTTCGAAACTCTGAAAATGGTGGACTGTCCTTACTGTGAGTGGCTATCATCTCGCGAGGCCAGCCAAGTGCAGACAAAAGTTTCACAAGAGCATCCAGATTTTCAGGTACAGCAAGAGTCTCATCAAAATGGCGCACACCTTCATCTGAAATGGCATGCGCTAAGGGCACCCAGTGTTCCTCATTAGTCTCTATTAAATACTTTCGCCAGTTTTCAAGTAGGAGTTTCATTTAATATAAGTATCCATAATAAATAGTTTAATTAAAATGAAAAGGGCAGCCGAAGCTGCCCTTTTGTAACTAGATAACTATTATTAATCAACCAATCTCAAGGCGCCTTGACGGAGCGACAGCCTTAACATTCTTAGGCACACTAATAGAAAGAATGCCTTGATTATAATTTGCCACAATATCCTCAATGTTTACATTTTGTGGAAGTTTCCATTGCTTCTTGAAAGAACTATACGAAACAGAACTTTCTGTCTGTTCCTTAGCTTCGTATGAAACAGTGATATCCTTTTCATCAACATCGACAACAATGTCGTCTCGGCTAACGCCCGGGATAACAATATCAATACGATACTCTTTCTCCAAGTCAACAACATTGGTTTTAACCTTCGTTGTCAAATTGAGATCATTAACTTGATCCCTCGTGACAAGCGGGCCAAAAGCCCAATCGTCTAAAATTGAATCAAACAAATTTCTTGTTGGAAAAAAACTATCATTTCTTAAAACTGGAAACAAACTCATACTAAAAATCCTCCTGTGTCAAGTTCGTATATATAATTTAAACACACATATTTACTTGTCAAGCAGAAACATTAGGAATTCTTCCGTAAGAATCCTCAATTCGCACAACATCATCCAAATGATTCGTGCTAACCTCTATCAATTCAACATCAGCGCCAGCCGTGGCGCAGAATCGATGCACTACTCCAGGGCGGATCCTGACGGACTCACCCTCAATCACACCAATCTGTCTCACCTCATCATCGGGGTGCTCCGGGCCAGTTTCTAAAACCAAGGGTCCAGATAAAACATAGATGGTTTCATCCTTTACCTTGTGAAACTGCCTAGACAAAGAATGCCCCTCTTGTATAAAAAGAAACTTGCCTACATAGTTTTCTGTCTCTGCCCAGATTCTTTCATAACCCCACGGCTTATCAACAAATGTAATCTCATCGTCTGTTTTCAACATTTTACCCTCTCAACAGCTGCTTGTGTGCTACCGTGACACTCTGTACCTTTTCCATTATTGCCGAAGCATCGCCAATAACAGTAATAGCACTAGTGCGGTTTGCACGATTTATGAAGACTTTTGTAAACCTCTGAGAGTTGCTTAAACCTTCTGGAAGAAGCCCTTCGCCCAGCCAGCGGCTCATCTGATAGTCTTCTTTTAAATGCGTGATTTGCTCTGGATTTAGGAAAACCTCCCCCAAAGTAAATCTTTCATTTTGTTCTAAAAATCCATGACTCTGGCCCGCCACCTTTTTAACTTCTACTAATTTAACAAACATTTTTCACCTCACTATTCATATATACGTCACGCTCATGAGCAACCCAATACTCACCATTGTAATATATTCTGCAATGATTGTTATCGAAATTCTCTAAAAAAACCGCTATGGCTGGATGTTCTGTCCTCTGATATGCCATGATTTGACGACCCGGAAGGTCATATCGCTTCAGCATAACAGAAGAGGGTATATGAACCAAGTCACCCCTAGCTGGATTCAACAACTGCCTGTTCCTCTTCATTCAAGGAAAGAGTATCATCCGTTAAGGATGTTGGGTTGTTCTTGTATTCGACAAAAGCAGTCAAAATATTTTGACAATCTGCTAGTTTTAAATCAAGCGTTGCCAATAGCTTGCGAACCCCATCAAGTGTTTGGCTCGCGGAAATCAAATTTTCGTCCGGGTTCTGGATAAGACCAACAGTTAGCTCGTTTAACTCAAAAGCTGTCTTAGAAAATCTATTGGCAACCGTGTTAACGATATTGCCAACCTCCTCTGGTACAGAATCTACGTCTGTGGTGTATGACACCTTCACTCTCATGCTCATAATAACTCCAATCTATATTATTATATCATCTAAAATTTACTTTGTCAACCAACAATTGTTCGCCAAAGTGTAGCAATAAATAATCCAAGCAGAGATGTTACTACGAACCATGTAATCCTATTAGAGGTTGATTGCCACTCCTCTAAACTTTTAATTCTACCGTCCAACCCCGCGAGCCTAGCATATAAGCCTGAATCTGGATTGTATACAGCTTCTTTTATTTTATTAACATTTTCTGCCAACTCATCTTGCTTTTCAATAAGAACTTCTATTCTTGCTGATAATTCTGTTAATGTCTGCAATAGCTGGGCCTCTTCTAGTTCCATGAGGTTGAACTCCTTTTCTCACTCTACTTAATTAGTCTGAAAGTTTAATTCAGACTTGTACAATAGCGTGAGAAGTGGTTATTAGCGTGCCAGCAGCGGAAGCTGCGTTCTGTAATGCAGATCTTGTGACCTTTGTTGGATCAAGAATGCCATGCTCTATCATGTCAACCATAGAGTCTGTTCTGAAGTCATATCCCAGATTTCCAGACTCTGCTTCAACAGCAGAAACAATCAAGTCCGCGGACTGCCCGCAGTTCGTTGCCATCTGCCTCAAAGGCTCTAATACTGCCTTTTTTACGATTTCAATTCCCAAAGCTTGGTCATCGTTTTCAACCTCAACTTCAAGCTCAGTTAGTGTACGAACCAAAGCTACTCCACCGCCGGGGAGAACTCCCTCTTCTTGGGCAGACTTGACGGCCTCAAGCGCATCTTCGATTCGATGCTTCTTTTCAATCATCTCAACTTCTGTAGCACCGCCGACTCGAATCACTGCAATACCGCTAGACAGTCTTGTAATTCTTTCTTGAACCTTTTCACTCTCTCTAACTGAATCTATTTGGGCCATCTCTGATTTCAAAAGTTCTATTGTCTTATCAATGTCTTCATAGTCCCCTTTACCACCAACAATTGTAGTAGAGGTCTTAGAGATATCAATACTCTTCGAAGAGCCCAGGTGTTGTAATTTAACTTCACGCAAACTATTGCCGCTATCTCTGGAAATAAAGGTTGCGCCTGTGGCTGTGGCGAGGTCCGTGAGGATGTTGCGCCTCTCCTCCCCATACCTAGGCGCTTTAACGGCTGCAACCTTCAGAGTGCCGCGAATAGAATTCATGATTAGCGCAGCCAGGGCTTGGCCTTCAATTTCTTCTGCTACAATAACCAGTGGCCTTCCGTCTCGGGAAACCAACTCCAACACAGGGAGAATTTGTTCAACCGTGTCGATCCTATTATCTGTTACTAGCAACAAGGGGCTCTCATATTTTACTGCGCCGCGGCGTTCGTCAGTGACAAAAGCAGAGGCAACATAACCAGAATGAAACCTAAAACCTTCAATGAGATCTAAACTAGTTTCAATCGACTTGGCATCTTCAACAGTAATCGCGCCGTCCTTGCCGGCCCTATCCACTGCAGTGGCGATTAGCCTTCCAATTTTAGGATCGTTGTTTGCTGAAATACTGGCAATATTTTCAATATCTTCTAGACTAGCTACCGGAGTTGACAATTGTTCTAGTTTAAGCACTATAACTTCTACAGCCTTGTCTATACCCCTCTTCAGTTCAACCGGGGATGCTCCAGCAGATAAATATCTTTGCGCCTGAACTAAGATTGCTCGCGCGAGGACCGTGGCTGTTGTTGTGCCGTCTCCTGCGGTAGTATTAGTTTGTGAGGACGCCTGCTTAATAATTTGAGCTGCGGCGTTTTCAAATTCATCTTCTAGATGTACAAATGTGGCGACAGTAACCCCGTCCTTGGTAATGAAAGGCTCTTTGCCCTTTTCTTGCAGAATTACATTTCGCCCCTTCGGACCTAAAGTCGCAGCAACATTGTCCGCTAGAGTATTAACTCCATTTAAAATCTTTTCGTTTAAGCCCTTACGGGAATCAAATTTACAATTAGGCACACTTCCTCCTAGCTATGTGTATATTATAATAGTTTATACAATTTTGTCAAATTGTTAATTAATAAGTTTATTTTTATTCTGTTTCGCCAGATGCGATCTCTGCTTGAGTTTTCATGATCGTACTGATCTCTTCAGCGTGATCAACTGCGCGGAGTCCAGCGTTGTGGGCTGCAGATCTTTTACTAGTAGTAAAGAATTGATCGACATCTTCTCCAAGCATTTTGGTGGCCGTGAAGAGAAGTTTTATCCCCTCACTCAACTTACTAATATGCATCTGAGCAGCTGCAACAATAGAAGAAGTAGAAATACCTATGTTTCCGTGTTCTCTATAGCCCGCTGAATCCATAGCTGGAATTCCAGCGGTCCTTGTTCCGCCCATCAGCTGAGTCTGTGTTATCACCCACTGTGTTTTAACTTTGCTAGATTCTAAAAGCAATTCCTCGGTCCATAAACCTTTGAGTTGCTCTACTGTGACAGTCTTCATGCCTTCGGCTAGTGGCTCCTCTGGCGCTTCAGCTGGAGGCTCTTCCGGCTCTACCTCTAGAGGTTCTTCTTGTTGTTTGGCTGCAGTATTTGTATACGCCCTACCATCTTGCAATCTACGATAAAGTTCTGGCCAAGGCAATTCAGACAAGGAAGCTAAATATTGTTTTGCTTCGGAGGAATCAGCCTTAAGCTCAATTGGAAGAACATTCTTTAAATTGCCCGGGTTTACCCCTAAAACACTTAAAAAGTTATCTTGAGTAAATGCAAATTCATAAAGATCAATTGTTTCTACACCTAGCTTACTGCCTATTGCTTTTCCGCCGGCCTCTTCAGATGATCCCGGTTGGACTGTGGCAAACTCTTTAAGCGCCACTATATACCTAACCGCAACCCAATCATTAACTCCATCAACTAGGTTGGTGTAACTCCCGTGAATACCAGTTCCAGCCTTGCCGCCACCCTTTTTTGACAACAGCTTAAGGCTGACTGGTACGCTCGGGACACCTTCAAATTCTGAGAAGGCTACGATATCTTCAATTGGTAGATTGCCCTTTTCTGCGCTAACCTCTGCCTCCTGTTTGCCACCCAATAGCGCAGCCAAGAAAGCCTCAAAAACGAAACCAGCGGCAGATTCACTGAAGTTGTTAACTGCCATTGCCAACGTTTCCAAGAGGATTAGGGAACTAATAATTCTTCGCGGGGAAACAATCTTTGTGTTCTCTTCTTGAATTCTTTTCAAGAAAGCAATTCTAGCTTCTATAGTTCCGCCTTTGATGTTTGAGAAAAGTCTCTGTACAGCCTTTCGGTCTGCAGTCTTCGGATCGCCCCAGTTTTCTGTTGGAACGAATTTCGGCATCGTCATTACAAACTTTTCAGCTTCGCGGCGGGACTCTGCTATAAGATCGCCACTCATTAGGGATCCAAAATCATCAGCTAATGTTTCAAAAAGCTCTTTGTTATCCTCCATGACCTCTTCGATCAGGCCAACGAGGCTATTCAATCCAAAAACATCTTTTTCGGAATAATGATCTTTCATTAAATTATCTAGATTTGACATAAATTACTTCCCTTGATACTAAATAGTTGCCACTAAACGATAATGTCGGCAATTCCTAACTCAACTGCTTCTTCTGCCGAAAAAAAGTGGTCAACGTTTTTTTCTACCAGACCCGTCAGGTATTCAACAGTCATATTTGTCTCTTCCGCTAGCGCCACAAACATCATATGTTGCAAAGTTTCAATTTCTTTCATAACTGAGTTTAACGCAGGCCCAGACATATAGTCTCCACCCAAAACACTATGAAGCATTACCCGGGTGTGTTTTCCAATCTTTCTTTTGCCCTTTGTTCCGGCTGCTAGCAACAGTACACCAGCCGACATTACTCTTCCTATGCCGCGAGTGTTAACTTCACAATCTTCTCTAGTCATCCGGATGGTATCATAGATTGCAAACATGTCACCGATTGATCCGCCGCCAGTACAAATTATGACCTCCATCGGCTCCCTATCGTGGTGGAGTGACAAAAGTGCGTTTAAACATTCAGATGAATTTTCTTCGTTAATATCACCATAAATGCCCACCAATCGCGGCTCAGAGGCTTCAGGCGCGGGGACAGGCTCTTCGTTATCGTCACTCATCGTAGTTCCTTTCTAGGTCGTCCAGGGCGGGTCTGAGAGCCTTTCCCTAGCTTGATTCTCTTTGGCTTGTCCGTTTTTGGACTGATTTCCTTAAGATAATGTGGATACTGTTTTCCCCACTTTACCCATTCTGCATATGAAGAAAATGTGCGAGTAAAGATAGCCATAAAGCTCTTATCCTGGCCAAGCCCTTCTCCTATAATTTGCCACTCTTCGGATTCAAGAGACTTAAGAACTCTATTAAAGTTTCTTCGGCCTGGAATATTGTCTACCTGTAGTTTCATTTTTACAGGCTTATCATCATCGCCGCGGCTAGCTTTCCAAGCAGTAGCCCTCATAACATCATCTATTTCTGGTAAAGACATTTTTTTCTACCTCCTAGTTATTCTTTTTGTACATTTCGTCTAATTGTCGCATGGCTTCTCTCCAGTTAGAAAACTTAATAAAACCACTAAACGACTGCGGGGCTGAATTAATCATATTAGTTATCACTAGTTGCTTCCAGTCATTCATGACTTTTTCATCCAGTTGCCTATATTCTCTAACTTTTGTTCGATCCATTCCGGAATCAGCCAAATGCTTATGCTTTAATTCTACCACAAAAGCTACATCTTCGTTGACTTTTGCTAACATCAAAAGACAACCAGACACCGCTTCGTTAACAAGATAGGCAGCATGTGAAATATCCAACATGCGAGATAAAAACGTAGAAGCTATAGCTCCCATAAAAAACCACAATACCGAATCTAAATTAATTAATTGTTCCATACTTCTCCAAAAAAAAACAGCCGTGAGAAACCCCACAGCTGTTATTATAGAAAACTACGATTGATTTGTCAAATATTATTTGAACTTATTTTTATTCCTCAGTTGCCTCTTCTGTTTCTTCTGCTTCAGATACTGTGTTCTGTGCGGAAAGTCGAGCAGCAACCTTCTGAAGAACCGTCTCTAAGAGGTCGTCATCAATCTCTTGCATGACAGGTTCATCATCAAGCTCTGGCTCATCATCAAGCTCTGGCTCGTCAAGAGCAGGCTCGTCAAGAGCAGGCTCATCAAGGGCTGGCTCATCACCTAAAGCGGCCTCAAGCTTGCTAACAACCCCCTCCGCGGCGCGGAGAAGATCAACAAGGCTTTGTACCTCTTCATCAGAGAGGCTTACCTCGCCGTCTGCGGCTGGCTCATCGAGAGCAGGCTCGTCAAGGGCAGGCTCGTCAAGCGCAGGCTCATCGAGGGCAGGCTCCATAGCACCCATGCCTTCATCGTCTTCATCGCGATAAGCATGAGCCATTTCGTTTGTAGCCTCAGCAGTTTCTGTATCTGCGTCTGCGTCGGCTGCTTCTTCAACGGTTTCGTCTTCAGTGGCAGTAGCCTCTTCAACGGTTTCGTCTTCAGTAGTTGTGGCTTCTTCAACTGTTTCATCTTCATCAGTTGTTTCAGCAATAAAAGTTTCAGCTAGCGGCTGTAAAGCGGCTAATTTCATAAACTTACGAATCTGCGACTCGTTAAGTAGTGTAGTTTTCTGTGACATTCTTAAGAACTCTCCTGTCTTTGGGGGAAATATAAGTTTCCTTATTCAATATAAATAGATATTAAATCGTTTAAAAGCTAATTTTTTACATCATTCTAGCGAGCCGTTCTTAATCATTTTTTGAATTGCGTCGTCTTGTATCTGTTTAACCCTAACAAAACTAAGTTTTTCTCTTTTTGCAACCTCTCTCAAAGTCAAAGGTCCGTTATTATTAACACAAACCAAAGTACAATTAAGATCCTCTTCGTAGTCTATCCACATTCTACACTCAGACCTCTGACACACTTTCTGCTTCAATAAGCATTCAGTAACACATTTCTTCATAATTCTACCATCTCCTGTTCTAATATATCAAATATGTTTTCTATCTCTTTTTCTGTCAAACCAAGCTTTTGTTTGATGTCCTGTCCGGACTTTCTTAGTTTAATAGATTTATTCCTCTTCATGTAACTCTGAATTTCTTGATCTTCTTTATATGAATCAAGATACTCCATAAACTTTTCATTGTTTGTCAAATATCCAAAAAGACAAGCTTTGAAAAAATTACTCTGATTGTTTAAGCCATCATAATATAATCTTATCCTAAAATCCTCATGTAACTTGGGATCTACAAAAAATGATAATTTTGATAACTTAACTTCTGTCATTCTTACCTACCCTTAATGTGAGTAGAACTTTCTTGCTGGCCGGCTGGTGTCTGCTTGATAAAGTTCGCCTTAGCTTGTAACTCTTTCAAGGTGACTGCACCAGAGTACGAAAATCCACTCCTGATTCCTCTCTCTAGATCAGATAAGACATGTACAACACCGCCGCGATAGGGCACTACAGCAGAAACTCCTTCCAGAGAAGAGGTTTTACCCCTCCAGTCCATTTGAGCGTCTTTGCTAGCCATCCCACGATATGTTTTAAATTTACCTTCTCTGGTTTCCAAAATTTCACCGGGGCACTCAGTTGTTCCAGCAAGAATAGATCCTGCCATAACAAAATCTGCACCAGCAGCGAGAACCTTCACAATATCTCCAGAATTCTTAATTCCACCGTCTGCTATGATTTTAGCATCCCGGTCGGTGCGGGCGCAATCTAAAACAGACTGAAAAGTAGGAATTCCATGACCTGTTTGGATTCTGGTACTACAAATAGAACCTCCTCCAATCCCTACCCGGATGCTGTCTGCACCCCAATCAGCTAAATCGTTGAAACCTTCCAAGGTGGCAACATTCCCAGCCATGAGATGAATATCATCGGGAAGAGCAGACTTCAAAGTTGAAAGTGCTCTCTTCATTAAGATGTGGTGGCCATGCGCAACATCTAAACAAAAAATGCGTACGCCGGCAGAATAAAGCAACTGTGCCCGTTCCAAAAAGTCTCCAGAAACCCCAACTGCAGCTGCTATTTCAATTCCATGAATCTTAGTAGCCATAGCTGCCAAATGACTTTGCTGTTCTGGCTTATTATATCGATGTAGAACTGCTAAACCTCCAGCAGTAGACATGGCAACGGCCATCTCAACGCCAGAAATTGTATCCATAGGGGAAGCAATTAAAGGTAAAGCAAATGTAAATTCATCATCCAATTCACTTCCAATATCTACCTGAGTTCGACTTATAATCTCTGAATATTGGGGTGCCAGTAACACATCATCGTAAGAGAGAGAATTTGTAAATTGTTCTTTCTCTTTGTTTTCAATCCAATAATCGTAACTAGTCATCTTGCTCTTGTTCATTTTTTAACCTTTCTAGAAAATTCGCCACTTTCCCATGACACACCGGACAAGTTAATCTGACTACTTTTCTTTCTTCATAAACAGAAACTTGCCATGTATTAATCATCTCCTTGTCTGTTTTGTCAAACGCTTCGTTGCAGACGCAACATTCAGATGGGATATTTAAAAACAATCCCGCCTTTTGCTCTAGAACAGACATTGCGTCTTTTGCTAGCTTCTTTTTACCCTTTTTTACTTTTCTAATTTTTGGTCTACTCATTTCTTCTCCAATGAAAATAAATTTGGTGCCAGTGACGGCGTAGGCGCTAAAAGGCGCCCCTGTTCAAATACTACCACGGCTGACGGGAACGGGGC
>CEUS01226016.1_pt1 | contig 30932 bp, 21 predicted proteins | sample 427031 | NCBI WGS metagenome assembly CEUS01 (sample SAMEA2622837, study PRJEB7988) | marine metagenome | biome: marine biome (ENVO:00000447); feature: marine epipelagic mixed layer (ENVO:xxxxxxxxx); material: "saline water (ENVO:00002010), including plankton (ENVO:xxxxxxxx)" | depth 140 m | reverse complement strand
CCGTCACCGTGGCCGTCACCGTGGCCGTCACCGTGGCCGTCACCGTGACCATCACCATGGCGTGATGATGAATGGTTCTTGGGTGGTAATCCACTAGTAATCTTTACTGAATCATTTTTTTCCACTTCCCATGAAATAACAGACCCTGGCTTAACAGTGACCACACTCGGGTGGAATGCGTGTCCTTCATCATTAACTTTAATCTGAATTTCACCACTGCGTCCGTCGTGTAAAGAAACAATTATCTTACCTTCATTCCCGTGTTTCATGTGGTCGTGATATAGAATAGTCTTACCATCCATCCTAGCTTCTATTTTATAGGTAAATGAGTCCCCTTTTTCCAATACATCGGACTTGAACAATTCACCATGCCCTTCAATGGAATCACCGCTAGAACCATCTGACTGATGAGAAGTAATTTGAAATCTACCAGTCGCATTAGCTTCAAATTCCATATAAATCTCTCCGTTTGATGGTACAGATTTTTCTATATCATATCCATGAAGATGAATCCTCTTGGGAACTCGGCTAGAAATTACTAAACTTACTTTGTCTCCTTTTTTCACAACAATTGTTTCTGTTTCTTCATTGGAGTTCAGCACATCTAAATCTAATGAATGCTTGATAACATTCTCTATTCCAGTCTCATTAGGCAAAGCCTCACTACAGGCAAAGAGTGAAACACAAATTACGAACACGATAAGTAAACCTATTTCTCTCATTAATGATCTCCGGTAAAAATGTTGTAATGAAATTATATTTAAGCCCTACTCATATATCAATAAAACGCTCTTAGGCCAATTATGTTATGTTGATTTCCTTGAATCTTCTTGCAAAATCTTTCTTATTTTACTAATTACTTGTTTTGCTAATTCGGAATTTGTAGGGTGTAGGCCTGAAGATAGATACACCCGCATGTCAATTAACGATTCGTCAAATCTTTCAAGATGGTAATTAACTAAACCTCTATCGAGTCGTTCATGTCCGATTTTCGGGTCTGCTTCAATAAGCCAGTCAATCATTTTCAAAGCACCAGAATAATCTTTGGCAGCAATTAAGGACACCTTAAGATTACGGACCATCCGTGATATGAATTCTTTTTGACTTATTGGTGAAAGGTATCTGGGATCCCAATCCAGATGATCTGTAACCTGCATCATACGTTCCATACATTCAACTTCACTCAAGAGGATCCCCCGATTGAAAGGATCAATAAACAGTCCTGGTACATCTCTATGTCCAACTAAAAAATGCCCCGGCATACCTAGCCCTGTTAACGGGATACCTAGCCTACGACCAATTTCAATATAGATTAGTGAAAGTGTGATGGGGATACCGGATCTTGATGACAAAACTTCAGGTAAAAGACTATTCCTGGGATCATAATAATCATTACTATTCCCAGAGAAACCTAGTTCGTCAAAAAGATATTCGCTAAGTTTGTTAATTGCAGTAAGGTGATTGTCAGGGGAGCCAACACGTCTAGTAGCCACTATGGCCATCATGTTTAAATTTCCCAGCTCTTGATCAATATTTACTTCGGGATCGAAAATCGACGCTATCAAAAGCGCGGAACGATCAAGTTCAATTTGATCAGGTGGCATTCTTGCCAAATCAAAAAATTTCTCCCATTGGTTCTGTGCTGAAACCATATGATCACCTTGTTCTTATCCTATATTGGGAGCAAACACTAACACAATAATATTTAGCAAGTCATAACTGTTGTTTAAAGACTCAATTAAACAAAATCATCCATTATGATGTTACACTTGGACACTAAATTCCATATCTAGATCCAATCACTTCTAGGAGGCACCAAATGTATCCAAGTAACATTAGAGAGCGAATTTCTAACAATGAACTGCTATTGAGCACAGCTATGTTCAGCAACGAACCTCATATTGTAGCGGCGGTCTACCAAACCGGTCCGGATTGGGTATGGATCGACCACGAACATGCGCCGTGGGGAACTGAATCTGTAGGAATGTCATGCGTCATGGCTCGACAGGCAAACGTTGCGGCAGTTATACGAGTACCTTGGAACAATCCCGGCGATATAAAGAAAGCCTATGATGTCGGAGCAGTCGGAGTAATGGTTCCGCAAGTTGACAATCCAGAAGAGGTTATGGAGGCAATAAAATATGCAAAATACCCTCCAATAGGGGAACGCGGTATAGCTCCATGGTTCGCATCATCAATGGGAATATCAGGCAAGGATGTCACTCAAAAAGCGAACGAAGAAACCATACTTATCCTCCAAATGGAAAGCGCTGAGGCTTACGAGAAAATTGACGACATCTTAAAAATCGTCGATTTTGAAGTATTGCTGGTCGGCCCTGCCGATCTTTCAGCTTCCTTAGGGTACATAGGCCAACCCCAACATCCCAAGGTAGAAAATGTCATGGTAGACGTGGCACAAAAAATTAAAGGGACAGGAAAGGCATTGGCTACAACATTTGGGGACGTTGAACAGTGCAAACGGTGGATTGGGGAAGGTTATAGAATGATGAACGTTGGGAGTCCGTTGACATTTGGAACAATCGGATTAAAGCAGACGTTCGCAGAACTAAGAGAGGAATTTGGACCGTAAACAGATTGTTGAACTGAGGGTGGTAATGCTTGATATTAAATCATCCCATTCTTTTCCCTCAGTTCAACAACAAACATTGATCCCCTGAAAATCAGATAAAGACCAACAGCCTGCACGACATGGTACAGCGCATTGTGATTAAAATACTCGGCATGCACACCAATTCCGATCTGCTGGATTGCTGCCGCCACAAATGTCAAAATCACTCCAGCCAGCGCGAGAAACACCAATCGTTGCTGGTTTCGATTATATAAAATTGCAAAAACAACCAATAAGAAAATGGCTGCTGGCAAATAGTTAGCTACAGCAACCACAAAATTTTGGTTGAAAAACACTACATATCCAAGGTAAATACTAAAATTCAAAGCGGCCACAAAAAACACCACTCGCTGACCCAGGTTTCCAAGCAATATTTTAGCTCCAATGACCCATGCTGTTAGAGCAGAAATTCCTATAGAAACAATAGTTGCTCTCCAAAATATGGCTTCAGAAAGAGTATCTTCGTGTACAAATCCATGAATGGTGCCACCCATTATTGAAGCCAATCCTACCGAAGCAAACAAAAAAGCGAACCAGATACTTAATGGTTGGTCTTCACATTTGTTTCTAATTAGTACAAAAGCAAAAACAGAGCATTCAAATGCCAGGCCATAATCAGTTAACGCAACGTCTATTTCTTTCATCAATCCACATTATTGTAATCGGATAATCCACACACTAGTACGTTTCTCATTTTATAACGTGAGTTAAACGTCAATTATGATATGACCAGCGGTAATTTAAGAGATACGCCTAAATTTAATTGGTGCTAGGATAATAGCTGCTAACATTGCCGTGAATCCAGCAAACCAGAACGCGCTTTCAATACCAAATTCAGTCACCAGATAACCAGCCACCACGGGAGAAAGCAACGTGAATGGTAGACCGACCAAACCCATCACACCCATTGTGCTTGATTGGACTTGGCGTGGCGCCACATCCATAATCGCAGTTTGATTCATGTTGAGAATCGCATAAAAAAACATACCCAATAAAGCAACAATTATTGCCAAGATTATGCCTTTAGGTACCAGTATGATAGCTATGTAGAGTACGCTCATGGAAAAGAAACTGGGTAGTAATATCCATTTGCGACCAATTTTGTCTGATAAAACTCCCATTATCGGTTGAGAAATAATACCAGTCACATATAACAGAGCTAAATACACACCCAGACCAAATGATGAATAATTCAACGTTTCTCTGAAGTAGATTGGGAAAAATGCCAATACGCTTAGGCGGCTCATGCCAATAAGAGTGTTAGATACCATTAGGGATATGGCCTGAATATCAGAGAACATAGAACGCAAACTAGCCAAGTAGGAAGTTAGGGTACTTTTTTCGCTACTCACTGTATTCATAGATCCTAGTCCCCGCCACAAGAAGAATCCTATTACTAAAGCAGGGAAAAGGTGTAGGCCAACTGTCAATTTCCAATCAACAAGCATTATGATTGCACCCACAACAACAGGACCAATCGCATCACCAATACTGGCTCCTACTCCGTGCACTGAAAGAACCATACCTCTCTTGTCTGAAAATTTAATGGAAAGTGCTCCCATTGCCGCCGGATGCCATAGTGCAGTTCCTATGCCAATAAGACCTGTTCCTAAAATAACCCACATGTACGATTGAGCGAATCCAATCAAAAACAAGGCCGCTCCAAATGAGACCATTGCACTCGAAACTATAATTGCCCCTTTTTTCCTAAAAGAATCGGCCACAAATCCAAGTACCATGACAAAAACAGAAGGAACTCCCATTTGTACAGTCACTATGAAACCAACTTGAACATCATTTAAAGAAAGATCTTCTTTTATGAAAGGCAAAGCCAGTGAGAGTATGTTGGTGTACCAATGAACTACAAAGTGTCCAGAAGTTAATACCGTAATGAATGTCAGTTCTTCCTTGCTAAAGGATCCTGTCCATTTGCGAATGGTGTTTACATAAAAAGTTTTCATGTCGGACATTAAGGCTAGGCCAGAATCCGAAAACCAAGGATGACATGATGGCCAATTGGCTATATCACAACATTCAAAGTGATCATTGATTTAAGGGCTTACTTGAGATTCAATCAACAATATACTCTATCTTCGACTATAAGAAAAATACAGGTATCCCGGACAGCAATTCCAAACATAAGAAAGAAAAACCCAGTGTATTGTTAGCTGGTCCATATTGGTTTGAGAAGCTATGAGTTTGCTGAACGGTCTTCTGATTCTGCCACCAACCTACCAGCATTCACATCAACCCATTTTAACAATACAGTACCAACGACAATTATTACTAATAGTACAAGTATTGCTACTCTAGTATCGTATATGCCCGTAAAAATTAAGTATAGCATCGGACCAAATACTGCCGATGCACGGCCGATAAGCCCAAAAAATCCGAAAAATTCTGCACTTCTGCTTTCTGGGGTCATATGGGCAAAGAGGCTTCTCGCTAAAGCTTGGCTGCCACCTAAAACTAGTCCAACCACAACCCCAAGAAACAACCATTGTAAGTCGACAGAAAGACCCAATGGTTCCCACAAATAACTACGCAGAGTACGAGGCCACCAGTCTACAGGCCCCCCAGTTATAACTGAGGTATGGGAACGACCGATAGCAAAAGTTTTATCCAGAGTCCCCCCAATTACATAAATACTGTACCGAGAATCCTCATCATTACCCACTGCATCCAAAAGTTTCTCTACTCGATCACTATCCATATAATTTTGTCCAAGTAAATAACCGTGCTTGGTCAACCACATGCTGATATCTTTATCATCTTCAGATATCTCAGGTTCTTCCACCACTTGATAGTTACCGTTAGTGGAATATTTTAATTTGTAATCAAAATCATCGTATTCACTTGGAATCAACGGTGCGAATCCGATTGCTAATGCTATCACTACACACCAGCCTAAAAGTGAAACAACCAGAGATTGTTTTGTGCCTATTGCTTTAGCAAGATTACTGAAAATCATCGCTCCCAATGCAGCAACGAATTGTACAATTAGTATTGTAGCCATATTTGAGACTAGAGAAATACCTAGCGTATCTGGCCCAAACGCTCCTGCAACTGCCAAAACAGTTTGGATTCCATCATTGAACAGCAAATATGCAATCAGGAAAACACCCAACATTTTGAACTTAACTAGTTCTCTAAAGGTTTGCCTAATGCCTGAAAATGCTAACGTGGAGGCTGTCTTCACATTAAGACCAGTAATCGGATTAGCAATTTCAGGTTCAGGAACGGTTTTAAAGGTCCATATCGCCCATCCGAACCACCAGAATCCTACAGACCCTATAGCCAAACGAGTAACCAAATCGATACTATCCGTGTCTGAAAAAATCAATATCACAACTAAGTGTATCGCCAGCAAAACTCCACCACCTACATAACCATAGGCGAAGCCTTTACTACTGACCCGGTCCAAATCATCTGAGTCTGCCAAATGTGGTAAGAAGGAATTATAAAATACTATACTCCCGGCAAAACCAATATTTGCGAGCATATAACACCCTAAGGCCCAAGCCCATTCAGCACCACTATAGGCTGAAAAAAATGCCAGAACCGTAAACCCGGCCCCAGTGCTGGTATATATCCACAAAAGTGTCTTTTTTATACGAGCCCGATCCGCTATTACCCCTAGAATAGGACTGCTGAAAGCTACCATCGCGGTTGAAAGGGCAACTCCCAAACTCCAAGTAGAGCTCCCCGTCATCGTAAAGCCTAGAATTGAAGTCTCAGAACCAAAAGCATCTTGGAATAACGCTACAAAGTAAACTGGCATTATTGCAGTTCCAACGCTGGTTGCAAAAGCAGAGTTAGCCCAGTCATACATGCACCAACCGCGGATGACCTTTTCCCTTAGTTCTGTCGCAAGAGCCATAGTTTCATCCCCATGTTGATTACTATTGATTGGTCGACAATACCATTCTTAAACATCAAAAAAATTAGATCAACAATATAGTATTTTCATTTATTTGAACATCTCAACGTAGTGACGATGCCAGTCACTATCAAATATAGCATTCTCGTCATAATGCTCTTTTAAAGCCAAAAAATCTCTGAAATTAGGATATGCTTCTTCAATTTGATTTTTTGTAGCCCATCTATGGTAAGTCAAGTAGTAACTGCCTGATTGGTTCAACGCACAGTCAATCAATGAGCGGAATTGATTTATCGCTCTATTTATTCCATCCTCTGTGTGTTCAACCAAGAGATTAAAAATCACACAAGCATAATTCTTTGTAGCCCAGCGAAGTTCACTCTCATCCTCGGATTCTATCAGCCTCACGGTACCGTACACGACATTAGCACCATTATCTATTAATGAAGCCTTCGCTGATTTCATAAAAGATTCGAAATTGTTTCTGGGCACATAAAGTTCAGTTATCATCAATGAAACATAATTAGTCCAACCCATAGCCTGTACAAGTTGAGTACCGGCTTCCGGTAAATAGGGGCTGAACTGCTGATCATCAGACCAGTACAGCTGAGTATCAGTCTGAAGATAATGGTCAACATATGCTTTGTAAGCCTCTTTTTTGTTGGTGTGGGCCAACTCATAAAATTTCATCCAATCCTCGTTTGAAAGACCGATTTGATTCTTCGGAATTTCAACAAAATCTCTAGATGGAGAATACACAGACATTATCCCTTTTTCCAAAAACTCTGGTGAGGATTCGTCAGTCATGTATTGAAAATCCCCATAAATCGCCCCGTTATCAATACTCTCTTGTAATGCGCTCATTACTTCAGATACAGACAGTTCTTGAACATGACGAACGAGGACTTTCCGTTTTACTAAGGATAACTCGATGGAATCAACAAACCCCAGAAGGCCATATCCACCAATTACAAGACCAAACAATTCTCTATTTTGAGATCTACTGCACAAAATCCGTTCACCTTGTGCAGTAGTTATGTGAAAGGATTTTATGTCGTCAATAATAGGCTTTTTATTCAATACTCTCCCATGAATATTTGAAGCAATAGCACCACCAATAGTTAATTTGTCTGCACCTGTCTGTTTTTGAATAATCGACAACTTGTTTGGGATATCTTTTTGGGCAGACTTTAACCAAGTTACCAGTTCTGTCCACACAACACCCGATTGCACCCATACACTTGATGAAGCTTCGTTTAATCCGCCTATTTTTTTTAAATTTTTAGAGTTTAACAGCACACCTCCCGCTAAAAATTGTTGACCCCCCATCGAATGAAGCGATCCCGCAGGGCACAAAGAAATCCCTTTTTGCTGGGCATACATGATCCCTTCGGATATCTCCTCAATTCTTGTTGGGCATAATTCCCCACTCATATAACTCTGATTTAGTTTCGATTGAACGTCATTCAGTATCAACATTAGGGTTTCTTTGTCCGTATGAGTGTTTTCAAAAACTCTAGAATTCCTTTCTCGACTTCGTTTCGGTAAACATTCCACGCAGCTGCATGAGGAGATTTTTGCAATCTTAAATATGTAACCAAATCAGGCCTTAACTGAGCTAATTTATCGCTGGTGGAAATAGGCACAATCCTATCAGCTTCGCTATGGATCAAAAATATAGGGGTCGAAATTTTATCGTATTGGTCAATATATTTAAGATCATCCCAGTTAAAACCATTCTTTTTGGCAAGTATTTGCTTAACGGGCCACAACAACAATTTCCCAAATCCTGGAATCCTCAAGGCTATATTATTAGCAACTTCATTCAAATCCAGTAATGGCGATTCTAATATCACTCCATCGACTTTTTCTGCCAATTCAGATTCAACGAGGTACTTCCAAACAATACCTCCTCCCATACTATGTCCAAGTAGAGTTATTTGGTTCGCACGATTTTGTAGACACCATTTCACCGCATTTTCAAGATCTCGCCACTCAGTTAATCCAAACATGATACTTTGATTAGGTTCCACATGAGTATTCCAGCTATTCCTATAATTTATCATCAGAATATTCATATTCATTTTTTTAAATATAGGTAAAAATCTGAGGCTTTCTTTCAGGCTCGATCTATGGCCATGGACACACACTACCCATCGATCGCTGTTTCCCCTTATAAGCCAAGATTCCAATTCACCTAATTCAGTATCGATAAGAGGCTTTTCGAATGGGATACCCAGTGAACTCATCGGATCATTTTGATATATAAATCGGTCCGTACTAACCCCATCCTCTATTTCCATAGAACCATCTATCGAATCTATTTTTCTGGTTATATTATTTCCATCCTCTTTCGATGGTCCTATGAGCACCATGCTCCCTTTTCTAGAAACCAATCCAACGATTGGTAATTGAGCATAAAAAACATCTTTGCCTCGAGGATGGAAAGAGATGGTGTCAGCACAGATTGATTTTATAACGGAGCGGTAGAGAGGTGGGTTGTCTACAACATTGAATCCACGTCTTTGCGCATACAAAGCATAAATAAAAGCCATCGCCAGAAGGCAAACTCCTATAGCGACTGTAGATGAAACGGTTACTATAAAAACCACATCCACCAAATTAACCTCATCAATCCAGTGACATTTTCAGTGATAACTCACATTTTGTTACCAGCTAGACCCAGATTATGCTCTTATGGTTCTAGGAATACTACACTCTGCCACACCACAACACCTTTAATTAACATGCTATGCCCGAACGATGTGCTCTGCTACACTGAGCCTAAACAATTGGGCCTTTGTAAATACAAGTATTCCATAAGACAATCCATTTCTGAAGGGTAAGTCCCAATAGCAGGTTCAATTTCATCACAATGATCAACACTTCTATTACCCAAAATCAAATAATGAGAGGCTGTAATTCAGAAATACTTCTAAAAGCTATATCCGGACCACCATTAACATCGAAAGAAGCTTATAGCCTGATTTCCATGTTTGGCGATGGACTCGGAGACCTATGTGATACAGCTGCTAAAGTCCGTGATAACCGAAAACAAACTTTCCTAACTTTCTCACCAAAAGTTTTCATCCCTCTAACCAGGTTGTGTCGAGACACTTGTTCTTATTGCACATTCCGTAAAGAACCTGATGATACTGCAGATGTATTCATGTCACCAGACGAAGTATTAGAAGTAGCCTTAAAAGGGCAAAATTTAGGTTGCACAGAAGCTTTGTTCACACTCGGAGAACGTCCTGAAAAACGATATCCAGAAGCACAAATTTGGCTGAATCGGAATGGTTATAAATCTACATTGCAGTACTTGGTAGATATGTGCAAATTAGTCAATGAAAAAACAGACTTGCTACCTCATGCAAATCCGGGAACTATGAGCAAAAGGGAGATGGCCGAACTGAAGCCACATAATTCATCCATGGGCTTGATGCTTGAAAATATAAGCCCTCAGTTATTTGCAAAAGGAGGTCCCCACGAGTTCGCTCCTAGTAAAAGGCCCAGCGTCAGAATAAAAACTATAACAATAGCCGGTATTTTGCGGATACCTTTTACCACAGGTTTGTTAATCGGAATTGGAGAGACATTAAAAGAACGTATAGAGTCATTACTCTATCTAAGATCCCTACACAGTCAGTTTGGACATATACAAGAAGTTATCATCCAAAATTTCAGGGCAAAACCACAAACTCAAATGGAATCTCATCCTGATGCTTCAACGAACGACCTGCTTTGGACAATAGCTGCTGCGCGCTTAATAATGGGATCAACGGTAAATATTCAGGTACCGCCTAATTTAAATATTGAAGATTACCAAGTGTACATTGACGCTGGAATTAATGACTGGGGAGGGGTATCTCCGTTAACAATCGATTATGTTAACCCGGAGGCGCCATGGCCAGCTCTATCTGAATTACGTCAAAAAACAGAGTCAAAAGGATTCAGGCTCAGGCCAAGATTACCAATATACCCTGAATTCATTTTTAACGACAAAAAATTTCTCGACGAGGAATTAATGTCTAAAACAGTTGCCCTGATAGACTCAGAAGGATATGTGAAGGGAGGAATCGAAAGATATGCCTAAAGCAATTGAGCAAAATATCCGCTCAAAAGATTTATCTGGATTCTTGAACCTTTTGGAACCTGAGATTTCAAGCATCTTTGATAACGTACTAGCTGGAAAAGAATTGAATGTTCAAGATGCTTACACCCTGTTCGGTGTTTCTGGTTTGGAATACAACGCGTTGATCATGGTTGCAGACGAACTCCGGCGTCAAAGCGTTGGAAACGTAGTAACTTACGTGGTAAATAGGAACATCAACTTCACAAATGTATGTGTGAAGAGATGCGGATTCTGCGCATTCAGCAGGGATTACCGAGAAGAAGAAGGCTATTTCCTCCCAGTTAGTGAAGTAGTAAGGAGATCAGTAGAAGCATGGGAATATGGTGCAACAGAGGTCTGCATACAAGCTGGACTACCTCCTCAGATGGAAGGCGACCTTTATATTCAGATTTGTCGTGCCATCAAAAAAGAGCTGCCAGACATACACATCCACGGATTTTCACCAGAAGAAATCCTCTACGGAGCTGTGCGGTCAAAATGCTCTATTGGTGATTATCTAGCCGAGTTGAAACATGCAGGGGTTGGAAGTCTTCCAGGTACATCGGCTGAAATTTTAGATCAGTCACTTCGTGATGAAATATCAGTTGGTAGGATAACAGTGAAACAATGGATTGAAGTGATTACCACAGCTCATGAACTAGGTATCCCTACAACTTCAACAGTCATGTTCGGCCACAAAGAATCTGCAGAGCAGATAGTAAAACATATAGCACTGATTCGAGACATACAGAGTTCAACTAAGGGATTCACTGAGTTTGTCCCTCTAAGTTTTGTCAACTCAGAAGCACCAATGTTCCTCAAAGGATTGTTACAGGATGTCAGGCCTGGTCCAAGTGGAATGGAAGTTATTAAAGTTCATGCAATTTCCAGAATTATGCTTAACAATACAATCCCTAACATCCAAGCTTCTTGGGTAAAGGAGGGTAGCAAAATGTCACAGCTCTTGCTAAATGCAGGTGTTAACGATCTTGGAGGCACACTAATCAACGAAAGCATTTCCACGTCTGCCGGAGCTCAACATGGTCAACTAATGCGGCCTGCTGAGTTTCGCAATATGATACGGGAGGCTAATAGAATACCCGCGGAACGTTTTACTAGTTACGAATTAAAGCAAGTATTCGATAGTAACGATGAGCCACTCGATCCATTAGATTTAATTAGAGACGATGTTGAAGAAGTGTTCGGATCCTATAACAAACTAATAAATTTAGATAAATTCAGATTCAAACACCCAACATCCTGACACATTACGAACGATTCACAAAATCCATACCGTAACGTAAGAGTTTCGAACACAGGATAGCGATTCACCCACATCTATTCTCCAATTTAGAATTCGGTCAAAATTTCATTGATAAATAATTCCATCTGACGTTCTTGGTCAAAAGCTGCAAATCTGATGACAACCGTTTCTGCGCCACATGATTGATATTGACGTATCCTCTCAACAATATGTTCAGTTGTACCATATGGTCCCCATCGGTCACCCCAAATATTCATGCCGTAATACTGATTTAAAAACTTGTCTGCCTCGCTCGTAGCGTGATCAACATCACTATTTATGTTTATAGTCATATAAAAAACCTTATCCATAGAATCGTAGTCTTTCCCCGCGTCAATAGATTGATCCTTTATACTTAAAGCGAGATTTTTATATTCATTTGGATAGTCTGAAATTGAAATGAACCCATCAGCCAATCTAGGCACTCGCCAGATCTGGCGAGAAATACCACTATTCCAGTGAGACGCTAATATCAACCGGACGCCATCTGTGTTTGGTGATGACAATGCTACGTTAACATCCTTCAGGTTAAAATGATTCCCTTCAAAATTCACTGTTTCACCTTTGGTAAGTTTTTTTATTAAGGGAAGCATTTCTTCAAACCGTGCTCCCCTAGTTTTAGGGTTTACACCGGCGTTTAACCATTCTCTTCTTTGTGCTTCGTTGAAGGCTCCACCTACTCCCAACCCCAATATCACCCTGCCTCCAGAAATAACATCTACCGATGATGCTGACTGAGACAGTAAAACTGGATGACGCAGGGGCGCAATTAAGACTGATGTACCCAGCTTTATCTTTTGAGTTACCGTAGCCAATGCGGACAGTATCGTAAGAGGTTCGAGTCTAGGTTTTGCAGTGAGGCTATCTCCAACCCAAACAGAGTGTAATCCCGCTCTTTCTGCACTGAGAGACATCCGAATTATTGTGTCTATGTTATCTGGCTTCGGTTCTGTTAAAACCAACCAACGGGTGGGGAGCAAAATCCCAAATTTCATTTAGAGATATCTCCATTAGTAGTTGGTCCTAGAATCCTATCTCCAAAATCTGGTTGAATTTCCAAAATTCTATCCAGATCCGAAGACACATCCAAATCAATTCCCCACCCGACTGAATGGCATACCGCATATTTAGTTCTCAACAATCCAGAAAGGTATTTGTGCATAGCATAACTAGACTTGCCTAAACAGGGACGTAGAGCACTGCCTGCAGGGACTAGAAGCCCGTTAGTGCCGCTATCTCGATCAGATGGGCATATTGTAGTAACCTCACAATTATTAGACATACCAATCATCTTCTCAATATCATCAACACACAACAAAGGCAAATCTGCAGCAATATAAATAGATGACTTATTTTGCTCAGAAAGGCAGTCGAACACAGCTTTCAGTTCCTGATTCAATCCCCTGCCTTCATCTTCGATAAAATTAACGCCCCATACATCGGCCATACTAGCCACTTGTTGATCGCGTCCCAAAACGATCACTTCGTCCAGAGAACAATTTGTAACTACCCCCAAAACATGTTTTAGCAAATTCAAACTCAAAGCGATTCTTTGTTCCGCATTGAGCCTATCGGCCAATCTTGACTTGGCAAAAGCTAACGCCTTAACAGGTACAACCGCTGTTTGAAAACAGTTACCAATATTGGATTTAACCGACAATCTCTAACAATCCTTGGCCGAGCCGAATCTTGTCTTGTTCTGAAACCATTACGGTGTCAGTAACTTTAACTTGAAAACCCAATGATTCAATTTCTGGCCTCTTTGATTCGTCAATCTTGTCAATTACGAAAATATCGCATATCCCTTTGTATTTCTTAGCCACGTTGACACATGAAGGTTCGACTCCAAGTTCAATCATCAGCTTAGCAGCTGGTCCCCTCAATGCCTCACCTCCGATAATGGGACTGACCGCTAATCTGGGTCCTTTAAACGATTGAATCATATTCTTCAGCCCAGGTACAGCTAGTATTGGATCTATACTTAGATAGGGATTTGAAGGAGCAATAATCAAAGCATGGGCAGTACCTAAAATCCTAGAGATTTTTTGGGGAAGTTGCACATTATCTCCGACATCAAACCGAATCTCTTGGACTTTTGGCATGCACTTGAATTTAACAAAATATTCCTGAAAACTGAGAATTCCTAGATCAGTGCTAAGTTTCGTACGTACATAACCATCAGTCATCGGCATTATATGATTATTCACTCCCAAAGCCCGACTCAAAATTAGAGTAATGTCAGACAATTTCTCCCCGTCTCTAAGTAAGCGTGTTCGGGTTATATGAGTTGCAAGATCTTTATCGCCTAGGTTAAACCAATTATCTTGCCCATATTTCTTCATTTGGTTTAGAGAATGGAATGTTTCATCTTTTATACCCCAACCAGTTTCTTGATTGGAGATTCCTGCAAGCGTATACATAACTGTATCCAAATCTGGAGAAACATGTAAGCCATAAAATTCGTGGTCATCGCCTGTATTGACTACCAATGCAAGTTGGTGGGGCTCCAATAATTTGGATAACCCCAGTGCCAACTTTGATCCGCCTACACCACCCAACAAGGTAACAATTTGTTTCACCATGATTTAATCCTGTCTCAAATCAATAGATATCAGTTTGGTATCTCCTCGAATGGCTTGTCAGGATCATAACGATATCTTTGGATACCTGGAATAAATTTCCAGATAAATACAACCCCTACTATAGATATCACGCCTCCCAAAACCATGGTTGCTCCTGCCCCAATTAACCCTGCCATCACTCCCACATGTACCTGACCAATATTGTTTGCTCCCATTGCAGCAAATGAATGCGCGCTGCTAGCCCTCCCCAATAATCTGTCTGGAGTGGTAAGTTGCACTATTGCCTGCCTCATAGTCATGCCTATTGCATCCATTGCACCAAGCATACCCACTATTATCAAACCTACAACGAATATCTTGTTGACTCCAAATGCCAGTAATAAAAATGCATAGCTCAAGGTAGCGATAAGTACCAATAATCCTTTCTTATTGAATCTACTCGTATATAGAACCAAAAGAGTTCCGGCGACTGCTCCGACAGAATTAGCGGTGTTCAAAAGACCTGTACCTGATGCTCCTAATCCATATAATTGAAATGCGAAAACTGGAAACAATTGCCTGTAAAAACTTACCACTGTAACAGCAATATCCAAAGAGTATAATCCTGGAAGTAATCTGTGGTTTATAACAAACAAATAACCTTCTTTAAGCGAATTGAATGTATTTTTGATTTTGTTTTCGTCCGGTTGACCTGAAGCTCTTATCAACAAAGGTGATACTGTACTCGTCATCGCAATAATGGCCGCAACAGCAAAAGCCGTTGTCACGCCAAAATATTCGTATAATTGCCAAAATAATAACGGAGCCAGTATTCCAGACATCTGAGTACAAGCTGTTTGACTGGTTACCGCATGAGAGAGCAAATGCCTTGGCACCACTCTAGGGAGCATAGCTGGTTTGGCAGCAGAGCCAAGCATGTTGAATATCCCAGCCACACCAGTTATCACAAATATGTGCCACGGTTCCAGCATCTCTTTCCAGGCCAAACCAGTGAGCGCAATTAACAATATAAATGATGTCAATTGTGTAAATGCCATAAGTTTTTTCCGGTCAACTCTGTCAGCCAATATCCCGCCATATACAGCCAGGGGCATATGCAGGAACTGTACTACTCCTAGCAATCCCAGAGTCGCGGCTGACCCGGTTTCTTGGTAGAGCCATTGAAAACTTACCAATGTTCTGAGAGTCATAGTCACCGAAGCGGATATTCCACCATATAATAAAAAAGCGAAATCTCTGTTTGTTACGAGATCCAGAAACTTTATTTTTTGGGGTTGCTTACCCTCGTCGATTGAATTCAATATTGGACACTCAAATGGTTGAACACACAATTACAGTACATCTGGATAATCCTAAACTAATTTGGCATCACGTCAACTTATAGCAAAAATACCCATAATAAAGAATACCCAAATTTATGATCAAAATTCACCACTTGTTAGTAAATACAATTACGGTAATGGGCACAGTCATTGCTTGATCAATGATTCACTCTGCATCTCAAAAATTTGAATCCTGTGCCGGTTACTCTCTAAAACAAACAATTGCTCATCTTCACTTATTGCGAGTGACATGGGCGCCCAGAAATATTTCTCTATGTGCGAGGAGACTTCATGTCGATCTCGGGGATCCATAAAAGGTATGTCCATTTTTTCAAGGTTAGCCTTATCTCGAGCATCTGATTCTTCATTATTCACATTAAGAAAATTCTGGGCCCATGGTGACACTTGAGACTCTCCACGATTTTGTTCAATAAAATGTCCTTCTTTGTCCAAAACCTGAATTCGTTCATTCCCCCAGTCACATACATAGATGTTGCCAGAGGAGTCACTAACTGCTTGCGCAGGTCTGAAAAGTTGACCATCTCCGCTACCTGACATCCCATGAGATTTCAAATATTTGCCTTGAGAATCAAATATAGATATCCGGTCGTTCCCCCAGTCTGCAACATATATGTTTGAATCGAGATCTATGCTCAATCTCCACGGCATGTTTAATTCACCATCACCGGAACCTTCTTTACCAAAAGACCTCAAAAAGACTCCCATCGTGTCAAAAATCTGTACTCGATGATTGTAGGTGTCCGAAACTACTAGGTTGTTGTCTCTGTCAACAACCACGCCTGAAGGTGTGTCTAACTCCCCCTTCTTTTTCCCATACACTCCCCATTCACGAATAAAATCTCCTTTTGGGCTAAAAGTCATTATTTTATGCTTGTATTCATCAGCAACGTAAATCTGCGAATCGAGGCCGGAAGCTATTGCAGAAGGCCAATTGAAATCACCAGGGTCTGAACCGAATTTACCGAATGAACCAAAAAACCCATCTTCTGAATCGCATATTCTAATTCCCATGCCTCGAGCTATATCTATAGAACGATTAAGCACGTAAATACGGCCATTGGGAGCCAGTGACATATCATTTGGAGCATAGAACCCTTTTCCCTCCATGACTGTCATTCCTAACGTGCGTTGGTATTTCAATATTTTTGAATTCAAACCACTACTCATATCGGTTTCACACCTTCAACAAACATTATTCAGCACAATTGGAAATCTGGAGAGGCCGCTATCAATCTAAGCATTTCGGCCGTTCTTTCATCATCTAATGCTCCAGGTTCAACCGAATATCCTCTTAGGTTATCTTGGGTGACATCACTGATTTCAATTTCACCCATTTCTTTCAGGCATGCTTCGATCAAATCATCGTCTGAGGATATGGTATCGCCTACATTCGAAACCATAGCAGAAACACCAGGCATATTTCGGTTACCAAGTTGCTCTGAAGCAAAGTTAACTCTTTCTACAAGGCTACCTGTTTGTATCCATTCCTGGCCCTGATGCCAACCCTCCACACTTGGTGGATCGTGTAACATTTGCCCCATAAATGCCAATCTCTGGGCATGCTCCAACATTTCGCGTCTAGGTCTGTCTATATGCCCGGATAGCCTCAAAACACCAGCAACTAGTTCGGTTGGACTTTTCACTCGCTTGTATCTGATTTTTTCCGCCTTGAAAAAATCAGATACAAGCAATGTCCTTAGCATTTCTTTGATTGAATAACTGCTTGCAAAATAGACATCCACCAATTGTTGGATAGCATCCGGGTCTCTTGCTTCAATATGAGGCCAGGAAGGCACAGGTGGCTCATCAGCAACAAAAAAATTATACATGTGTCGTGCTATAAACTTGGCCGTAGATTCTTGCTTGCAAATAATATCTATGATGTCTTCGCCATCGAAATTTCCTGTTTCACCCAAAAAAGTCTTCTCTTCGGAATCGTGGTCATTTTCATTAAATTCAAAATGCCAAGATATTCGGCCGTAAGGCCAATCTGAGTCTCTGGATGATCGCATCACCATATATTCTGTGTTGCCTATGGTCCATCCTGTGAACGCACGAGCTGCTTCCTTGACGTCACTTTCAGAATAGTTCCCAACTCCCATAGAAAACAGTTCTAGCAGTTCTCGACCATAATTTTCATTAATAGCTTCTTTATGATTATCCTGATTATCAAGCCAAACTATCATTGCAGGATCTTTAGAGAGTGCAACAAGCAAATCTCTAAAGTTACCTAAACCATTTTGGCGAAACATTGCTATCTGATGTGAAAGAACTTTGCCATGAACAACTTTCGGATAACCAGTCGCAAAAACACTGTGCCAAAACAAGGTGACTTTTTCGATCAACGGTGCTGGGGTTGTCACCATTCGGTAAAGCCAGTACTCTCCCGGGCCTGAACGAGAAATCATACCAGATTGCTCATGATGGAAACGCCTCACGAGATGATCCCATTCAGTCCAACTCGTGTCAGACGGGTCTAGTAACTCGTTAACTATAGATTCATATTCCATATTCTCAAGTCTGTCTATGTCCTTTGAGCTAGCACCGAAACCTGCTCTTCGCATCAAATGAGAAATCAATTTACGGTAATCTGAATTCATATCATTTCCAATCTTCGTATTTTACGTTTACAAATGTAAGATAAAACCCATCTGACAATACCAATCAGGAATTACCCATCATTGTGGGAATACCGAGTTATTACACCATCTAGTTCTTTTAAATTGACGCTACGCCAAAATTTTGGAGCCTCCTTCGAGTAACGATTGAGCTCATCTTTATGCCCAAGTCTTTTAACCACCGCCCACTCACTGGCCCTTGTCGTTCTCATTTCTGCGCTCCAAAACGCAAATCCATCTGCGCCGGCATCATACATAAGCTTAGCTGCTTCGGCATATTTTTCTCCTGGCGGGGTCCGAGGGTATATGTCTGGTAATAATTTCACATCAGTATTCTCTGTAAGTGCTGTGAATTGTGAAACAATCGCCGCAGGGTCGTCTTGAGCAATGTGAACCCAATGAGGAATAAGATAATCCACTAAATTTTCATCAATCCAACTCTTCAAATCCATAGCGTTGTACAAAGGATAAGGCTTGTGATAAAAAGTTACTGCCAGACCTAAGCGCTTGCCTAAAGTGGTACTTTCCTGATCTAGCATTTTTCTAATGTCTCTGAGAAATTCAGTTACGAATCCTGAGCGGTGACGCAACCATCTCTCATCTTCGTAATCCAAATCGACAGGATCTTCTCCATATTGTTGTACGAAAGTATCCCTCACGGGCTCTTCGTACAACACAAAAGGAGCTGAACGATTAAAACACAAGTGCACTCCATCTGCTCCATATCCAACAGCTTCTCTCAAAAGTTCTACCCAATGTTCTCTGATGTTTGGATACGCCACACTCAATACCGAGCTTCTTCTTCCAGTCTCGTCTTTCAAAGTGTACTCGCGATTATCGTAGTAATAGTTGTTCTGCTGAATAGGAGATAGCTTGAATGGATAACCCGACCCTACCATCCGCATGCTAACGTATATTTCCATTCCACAATCGTGGGCATAATCTACCGCGACTTCCAATGGATCAATCCATTCCGGGTTCCAGACACTACCGTTTTCTGACACCCGGCCAATTTTTGAATTGAATGCACACATATCACCTCTGATACATTCCCATAACAGCAAATTGAAATCCGTATCCCTGAATGGCTCTATCTTTTCTGTTATGTACCCGTCATCAGTCGGGTGAAACATATCATTACCATTAGTTGCTCCTGTGACATCTCCCTGACAGTATTCAGCAGCCAAACATTTGGTAGATTCTGTTGGAAAATCAATTTTATGATTATGTATTTCATCATCAGACATTTCTACAAATCTTACCCACGAGATGTTGCTGACACCCCATTGATCACTTCTGGAATTTCTGTTCGGCGCAATTAACAGTGAATCTTGAGATATTTGTGCACTCTTCCAATAAACTTCGTAAACGCTGTTCCACATGACTTTTTCTGTTCCCATTTTGTTTGGATAGTGGCCAGCCGCATGTCTGAATATTGGCTCTGGTCCGAACACAGTGAAATCTTTATCCTCTGATAACTTGATGCGAATTCCAGCCTTAGGACCATCGCCTGGCACCCGGGTGTAGTTGATTCCTACATATATTTTGTACCACCCATCTAAATCTACAGGCATTTTTATTTGAGGTACTTCACACCTGGTGTCTGCGTATATCATCGTACCTTCCATACCATCATCAGTTTCATAATCCACCATGTACCATTTGTCATCAGTTTGGTTTCTTGACATCGCTGAAGAGGGTTCACAAATAGTCATATCTGAAATAATCATTTCTGTCGTCATTAGATAAACACACCTTCCATATGCATAGTTGCTAGATTATATTACTCTCGCCTGTTAAACATTCTAATAATTTGAATTTAGTTAGTCTGAGCTTCCTGACCTCAAAAAATAATGTAAGACAGGGCAATAAATTTTCTATGTTCACGTAAAATACCTGTACTGTATTATCCGACAAAACGATTATGAAGAATATTGGGCGATAATACCTTCATCAAATTCTAAACCCAGTCCCGGCAAATCACCTAAAGTGATGGTGCCATTGGCAACGGACGGAACATCTCTAAACAGCGGAAAAGTCCATGGCATATGTTCTACCATCAGCCCATTAGGTACCGCAGCAACAGCATGTACCAATACTTCGGTAGCGAGATGGCTCACGATAGGCACATTGAAAATCTCAGCCATATGCGCAACTTTGATCCACTGAGTCAATCCTCCAACTCTCAATAAATCAACCATAACTATATCGACGGATTTTTTTTCTAACATCGGACGGAAAGGCATGATCCCATAATGATATTCCCCTGCAACAACAGGCATATCGAGTTTATCAGCCAGTACAGCCAAACCATCAACATCTTGATGATGAACAGGATCCTCCAACCAATATGCTGATTGACTATCAATTTTTTTCCCAAAAGATATGGCCGTATTCAAATCCCAAGCTTGATTTGCATCAATCATTATATCTATGTCGGGACCAACAGCATCCTTTACTGATTGAAATCGGTCGACTTCTCTATCTAATTTAGCTTCTGCTCCAACTCTCAGCTTCATTGATGTAAAACCATCATCCACCAGATCTTTCGCCGAAGTTCCTAGTTCATCAAGACTATATGGTCTCCAAAGACTCCCGCTGGCATACGCCGGCACAGTGTCTGTATACCCCCCAAGCAGTTTATACACAGGTTGACCTAAAACTTTACCTTTTATATCCCAAAGCGCTACATCGATACAGGATACAGCTCTTGTCACTAGGCCAGCTGGTGCACCATTACCGGCTGTCTCAAGAAGTCCCTCGGAAATTTCTTCCACCATCAATGGATTAGATCCGATAGTGAGAACTAGTAAAGCATCCAGTACTTCTTTCATTGCACGAGTCAAAATACTGGGAACAAAACAGGCGTAGCCGATACCTTCAACATCACCCTTGGTCCTTAAGCGAAGAGTTACCACATTAAAGGTATTCTCATCTGACCGATTGGAAGGAGAACCGTGCTGTAATGGTAGAGAAACTATTTTTGTTTCGAAAGATGAAATTTCCATATTCTAAATTAGTCTTTCTTTACCTGAAAAAACAAATACACCATAGTTAGTAGTATTATTACCCATATTATTAGCCTTGGTGATATTCTCAATTGATACCTCATGACAAATTAAATGGAACCGCGGAATTTTATCACACCGATTTTTCTAAACAAATTTTCTATGAGTAAACTTCATACGTAAAGGAGACTACATGTTTGACGTAATCATTTTAGGTGGAACTATAGTTGACGGTACCGGAAGTCCAGGATACAGGGCAGACATAGGGATAAATAATGATCGTATTACTGCAATATCTGATCTCTCCAAGGCAATAGGGTCCAGAGTCATCAATGCTACAGGCAAAACCATAACACCAGGGTTTATTGATACTCATGTTCATTCTGACTCAGCTCTATTATCTAACCCGAAACATCCTGAAGGGATATTACAAGGAATAACAACCGAAATTTTGGGACAGGACGGTTTATCTTACTGCCCTCTTTCATTAGAGAACTATAAAATTTACGGGCGTTACCTCAAGGGCATTCTGGGAGATCCCCCGGCCAACCTTGATCCCAGTAGTGTCTCGTCTTTCAGAAAAGCATACGATGGCACTACTGCCGTCAATACTGCATATTTAATAGCACACGGGGCACTAAGGCTAGAAACATGCGGATTTGAAGATATTCCAATGCGCGACGACAGGCTTAAGCACGCCCGTAGACTTGTAGAAGAAGGAATGGAGCAAGGAGCGGTTGGACTCGCAACCGGAATGTCTTACCACCCTCAGGCATGGAGCGATACCACCGAATTGGTCGAAATATGTAAACCCGTAGCAAACGCAGGTGGAGTCTACGTTACTCATTTGAGAGACGTAAATACTGACAGAGCTTTTGGCAATGGTGGAGTACCCGAAGCCTTGGAAATCGGCCGTCAATCTGGTGTGAAAGTACATTTTTCTCACTACAGAACAGCAGCGGGCACTGAGGGATTAGTAAAAGAAAGATTTGCAGAAATCGACGCTTCCAATGGGGAAGTGGATATCTCTGGTGATCTTTACCCATACCCCACCGGTAGTACATTTCCTGCCAGTAATTTACCAAGCTATGCGCACAGTGGTGGACCTGACTCCATGATTGAAAGATTAAAAGACCCTCAGCAAAAAAGCGATATCATAAAACATATCGAGAGTAACACCAAGCGGCCTCTTGGACAGTCAGTATTATCATATCTGCCAAAACACCCTCATCTCGAAGGAATGGTACTTGGAGACATAGCAGAGCACCTTAAAATGGGATTAGGAGAATCTCTTTGCCATCTACTGGTCGAAGAAGATTTACAGATAGCATTTTGGGGATCCCCCCCCGATAGTGCTCGCACCTGGCAACAAATAAGTAGAGATTCTCAAGACTTTTTGGCCCGCCCCGATTTCATGATTGGCAGTGATTCAATTCACGTTGGTAATTTCCCACATCCAAGGGCATACGGAACTTTCCCGAGATTCATAGGACGCCTCAGACGTCAGTTCAATATACTGAGTTTAGAACAAGTAATTCAAAGAGCAACCGAGAACCCTGCAAAAAGATTTGGATTAACAAATAGAGGTGTCATTCAAAAAAATTACTTCGCAGACCTTGTCATTTTCGATCCTGAAGAGATAATTGACACGGCCACATTTGACAACGCAAAACAACACCCCAGAGGAATATCACATGTACTGGTTAACGGTCAGGTTTCAGTAGATCACGCCAGATCGACGGGAATATTAGCAGGACGACCAGTGCCATAAACAGCCTATAATAGTTTCGGAGTTTTTGTATGTCTGGTTTCACAGTCCGTATCTTGATCTAGAGGGGTCATAACATGGCAGTATCCACAGAGATTGAACCTATAAATATATTAAAGTGGCGATCCATTGGTCCTTTCAGAGGTGGAAGGGTTGTTGCAGTAGCCGGAGATCCTGTTAACAAACAAGTTTTTTACTTTGGTGCATGTGCTGGAGGTGTATGGAAAACCCTGGACGGCGGTACTTACTGGGAAAATATCTCTGATGGGTTTTTTGGGTCATCTTCTATTGGAGCGATTGCTGTTGCCCAATCTGATCCATCAGTAATCTATGCTGGAACAGGTGAAGCCTGTATACGCAGCAATGTTTCACATGGTGATGGAGTGTACAAATCAATAAACGGAGGCCAAGACTGGGATAACATCGGGCTAAAGGATACCCGGCACATCTCAAGAATTCGTGTTAACCCAAATAACCCTGACCATCTGTACGTTGCAGCATTCGGACACGCTTTTGGCAAAAATGATCAGCGCGGCATTTTCAAGTCAACCGACGGAGGCAAAAATTGGGAACATGTTCTGTTCAAGAGTGATAAATCCGGTGCTATTGATCTTTCAATGGATCCCAACAACCCAAGAATACTTTATGCTGCCATCTGGCAAGCGGTAAGAACCCCCTGGAGTCTCGAGGGAGCCGGACCAGAAAGCGGACTATGGAAATCTACGGATAGTGGGGATACTTGGACAGATCTTACTGAAAGCAAAGGCATGCCCGCAGGCATCAAAGGCAGAATTGGCGTTACTGTTTCTCCAGCGAAGCGAGATCGAGTGTGGGCGATCGTAGAATCTGAAGACGGGGGGTTGTTCCTTTCGGATGATGGTGGAAATTCATGGGAACGTGTTAACGATAGCTCGATCGTAAAACAACGTCCCTTCTATCACCATCACATTTTCGCACACCCTAAAGACCCCGACACTATGTGGACTCTTCCGATACAGGCTTGGAAGTCTAATGACCAAGGCAGGACGTTCACCATGGTAACTACCCCACATAGCGACAACCATGATTTATGGATTGACCCTAACGACCCTGACAGAATGATTGAAGGGAATGATGGCGGAGCGTGTGTATCTTTTAACGGAGGCGATACTTGGTCAAGCATCTACAATCAACCAACGGCTCAATTCTACCATTTAACTACCGACAACTCGCATCCCTACCGTGTCTTGGGAACTCAGCAAGATAATAGCGCAATAAGTACACCAAGTCGAAATAATACAGGAGCCATCACATATAGCGACATCTATACGGTTGGATCTTCAGAAAGTGGCTATATAGCAGTCCATCCAGAAAATACAAATATTATCTACTCGGGAGCGATTGGTAGCGCACCTGGAGGAGGAGGAGCGTTACTCAGATATAACAGGGTTACCAAAGAGTCTCGGATAATAACCGTGTGGCCAGAAATATCCTATGGATTAGGCGCAAAGGATATGAAATATAGATTTCAGTGGACATTTCCCATAGTAATATCCCCTCATGACCCAGATGTACTCTATGTTGCTGGAAACCACCTATTTCGATCTACAGACGAAGGTACTAGCTGGCAAATATTATCACCAGACCTCACTAGAAATGATCCTTCTAAAGGTGAACCCGGCGGAGGACCAATCAGTCGAGACGTTTCAGGGGCAGAGGTTTATTGCACCATATTTTCATTCGCAGAATCCCATATTCAAAAGGGCTTGCTTTGGGCAGGCTCGGATGACGGACTAGTTCATATTTCTTCTGATAACGGACAAAGCTGGCGAGAAGTCACACCTCCCGACATGCCAGAATGGGCTACTGTAAGCATGATAGAACCATCACATCATGACAAAAACACGGCATACGTGTCAGCATGGAACTACAAACTGGACGACTATTCTCCGTACATTTACAAAACAAATGATCTAGGTAAATCTTGGACCCCCATCGTAAAAGGTATCCATGATGGGGAGTTCATCAGGGTCATCCGAGAAGATCCAATAAAATCTGGCCTGTTGTTCGTTGGTACTGAGACTGGAGTGTATTTCTCCATGGATTCGGGCTCCAATTGGAATCAGTTCCAACTTAATTTACCCAACGTACCAGTACATGATCTGGCTATTAAAAATGGGGATTTGATTGCAGCCACTCATGGACGGTCTTTTTGGATCATGGATGACTTTTCTGTGTTAAGACAAATGGGGAATAATAATATCTCTAGCAAACTACATCTGTTTGAACCCCATCCTACCTATCGTAATCTAAGTAATTTCGATGAAATAGCAGATATACGTGTCGGACCGGGGAAAAATTATTGGGTTAACCTCGGAACTTTTGCTACATGGGTTAATCCAAATAACGAACCACAGGATAACACTGCAAATTCTTCTGAAAACCCACTTGAAATCGAAGACCGACCATCACTTAATGGTGAGCCTATTAGGGAATTTTTGGATGCAGGGGCAAATCCTCGTGATGGACTCGTAGTGAACTATAAAATCGGAGACATACCTAAATCTGACGGTTCACTCATCTTCTCTACCAGTTCAGGTGAGCAAATCATCAAAATTACTGACATACCGAACAACCTGGGAACCAACCAGTTTATTTGGGACATGAGATACCCCGGCCCGACAACAGCGGATGGAGATGAAAGCAAAGACCTGATACCCGGGCCAAATCCCAAAGGCCCGATGGTGGTGCCCGGGCAGTACCAAGTTTCACTAGAAATTCATGGAATTATCAAAACTCAACAGGTTGATATTCTGCAAGATCCCAGATCTGAAGCAACTTCCAATGATTTAAAAAAACAATTCGATCTACTTATTGAGATAAGAGACAAAATCTCGGAAACAAATGGTGCTATCAATACGCTAAGAAAGATCAGGCCACAGATCCAATCATGGCTTGGTCGTAAAGACATTCGAGATAAAGATCAGAAGCTAATTCAGATAGGGACATCGATTATTGAGCGCCTTGACAGTATTGAAAGTGCACTTATTTCCTCATGGAACACTACTGACAGAGGGCAATTGGGTACACCATTGCCAAGACTGGTTGATGCACTAGCCACACTGGTTACCGTAGTGGAAAGTGCAGACTGGATACCTACTGACAGTTCATACGGAGTTCTGGAAGAAGTATCAAGCAAAATAGCGCAGCATATTACATCATTGCAAAACATCATTGATAATGATGTAGCTATGTTTAACACATCAGTAAACCAATTGGAGGTCCCGCCAATCATCCAAATCTTTTAAATACCCTAGAAATACAGATTTAGATACTACGCGTGAAACTGGCTTTTTATGACAAACCCTATAGATCCAATTAAATTCGAAGTGATTCGTAACGCACTAACTGAAGCAACTGAAGAAATGGCAGTTGCACTAAGACGCAGCGCTTACTCTACAAATGTCAAGACGAGACAAGATTTCTCATGCGCATTTTTTGACAAAGATTTGAGAGTAATAGCTCAGGCTTTCACTCAACCAGTTCATTTAGGATCTTTTGTTGAACTAGTACCAAAAGCGATAACCAAGTACGGGGAATCAAATATCCTAATTGACGATATGTTGGTAGTTAACGATCCTTACAGCGGCGGAGTTCACCTCAACGATATAACGTTGATTGCACCAGCCCATTACCAAGGCGAGTTAGTAGGGTACATGGCATCTCTGGCACATCACGTAGACGTCGGTGGGGGAGCACCTGCAAGCATAGGTGCGTTTCGGGAAGTTTTCCAAGAAGGAATAATTATACCTCCTGTGAAATTGGTATCTGGCGGAATAGTTGACGAGGATATATTTTCTTTGATCTTGGCTCAAATAAGGTCAAAGAGGGAAACTTCTGGTGATTTCAAAGCCCAAATGGCAGCTAACAACGCGGGGAAACGCAGGCTTAATGAAATAGTTGACCGATATGGAATACAAGAGTTCACTACTTATCAAAATGAAATCATCGATTACACCCGACGCAGAACAGTGACCGAACTAAGCAAGCTACCACAAGGTATTTTCCAAGCGAGTGGATTTGTGGATACAGATGGCTACACTCCTCACAAAGTTGATCTGAAAGTGGAAATAACAATCAACAATGACGGAGTCAATTTCGACACCACCGGATCTGCCCCACAAAGGAGAGCTCCAGTAAATTCCACATTCGCACAAACATTTTCAGCCTGTGCTTATGCTCTAAGATGCCTTTTAGACCCAGACTTGCCGGTTAATCATGGTTTCTATGAATTTGTCAAAGTAGATGCACCTGAAGGAACGGTAACAAACTGTGTCAGCCCTGCACCCGTAGTTGGAGGCTGGGAAACCCACGTTAGGCTTAATGATCTGATATTCAAAGCCCTATCTCCCGTAATCAAAACAAGTGTCCCTGCAGGAACCAAAGCCATGCAATGTCACGCAGGATTTGGTGGAATCGTTCCTGAAACGGGTGAATATTACTGTTTTTTGGAAACAATTGCCGGAGGCTACGGAGGACGTTTTCAAAGTGATGGCCCAGACGCCGTCCAATCCCACGGCCAAAACACCGAAAATGCACCTATTGAAGAGACGGAATCCAACTACCCTGTCCGAATATTACGGTACGAACTTATACCTGATTCTGAAGGAGCAGGTCGCCACAGAGGTGGTTTAGGCCTTCGCAGAGATTACACATTCCTGCACAACGATGTCACATTCACAGTACTGGCAGACAGGGACAAAGCAGGCCCATGGGGATTGTTTGGTGGGGAACCTGGATTAAAGGCACAATATTTATTAATTAAGGGTTCCGATACTGAATTTCTCGATTCAAAAGTTACAGTACATCTAGATCCAGGAGATGTGATTAGCTACAGAACATGTGGTGGTGGTGGATATGGACCACCCATAGAGAGAGAACCATCACAAGTTTTGGACGATTTCATAGTTGGAAAGATCAGCTTGAACAGAGCTTTGGATGCTTACAAAGTGGTTATCCTCCCAGACTCGAAATCCATCGACTTTCAAGCAACAAACGAACTCCGAGGGGAATTAAAGTAAATGCCTGGTCTTTATCGAGTTGGGATAGACATAGGTGGAACTTTCACCGACGCTACTTTGATAAATGAGGTTTCTGGCCGAACTTCCATCTGCAAGGTTCCTTCTACTCCTGCTTCACCAGAAAAAGGATTCCTTGACGCACTCACTCAGATCTTGAAAGATGCAGGTGCCTCAACTGGCCAACTTCGATATGTAGTTCACAGTACAACAGTTGCTACGAACGCGATTATACAAGGCAAAACCGCTGAGGCCGCATTCATTACTACCGAAGGATTCAGCGATATGTTGGAAATAGCCTTACAAATCAGACCCTCACTTTATGACCTAATGTTTGAAAAACCACAGCCTTTAATACCTAGAAATCGGTGCTACGGCGTTACTGAAAGGCTAGACTCTAATGGTCTAGTACTCACTCCTTTAGACGAAGACTCGGTGAGCAAAGTGGTCGACTATTTGAAAGCCGAAAAAATTTCCTCAGTAGCAATTTGTCTTCTTCATTCGTACGCAAATCCATCTCATGAAAAAAAGATTTCAAGTATATTGAAGTCCCTGCTTCCCGGAGTGCTAATAACAACATCATCTGATATAGCACCAGAAATGAAAGAATATCTTCGAGCTAGCACAACAGTGGTCAACGCTTGCATCGCACCATTTGTATCAGAATATTTGAGTGGAATTGAACAAACTTTACGGGCAGAAGGTGTAGATGCTGAGTTATTGGTAATGCAAAGCAGTGGAGGTGTCTATACTTTCGATGCAGCTATGGAAAAACCCGTTTTTATGGTGGAATCAGGTCCCGCATCAGGAGTAATAGCTGCATCTCACATAGGCAATATACTTGGCCACGAAAATATAATATCGCTAGACATGGGGGGTACTACAGCCAAAACCGGGTTGATTCTGGACGGTACTCCTCAGGTCACTAAAGACTATGAGGTTGGTGGGCAGGCTGGAGCAATCCATGGAGCAGGAAAAGGCAGCGGATATCCCATACGGACCCCCGTTATCGACCTTGTAGAAATTGGAGCTGGTGGAGGTTCTATTGCGTGGGTTGACAGTGGAGGAGCACTTCGCGTAGGACCCGGAAGTGCAGGGGCAGATCCCGGTCCAGCCTGCTACGGAGCTGGCGGGACCAAACCAACTGTAACTGATGCTAACCTGGTACTAGGACGGTTGAATCCTGATTATTTTCTGGGTGGTAGTATGCCACTCGATACTGAATTAGCAAAAAATGCAATTTATGAAGAATGCGCTAGACCACTTGATTTAGACATATTAGAAGCCGCTAACGGAATTGTCGAGATAGCCAATTTGGCAATGGTTAACGCCATGAGATTGATATCAGTTCGGAGAGGTTACGATCCTAGGGATTTTGTGATGATAGCTTTTGGAGGTGCGGGACCTGTACACGCTAATCGACTTGCTATTGAAATGGGTATCCCTGTCACAATAATACCAAGAAGTCCAGGCATTGCTTCGGCAACAGGTCTCCTTACTAGCGATCTGAAATTCGAATTTTCTACTACTGACATTTGTCTTTCACATCTTTTAACTATTGACAAATTAACAAATGATTTCCATCTATTAGAAGGTCGTGGAAGACGAGCTTTAGAACGTGAGGGAGTGGATTACTCTGATATGGATTTCGAATGGGTAGTTGACATGAGATATTCAGGTCAAAGCTTCGAATTGACTGTACCGGTGACTGATCGAAAGTTATCAAAATCCACGATCACCAAACTTGTCAACAATTTCCATGACTTGCATCAGAATACCTACGGATTTAAATCAATTCACGAAGAATTAGAGATGGTTCGTTTCACAGTGATTGCAACGGGATTTATACCTAAACCACCAACTGGAAACGTTCATGATAATGAAAAATCTCCAGCCAATAACACACGAGCGAATCGCTCTGTTTACTTTGGGGAAATCAACAGTGTTATTGAGTGTGAAATATTGAACCGATATACTTTAAGCGAAGGTTCTATTATATCTGGACCATGCATAATAGAAGAATTTGATTCCACAACGGTTGTCCATCCAAATTGGCAAGCACTTGTGGATAATCAAGGCAATCTTGCTCTAACATTAATCAAATAACAATTGTCTTTCGGCTTTGAACCACCATCTTTCGGAATCATATTTAAAATTAGACCCAGTAGCCAACAATGTCTTCGTAAAGAACCGTTTCCAAATCAAAGATGTGGAACAATTAAACACTAGAATATATCAACATTTCGGAGAACAGAGTTGAAAATATTTATGACAGGTGCAACAGGATTTATTGGGAGAGCTACAGTTCCATACTTGCTCGGTAAAGGACACTCAGTTACTGCTTGGGTTCGAGACGTAGAGACTGCAACTAATTTACTAGGCGAACAAGTAAATATTTTGGGGCCTGACCAAAAATCAAATCAACTTGAACTCACACCGGATGTTAAAACCGAAATCGCCTCTTCAGACTGCATTATAAACCTGTCTGGCAGACTTCTCGCAGGCATTCGATGGAATAAACGCCTAAAACGTGAGTTTGAAAACAGCAGAATCGGCGTAACACATATGTTATTGGAAGCACTGCAGCAACCATCTAGTAAGGTTAAGATTCTTATATCTGCAAGTGCTGT
>CEUS01053949.1_pt1 | contig 30936 bp, 33 predicted proteins | sample 427031 | NCBI WGS metagenome assembly CEUS01 (sample SAMEA2622837, study PRJEB7988) | marine metagenome | biome: marine biome (ENVO:00000447); feature: marine epipelagic mixed layer (ENVO:xxxxxxxxx); material: "saline water (ENVO:00002010), including plankton (ENVO:xxxxxxxx)" | depth 140 m | reverse complement strand
AATCAGGAATGTCAGGACGCTACTGACCTAGCCGTAGAATCGGAACCATATGAATCTACAATTGGATGTCATTTCCCAATATCCGACACCCATACGGTAGTGAATGCTGAGTTCGCGGAGAGAAACCCAAGGGTTATAACTTTCCTTACAAACTACTACGTAGAGCCTAAACCACTTGCAGAGGCTGAAGCATATAAGAGTGAGGCAGGCGTAGAGTGGGTAGACGTAGCAATTAAATACCTGAAAGAGAACGGAGATGTCTGGAGACAATGGATTGCAACCGACCCAGACTTCGAGAACATAATTGCTAACGTAGATAAGCAACTTGCTTTAGAGGACTAATCTTGAGCTTAGTTGATAAATACAAATCTTTGTAATAATTGGATGGGAGGGGCTTTAGAGCCTCTCCCGTCTTGGTGGCTGGCGAGGTGGTTATAGAGGAGTTTCCAATGACTACTAATGAATTGAATCAAAGTACAGCAAACGGCTCCACACTGCAAAATCCTAATGAAACCAGGATATCAGTTAGGTCTCTTGGAAAAGTATTTGGAGATAATCCAGAACAAGTTCAAGAAACCGATAATATAGGTAAAACCAAAGCTGAAATCCAGGACGAATTAGGGCTAGTTGTAGCGTTAAAGGATGTCAACTTTGATGTAGCAGAAGGTGAAACATTTGTTGTAATGGGCTTGTCAGGTAGCGGCAAATCTACACTTGTAAGATGCCTGATAAGATTAATAGAACCTAGCTGGGGTGAGATTTACGTAGATGGTGAAGATGTCACTAAATTCGATGGCAAAGATCTCACGAATATGCGCAGAACTAAAACAGCTATGGTATTCCAACATTTTGGCTTATTGCCAAACAGAACGATAATAGACAACGCTGCGTTTGGTCTGGAAATCCAAGGAGTGGATGAAGATACCAGACACAATAAAGCCAGAGAGGTCCTTGAACTAGTTGGACTATCTGGATGGGAAAACGCTTTCAGTTATGAACTTAGCGGAGGCATGCAACAAAGAGTCGGCCTAGCCAGAGCTCTCGCAGTAGACCCAGAAATACTTCTAATGGACGAGCCTTTCAGCGCTCTCGACCCTCTCATAAGAAGGGAAATGCAAACTCAGCTCATAGAGCTCCAGTCAAAACTTAACAAGACCATAGTCTTCATTACACATGACCTAGATGAGGCGCTGATATTAGGAACCCGTATAGCTATCATGAGAGATGGCGAAGTAGTCCAGATAGGTAGTCCTCAAGAAATCGTAGATAATCCTTCTGACGATTACGTAGAGGATTTCATAAAAGGAATATCTAAAACCAGAGTGCTGGGGGCAGGTACAATTATGACAAATCCAACGTCAGTTGTAACTGAGGACCAATCGTCGGAGGAAGCCCTAGTGATAATGAATAAGGCTGATGAAGAATACGCCTTTGTTACAAATGCATCACAATCCGCAATAGGCATCATAAATGAGGACGATATGAATCGTTCAAAAAGTGATGGAGACGGTTCTATCAAATCATATATCAATAGTAAGGCTCCAGATTATTCCACAGTATCCGTGGATACGACTATAGATGACCTGTTGCCACTTTCTGCTAATACAGATCTCCCACTCGCAGTGGTTAGCGAAGAAGGTAAACTCGTCGGTATGGTGACTAGAAGTGTTCTTCTTAAAACACTAGCAGAAAACCAATCGAGTCAAGGAACCGAAAACTAACAACAAATATAAACTCACAGAGAAACCATTCATAGATTCTCGTGGAGGTTCAAGTGGATATAAGTCAAAATACATCAGGGAATAATAAGTTAACAAACTACATACCACATATACCAGCCAGAATCAGAACTGCTATACTAGTTGGCTTACTTCTGGTAATGGGTTGGGATCTTTATGGGCAACTGGGATCAGAAATGCCCATAATGAAGTATTTTGTGCCTAGACTATACACTTGGCTCTTCTGGATATTCATAATTGCATTAGCATCAAATAGCCTATTGAGGCTTAGTAGTGCCAAGGCTCAATTAATAGCTGGCTTAGTATTCTTAGTTGCCGGAGGACTGGCTGCTAGCAGCGAAATTCTACCAGATTCATTCCCTGTTTATGCACCTGGCCAAGACAAACACGTAGTAGAAGGGCAGCGCATACAACCAGTAGATTACATAGAAATAGGGACTGTAAGGCCAGGTAAAACCGGATATCTAATAGATACTTCTGTTCTATACCTAAAAAAGAAATTTAAATCCTTCTTCAGATCGGCTACGAACAATATGTTGAAGTTGATGGTTCCAATGCAGAAAGGCCTGGAACAAATGCCAATGTGGTTGTTCACTGGTGTAGTGGCGCTGATAGCATGGAGAGTTAGTGGGACTCGAGTCGCATTGATATCAGTTGCCGGCCTGGTATTCCTCGCCGTTTTCGACTTATGGATCGGAGCGATGGTCAGCATAGCAGTAGTTGGTACAGCGACTTTCCTATCCATAATAATGTCTTTACCTCTGGGAATAATGATGTCTAAGAGTGACCGGTTTGAAGCGTTCATGAGACCTGTCCTAGACTTGTGCCAGACTATGCCTAGTTTCGTATACCTAATACCAGCCATCTTCTTCCTAGGTATAGGTATGGTTCCGGCTGTAATGGCCACTATCGTATATGCCATACCACCTTGCATTAGGCTAACAAATCTAGGCATTAGATTAGTATCACCACAACTTATTGAAACGGCTCGCTCGTTTGGAACAACTCCTTGGCAACTTCTCGTTAAAGTTGAATTGCCTCTAGCGAGACCAACCATAATGGCTGGCGTTAACCAATGTGTAATGATGGCCCTTGCTATGGTTGTACTAGCAGCACTTGTTGGCGCCGGTGGATTAGGTGCTGATGTTTATGCAGGAGTACAACAGCTAGAGTTCGGACGGGGACTTATGGGAGGTATTGGCATAGTTATATTGGCAATAATTATTGACAGAATAACTCAAGGATTTGCAAAAGATCCTACTGCTGAAAGAAACAACTAGTCTGACCTAGATATAGCCTTTACTCGTTGTGTGGCACACGAATCATAAGGTCATGTACTGATTGCTGAGGAGATAGTTCTCCTCTTAACACTCTACTAATACTCTCAGTAATCGGCATGTCCACATTGAATTGCTTAGCTATATTCAAGGCCTCTGGTATGGTATATACACCTTCTGCTACGTTGTTCATAGATGCCAAAATATCATTCAGATTTTGTCCTCTCCCAATGCACTCTCCAACATATCTATTCCTGCTGAGTGAACTTGTGCACGTAGCCATCACATCTCCAAGTCCGGATATTCCGTATATTGTTAGTGGATTCGCTCCACAAGCAACTGCTAATCTATTAACCTCAGATAGTCCTCTAGTGATCAGGCTTGATTTACCATTATCTCCAAATCCTAATCCATCACTAATCCCCGCCCCTACAGCCAAAATATTTTTGAGTGCACCACCTAATTCAACTCCAATTACGTCAGAGTTCTTATAGACCCGAAAATACTTGGATAGGAAAAGATCTTGAACTCTACTAGCTATCTGATCCTGTTCTGAAGCAACTACCGTGGCACTTGGCATCCCAGTAACCACTTCTTTGGATAGGTTAGGTCCTGATAGAACAGATATTCCCCTAATAAACTTACTCGGTATATCGCTAGATAATATTTCGCTCATCCTCCTCGAAGTACCGCCCTCTAATCCCTTGGTAGCGCTAACAAAGATATATTCTTCCTGCATCCCAGGTATAAGGCCTTTCACATTGTGGCTAAAACTTTGTGATGGAACAGCTAAGACAATCACTTCAGTACCTGACATCATATTGTCCATGTCAGATGTAACTGTCATGTTCTCAGGAAACTGAAATCCCGACAGAAATCGTTTATTTTCTCTATCTTTTTCTAAAGATAAGGCTTCGACTTCTGTTCGGGCACACAAGACAACCTCTGACCCATTCCTCGCTAAGAGGATAGCCAAAGTAGTAGCCCAACTTGTTGTACCAATCACAGCTACCTTAGCCAAATTATCTCCTATACAAAATCGTTCAATCTGATATCCATATTCTAACTACTGCCAAGTCTTCTTTCCTCTCCATTTAATAATCGAGCAATATTTTCTCTGTGCCTAAATATTATTATAGGAACGCCAATCAGTGGATACATTATATAAGTCCCTAGCGAATCAGCAATCCAAGACTCTGAGTAAAAATTATTGAATACCCACATAGATATAAATGCCGAACTAGCTGCGATAATGGAGGCAAGAGATACATACCTACTAACAGCCAATACCAAGCATCCCACACTTACTACTATTAACCCGCATATAGGGGATATGAAGCAAAAAGATCCCATGCCAGTAGCCACACCTTTACCTCCCCTAAATTTTAGGAATACTGGCCATATATGCCCAACTAATACTGCTATAGCTGCCAGTGTCTCCATATATGGATCGGAATAAAGCTGTCTCGAAACAAAAACCGGTATCACTCCTTTAAATGTATCCAGCCCTAATACTATAATCCCCGTCTTTAGACCAGTAGTTCTTAAGACATTTGTCATGCCTATATTCCCGCTACCATAATCTCTAATATCCACGCTGCGAGTTAAACGTACGATCAAGAATCCGACTGGGATAGCACCAATTAGATAACATACTGCTATCAAGATTATCTGATCTAACACAACCTAACGCCCGCCCCTCTTTTGGAATTGTAAGTTCAGAGGATTCCCTTCAAAACGGAAAGTGGACCTTAATCGATTTTCCAAATACCTCTCGTAGGAAAAGTGCACTAGGTCAGGATTGTTTACCGGAATCACGAACGTCGGAGGTCTCGCTTCTTTCTGAGATATACCATACACCCTAAGGCTTCTACCCTTCCGACCAGATGGAGGATGTGCAGCAAGTGCAGACATCAAAGTTCGTTTCAGAGTGTCATCAGAAACTATTTTTGCCCCTTCCTTGTAAACTTTCAGGGCTTTCTGAACAAGTGTGCGTATACCCTCTCCTAGCAAAGCAGATGTAAAACACACTGGTGCATAAGGTATAAATTTCAATCTAACCTTTGCATGATGGGTTAGTTCTTTCTTATATGCCTCCTGCTGTATAAGGTCACACTTATTGAATACTATTATCACCCCTTTACCTGCATCGAGAATCTGACCAGCTACATGTGTATCCTGAGCAGTTATCGGCTCTGATCCATCTATAACAAGAAGACATACATTTGATCTCTCCATAGCCCTAACTGTCCGCAGGACACTGTATTTTTCCAGACCTCTATCTATGCGCCCTCTTCTTCTGACTCCAGCGGTATCAATCAATACCATAGGCGTGTCTTCAAAAGACATAGGTATATCCAAGGCATCCCTAGTAGTACCAGGTATATCCGATACTATAGATCTCTCATCACCAAGTATAGAATTTATCAAATGAGATTTGCCAACATTAGTTCTACCAACAATCGCCAATCTGAGGATATCCTCCGAGGTACTCGATTCATCTGATTCGATTGCAGGCAATAGATATTCCATAAGATCCTGAATACCCAAGTTATGATAGGCGCTTATATATATTGGTTCACGTAGGCCAAGTTCGTTAAATTCTACGGATTCCTGTTCCCGTTTTGGATTATCTACTTTATTGACCACCAAGAAAACTGGCTTTGAAATTTTCCTAAGCATATGCGATATTTCTATATCACCAGGAGTTACACCCGATAATCCATCCACGAGAAACATTATCGCATCGGCATCATTTATGGCTATCTCAACCTGACCTCTAACTTTTTCCCATAGGTCGGAGTTAGGAATTAATTCCAGACCACCAGTGTCCACTAAGACAAAGGAATCATCTCCCCAGGTTACCTTAGCGCTTATACGATCTCTAGTAGTACCAGGTATATCCGATACTATGGCTCTTCTCTCTCCAACCAGACGATTGAATAAACTTGATTTACCCACGTTTGGCCTACCAACTATTGCTACCAGAGACTCTGACATTTCAAATCCGACTCCTTAAACTAGGAATTCTGACAAGACCGCTTTTTGAACATGCAGTCTATTCTCTGCCTGATCAAACACCACAGACTGAGAGGATTCAAGTAAACCATCTTCAATCTCTTCTCCAGGATGTGCCGGTAAGGGATGCATAAATATAACCTCCCTACTAGCCTTAGAGATAAGATTTGAATCGACCTTATAGGCCTCAAATATAGCGAGCCTCTCCTTAACTTCCGGTTCCTGACCCATACTTACCCAAACATCTGTGTAAATAACATCTGCTCCATCCACTGCTTCTTCAGGAGAGCCAATACATCTTATATTACTACCAGACTTCTGAGCCCTTTCATTAGACTTACTAAGGATTAAAGGGTCTAGATTGTAACCTTCTGGAGATGCCAAAGTTATATTTGCTCCTACACTAGCTGCAGCAAGTGTAAGACTATTGGCAACATTATTGCCATCTCCTATATAAGCGATGTTTATGCCCGCCAAGTGACCAAATTTCTCTTTTATGGTCATGAGATCCGCCAATGCCTGACATGGGTGTTCATGGTCTGAAAGAGCATTTATTACTGGCACTGTGGAAAAAGATGCCAACTTTTCTAACGTTTCTTGTGCGAATGTCCTAACTATCATACCTTGCACCATCCTAGACAATACCCTAGCCACATCTGCTATAGGCTCTCTAGTACCCATACCAACTTCTTCCCGACTGAGATAAAGTGGATGCCCACCTAATTCGTGTATAGCTACATCAAAACTAACTTTAGTTCTCAAAGATGGTTTCTCAAATAAGAGCGCAACGGAAGCTCCATTCAAAACTGGAACCATCGGTTCTGACTTAAAGGTAATGCCTTTGTCTATCAAACTTTCGACCTGTTCGGAAGGTATATCTAAAATAGATAGAATATGATTTGATTTCATCGCAAGATTCCTGAATAATTAATATTGATCTAAGATAACAGAAGATAGTACATATGATCTAGTGCCTATAGATTATTATTAGCTAACCTAGCTGGCAACTCTGGAGGTTTCGACATAAAGGCCCATACCTATAGCGAAAACAAATGTTACAAATGCAAACACATAACTTTGATTTATATCCTATACCAGACCAGCCAAACTTGTTCAGAGAAAGTAAAATTACCTATGGAAGTCAAAGGGTGTGTAAGACTATATAGAGGCCTAGTTAGGCATTAACTGGAAATATTTTCCCTCTGTCTTTATTGCAGGAGCAATCATTAATTCAGCTTCGTGCATTTCCCGAATGTTACGAGCACCAGTCATTCCCATTCCAGCTTTAAGAGCGCCCACCATGTTCTGAGTCCCATCAGATACTGAAGTGGGTCCAAATAGAATTTGATCTAAAGGACCAACAGTTCCAACATTTATTCTAGTACCTCTTGGAAGTGCAGGGTGATAACTTGCCATGCCCCAGTTGTAGCCCAAACCAGGGGCTTCTTCAGCTTGAGCGAAGGTAGTTCCTAACATCACAGCATCTGCTCCACTCGCGAAAGCCTTGCATACATCACCGCCAGTCCTCATCCCTCCATCAGTTATTATAGGAACGTATCTACCTGTCTGTTTACAATACTCATCTCTAGCTGCAGCGCAATCCATTGTAGCAGTCACCTGTGGAACTCCTACTCCTACAACTTCCCTGGTAGTACATATCGCTCCAGGTCCTACTCCAACTAGCACTCCCTGTATACCTGTCTCCATGAGCTCCATCGTAGCTCCATAAGTCACTGTGTTGCCTACAACGACAGGAACATTCAACTCCTTACATATATCAGATATTACAAGGCCTTTCTCGCTCTTCGAAATATGTCTTGCCGTAGTAACTGTAGACTGTATGACTATGATATCCGCACCTGCCTCGGCTGCAACCTGAGCATAGCGCTTCGTATTTGCGGGTGTTACAGATACAGCGCTGACGCCACCCATCCTTTTCATCTCTTGAACTCTCTCTCCAATAAGATTTTCTTGGATTGGTTCCGAGTACATTCTCTGGAGAAAGGGAGTTGCCTCATTGGACGAAGATTCTATAACTTCTCTGATTTGGGAGTATGGGTCCTCATAACGAGTGTATACGCCCTCAAGATTAAGTATCGCTAAACCACCTGATTTAGCCATGGCGACAGCAAACCTGGGAGAAACCACCGCATCAACTGCAGAGGCTAAGAAGGGTAGTTCGAACGAAAAACCACCAAGAGAGAAGCCAACATCTGTTTGGTCTGGATTTATTGTTACCTCACCAGGAACTATGGCTACGTCATCGAAACCGTAACCTCTACGCAGTTCTTTAAATCTTGATGCTTCCATAGAATTGCAGCCCACCAGCAATATATTTGCGTGAATGTACCATCCTAAATAACCCGGTTCACCTAATATAGATACATGTTAACAAGATATTTAGAAACATATTAATGGATGGATCCAGCAGTGATAAGAGTAACATAAAACAGGATATAATCATACCTCTTTAGGACTGGTCAAACATTGTTGGGTCTAAACATCACAGAGCCTAAATGTATTGACGTGTACAAGAGGTAATGTTAGACTGATTTCTGACCTTTTTGGTCAAGAATTATTTAGGCTAAATAGGTCGTTCCCTCTGAGTAAACTGCCACTATGTTTCTCAAATGTGTCAGACACAATTAAGACCTATAAGTCAATAAAATAAACTGAACGTTTTGATCGGAGTGATAAATTGGCTACTACCAATAAAGTAGTTCATGAAGTAGCAGAGCAACAATATAACTACGGGTGGGTAACAGATATAGAATCTGACATTATACCTCCCGGATTGAATGAAGACGTAGTAAGGTTTATATCAGCAAAAAAGAATGAACCCGAATTCATGCTTGAGTGGAGACTCAAGGCTTTCAGGCATTTCATGACCCTTGTAGAAGATGAACAAGCTCCGGATTGGGCTAACATAGAATTCCCTAAAATCGATTTTCAGTCAATAAGTTACTACGCAGCACCAAAACCCAAGAAAGAACTCGAGAGTCTGGATGAGGTAGATCCAGAGTTACTCAAAACCTATGAAAAACTTGGTATATCACTAGAAGAACAAAAGATGCTATCTGGTGTAGCCGTAGATGCTGTTTTTGATAGCGTATCCATAGCCACTACTTTCAAGGAAGAGTTGGCCAAACAAGGAATTATATTCTGCTCAATGTCAGAAGCAATTCAAAACCATCCGGATCTTATACAAGAATATTTGGGCTCAGTAGTCCCTTACACAGATAATTTCTACGTAGCCTTAAACTCTGCTGTATTCTCAGATGGTTCATTCTGCTACATTCCAAAAGGTGTCAGGTGCCCTATGGAACTGACTACGTACTTCAGAATAAATGCACAAGGTTCAGGACAATTCGAGCGAACTCTGATTGTTGCAGATGAGAGTAGTTATGTCAGCTACCTCGAAGGCTGCAGCGCTCCTATGAGAGATGAGAACCAACTTCACGCAGCTGTTGTAGAACTTATAACCTTGAATAATGCGGAAATCAAATACTCAACGATACAAAATTGGTATCCTGGTGACGAAAATGGAAAAGGTGGCATATACAATTTCGTTACAAAGAGAGGGAAGTGCGCAGGCTCGAACTCGAAAATATCTTGGACACAAGTTGAAACTGGTTCAGCCATAACCTGGAAATATCCCAGTGTAATCCTCCAAGGAGATAACTCGATCGGAGAATTCTACTCTGTAGCCCTTGTCAAAGGTTATCAGCAGGCAGATACGGGCACTAAGATGACACACATAGGGAAAAATACGAGAAGTACCATAATTGCTAAAGGTATATCGGCTGGCCACGCACATAATACTTACAGGGGATTAGTAAGGATAAATCCGAAGGCTGATAATTCCTGGAACTTCACCCAATGTGACTCCCTGCTCATAGGGGATCAATGTGGCGCACATACGACGCCATATGTAGAGGTGAAAAATAATTCGGCCCAGCTAGAACACGAAGCATTCACTTCCAAAGTAAGTGAGGACCAGCTCTTCTACTGTCAACAACGTGGCATGTCAATGGAGGATGCCCATTCCCTAATAATCAACGGTTTCTGTAAGGAAGTCTTCAGACAATTGCCTCTGGAATTCGCCGTTGAAGCTACAAGATTACTCGAAATGAACCTAGAAAACACTGTAGGCTAAAGACGGAAGGATTACCAATGCTAGAAGTAAATGAATTGCATGCGTCCATAGACGATAACGACATACTTAAGGGTATTAATCTGAGTGTAAACCCTGGTGAGATACACGCAATAATGGGACCTAACGGTTCCGGCAAGAGCACCCTGGCAAATGTGTTGGCAGGACACCCGTCCTTCACTGTGACTTCTGGAACAGCAACGCTGAACAAAGATGACCTTCTGTCCATGCTGCCAGAAGAAAGGGCCAGAGCTGGTGTATTCCTCTGTTTCCAACACCCAGTAGAAGTGCCCGGGGTAAGACTAGATCATTTCATGAGAGCTGGTTACAACGCTATAAAGAAAAGCAATGGTGAAGATGAAATTGATGTCCTCAAGTTTGATCGTATGCTAAATGAAAAAGTAAAAGTAGTTGAGATGGATCGAAATCTGATCAAACGCGCTGTAAATGAAGGCTTTTCCGGCGGGGAAAAGAAACGTAATGAAATTCTCCAAATGGCTGTTTACGAGCCGACTTTATCAATATTAGATGAGCCTGACTCTGGACTTGATGTAGACGCTTTAAGAATTGTAGCTAACGGCATAAACCAGCTCCACACACCTAGCAACTCTATATTGCTAGTCACACATTACCAGAGAATACTCAATTACGTTGTTCCTGATAAAGTACATGTTCTTATTAATGGACGTATAGTCAAATCTGGAGGCAAAGACCTTGCTAAACAAATCGAAGAGCAAGGTTACGACTGGATTGAAGCGGACATACAAGCTAGGAAATAAGGATTGTTCTTACTATGACTCAAGCCCAATCTAAGCAAGTTGACCACTATCTTAAAGCGTACGATTCGTTTATATCCAAATCCATTAGAGACAATCCGTCGTGGTTATCAGAAATTCGTGAAGACGCTATAAGTACATTCGAAAACCTCGGACTTCCGATAGAAAGAAGAGGTAACGAAGACTGGAAATATACCGATGTAAGGCCTATATCAAGAATAAATTTTGAAATAGCCTCAGAATCTGTTTTAAACGATCAAGATATCACTAAAGACATTCAGTTTGGAGAATCCAATTGGCCATCTATAGTGTTCCTAAATGGTATATACAACTCAGATTTAAGTAATTTATCTGATCTGCCCAGCGGGGTTATAGTAATGAACCTCCTAGATGCACTACAAACTCACCCAGAAATTATCAAGGGTCACCTGTCAAAACATTCCGACTACAAGCAAAATGGCTTTGCAGCGCTTAATACGGCGTTCATAAATGACGGCGCATTTGTATACATGGAAAAAGACTCAGTATTAGACAATCCTCTAAGGATTATCTTCATCTCTACAAATTTGGATAGAGAAACTATATCCAATCCTAGAACATTAGTAGTAACCGAAGCCAATACTCAGGCTACATTAATAGAGAGATATTCTGGTATATCCAATAACACATACTTATCCAATTCAGTAACAGAGATCGTCGCTGGACAAGGTTCCAATATAAAATACTACAAAACCCAATTACAAAATGACAATGCATTTCATATAAGCAACACTGATGTAGTACTTCTAAGAGACAGCAACGTGTCTTCTGTGAATATAGATCTTGGTGGTCGACTGGTCAGAAACAACTTGAATGTTACAACTGCAGAAGAAAATGCTAATTGTAAATTGAATGGCCTATACATGGTAACTGGAACTCAACATGTCGATAACAGGGTCATAATAGATCACGCTAAACCCTATACGACCAGTAGAGAACTGTATAAAGGAATACTAGATGGGAAATCCCGCTCAGTATTCCATGGCAGCATCATAGTTAGAGAAGGTGCAGAGAAAGTCGATGCTCACCAAATCGATAAGAATCTATTGTTATCTAATGAAGCAGAGGCAGACACAAAGCCAGCATTCTGGATATATTGTGACGATGTAAAATGCGGACATGGAGCTGCTTGCGGTCAAATGGATGATACTGCCCTATTTTATCTAAGGAGCAGAGGGATAGATGAGAACTCTGCCAGAAGAATGCTTACACAAGCGTTCATAAGTGAAATTATCGATTGTATAGAGGACGAATCTTATAGATCTCATATCGATGATATCGTCCAATCGACATTAGAAGATTGGCTAGAGTCTGATTAAAATGTTAGATGTAAATAAAATACGACAAGATTTCCCTATACTTAGTCGACAGGTGTATGGCAAGCAAATTGTTTACCTGGACAATGCTGCAACATCCCAAAAACCCTCATCGGTTATACAATCTATTGTTGAGTACTATGAAAAGTACAACTCGAATATCCATAGAGGCGTACATGCTCTAAGCATGGAAGCTACAGAAAGATATGAAGAAGCCAGGCTTAAGTGTGCTAAATTTATTAATGCTCCATCCATTGAAGGTCTTATATTCGTCAGAAATACTACAGAAGCGATCAATCTGGTAGCCCAAACTTGGGCAAAAGACAATATTAAAGCCGGTGATGAAATCCTGCTTACGCATATGGAACATCACAGCAATTTAGTCCCTTGGCAGAAAATTGCACACGATCAAGAGGCAGTCCTCAAATTCATACCATTGACACCAGATCAAGAGTTAGATATGTCGGATATAGACAAACTAATAAATGACAGAACTAAGCTAGTAGCCCTGAACCATATGTCTAACGTTCTGGGAACTATCAATCCTATCTATGAGATAACTCAAATGGCTCACAAAGCAGGAGCTAGGGTACTCATAGATGGAGCTCAAAGCGTACCTCATATAAAAACTGATGTTATAGAGATAGACTGTGACTTTCTCGCGTTCTCCGGACATAAAATGCTGGGACCTACCGGTATAGGTGTTCTATATGTCAAAAATGACATACTGCAGAATCTCGAACCATTCCTAAGGGGCGGAGAGATGGTAAGAGAAGTTTGGGATGACCAGGCAACATGGAATGATCTCCCAATGAAATTTGAAGCTGGGACTCCTAATATATGCGACACTATAGGACTAGGCGTCGCTGTCGACTATTTAGAAAATATCGGCATTGATAACATACGACAACATGAGATAGAAATAACAGAGTACGCACTTGATGCCTTCAAAGAACTCGACAGGGTTAAGATATTTGGCCCAATGGATGCACAGAAAAGAGGTGGCATCATATCTTTCTACTGTGAAGATGTTCATCCTCATGATCTGGGCACTGCACTAGACACTGAAGGTATAGCGATAAGAACTGGGCACCACTGTGCCATGCCATTGATGACCAAATTATCAGTTCCTGCTACTGCTAGGGCCAGTTTCTATATATACAACACCAAGGATGAAGTTGACTATCTGGTATCAGGAATCAAGAAAGCCCTCTCATATTTCTCTAGAAGTCGCTAAAACATCTCAGGAACTTAAACAATAAGATATACTTATACACATAATGAATAAACAGTCGTTCGATTTTTCAGAACTAGATGATCTTTATCAGGAAATAATCCTGGATCATTACAGAAACCCTCGTAACCAAGATAAACTTGATTCAGTAGACATTGTAGCCGATGGATTCAATCCATTCTGTGGAGATAAAGTCCTAATATCAATAAAACTGGATAATGACGTAGTTTCCGATGTTAGCTTTGAGGGTAATGGTTGCTCTATAAGTCAAGCTTCAGCATCAATGTTGACCAACCTCATCAAGGGAGAATCTCTGGATAAAGCCAGATATCTGTATTCTACATTCAGAGAGATGATGCATGGGACCCCAAGCGCAAAGCTAGACGAATTGGGTGAAGCAGAGGTACTAGAAGGAGTCAAGCAATTCCCAATTAGAATCAAATGTGCCCTACTAGCATGGGTAGCTTTGGAAGACGGTATCAAGAAACATACCGAGGCCTCCTAATCTTGCTTCTTTAATGCCTTGTGTATCTTTACGAAAAGTAAGAGATAAAATACACCGTAAATATAACCTGCTAGTACATCTGTAATCCAGTGTCTGCCATCATGTACCAACAATAATCCGTTTATGACAATGTAGATTAGCCCAGACAATAATATTATTCTAAATGGAATACCGTTCCTTAAGATCGCCCAGGAAACGTAAATAAGAAATCCATAAAATAGGGCTACATGTAACGAATGACCACTAGGAAAACCGAATCCTTCTATAGATCCGTAGCCCATCAGAACCTCTACTAAGTCAATATCAGGTCTTGGGCGACCTATAACGTTTTTGACCAGCATATTGATACCTGACGGTATCAATACTCCCAATGTAAGAATCGATTCTATTCTGTAGCCTCTAACCCAAAAAACCAGACAAAATATCAGTACTAATAGAGCTGTAACCGACTTACTTCCCATCCAGAAAATAAATCCATCAAAGGAATGCAAAGGACCTAATCCGTTGGATTGCACCGACCGTGTGAATGCCAAATCCAATTCAAAAATACCCACTCTAAATACCATAAGAGTAAATAGGGCCAGGACCAAGAATGCTATAACAATGCTTCTATTTAACGTCATATCTCGATTTCACCAAGCAATCAGATGTGGAGTATAATTCACAAATATCTAGCGCTACAATCTACATGATATTCCAGTATACCTAATATTCACGCCGGATATGTCAGTATTGAACTAATCGGAGGACATATGGCTTCTAATAAACTATCTCAACCAGCCACTAATCCTGCCTACATCTGGTACGGTGGGAAGATAATCCCATGGGAACAAGCAACTGTACACGTGACCGATATGTCCTGGACTGCAATATCGGCAGTGTTCGAGGGTATACGTGCCTACTGGAACAGCGATAGGAATCAACACTATGTTTTCAGGTTAGATGCTCATCTTGATAGACTAACAAAGTCCATGAAGCTAATGAGAATGAACTCGCCTTACTCCAAAGATGACGTACTTAATGGCATCATTAGGTTATTGGAGGCAAATCGAAGTCCGGAAGACCTATATATAACTCCATTCGCTTACTTTAGCGGTTCAATACCTGGATATAAAGTAGCCTATGAAGAGCCAGTTGAAATGTATATAACCGCCCGTGAATCTACCTCTAATTTAGAGAGCAGTAAAGGTAGCAATTGTTGCATAAGTACATGGGTTCGCATATCTGACAACAGCATGCCCCCAAGAGCAAAATCCATCTCAAATTATCAAAATAGCAGATTAGTATCAACGGAGGCGAAAATAAATGGCTATGATTCCGGGATAATGCTAAATAATCATGGCAAAGTAGCAGAAGGTGCTTATGCATGCATCTTCATCATTAGAGATGGCATTGCTATAACCCCACCAGTAACAGCTGGCATACTCGAAAGTATCACTAGAGAAACATTAATTAATATAATGCGAGAGAATCTATCCATAGAAGTCATAGAAAGAAACATAGACAGAACCGAACTCTATATAGCTGATGAAATCTTACTGTGTGGTACATACGCAGAGATAGAACCGGTAATCTCAGTTGACAGGTACAGTATAGGCTCCGGTAAACCAGGCATCATTACTACGGAATTAAAAACAATATATCTCAATTTAGTCAGAGGCAATTCAGATATATACCCAGAATGGTTAACTAAGGTATAAAAACTTATGGTCTATGGAGGTAAATAATATGAGTGAATCTACTAAACTCAGTTACACGGAACTTGCTGAACACCTGCGTGGACCTATAGGAAAAAGAGTACGTGAGCTAGCTATTCAAGGAGCCGCAATGGCAGCGGCGGAACAAGTAGAATACAGAGGTGAACGAATCTCTCCTCTGGGAGGTAGGGTGGAATCTATCGCTATATTGGCTATCCAAGATTTTCTAGACCTCTGTTTCACTCCTGAAGAAAATACTTAAGCATATTGAACAACAAGAATATATCTCCTCAAGATAATCACAATAAATCCATATTCTACGGATGGTTCTTACTACCGGTTGCCGGATTAGGCTTGTTCTTATCTGGTCCTGGCCAAACTTATAATATCTCCGTCTTTGTAGATCCAATTATGGAAGATACTGGCTGGTCTAGAACATTAATATCGAGTATATATACTGCAGGTTCTATGTCTGCATCCGTAACGATGATAATTGTTGGTAGACTGCTCGATAAGTACGGTGCAAGGATTATGTTATCCTCCGTAGCACTTCTATTTGGATTCGCATTGCTATACATGGGAACAATAGACAAGCCACTTGAACTTTACGTGGGCTTTACCTTACTGAGAACACTTGGACAAGGTTCTTTGATACTAATACCTACAACATTAGTATCCATATGGTTTGTCAGACTAAGGGGTAAAGCTACCTCTCTCTCAACACTTGGATTATCTCTAAGCCAAGCAATATTACCAATATTCACACTAACATTAGTAATGCATTTCGGATGGAGAAGTGCATGGTCTTTGCTGGCCCTCATAGTTTGGATATCTTTAATTCCTACTACATTGCTCATAGTCAGACGTAGTCCGGAATCCATAGGTTCTGTGCCCGATGGGATATCCAATACAGAATCAAACCAATTCAACCCTACGTCAACTTTAGACAATGAATCAGATTGGACTGTAAAAGAAGCTCTGTCTACAAGGACATTCTGGCTACTATTATTTGCAGGATCGTCTCAATCCTTAATAACTACAGCACTAATATTCCATCAGGTATCAATCTTTGCTACTAAGGGACTAGATGCAAATCTAGCCGCACTTACGATCACATTGATGGCCATATTCTCATTGCTAGGTAATTTGTTTTCAGGATATTTAACTGATAAATTTCCAAATCGCTATATCATGGTGATTTCAAATGCACTAACACTTATTGGCATGATATTAGTTCTCTATATATCAAACCCTTCGCATGCACTAATATACGGCGGACTTATGGGGTTTGGTTCAGGTATTTATATGAATGTGACAACCGTCATCTGGCCCAATTACTTTGGAAGAACCCACCTAGGCACGATAAGAGGTGTGGCAACTACAAGTATGGTTGCGTCAGCCGCAATGGGGCCTATGCCGTTTGGGATATTATTTGATATAACCGGAAGTTATTCGCTATCTATAGTATTGTTTTTGGTTCTACCAACGGCCTGTGCAATTGCAGCAATACTTGCTACTCCCCCAGAGAAAAAAAGATCCCCCATTTTACACTAACTAGGAGGTTATAATGCCTAAAACAACAATTATGGTCTTCATTTGTGCCCTTATCATTTCCAACATCTTCACATTCCTATCTATGAACATTAGGCTTGAGGACAAGACTTCAGAACTCACAAAACTTGTCGATGAAATGAAAGATATAGTCTACCTATACGCTGAGGATAGTATGCAAGATGTATCAAGGATAAGTGGGAAGATTGAATCTACTAACCAAGATCTAGAGTCGTTAAATATGGCTTTGTCTGAAAACACCAATAAGATAGATGCTATAAAAGTTAATCATTCCAAAATGTGGAATAATTTCAATATACTGTTTGATCTCCACGCTGGAGAATGGAAAGAACGGTGGGTAAAAACTCCCGAGGGACCAACTCTGCTATTAGAGGACTAGAACAAGCTATCAGGAGGCACACATGGACTTAACCGACAAAGTAATATTGGTTACTGGAGCGAATAGGGGTATCGGAAAATCTATATCCCTTCGCCTAGCATCGATGGGGGGGCGAGTTGCAGTCACAGGACGCAATATGGCAATGCTCGACAAAGTAGTCAAAGAGATAAACGAGACCGGTGGTATATCCAAAGGATTCAAACTAGATGTAGCTATAGATAATCAAGCACATAATGTTACAAAAAATATATTAGATATTTGGGGACAGATTGATGTCCTCATCAATAACGCAGGAGTATATATGTATGAGACTCCTGTATGGAAAACATCCGTAGAACAATGGGATTACGTTATGAACACGAATCTAAGGGGTCTATTCCTGACATGCAACGCCGTAATTCCTCACATGATGGAACGAAATCAAGGTCATATAGTGAATATAGGTTCATCATCAGGAAAGGTCGCAGACGATGAGGAAGGTAAATCCGGTAGTGGCCCATATTCTGCCTCCAAATTTGGGGTAGTGGGGTACACGATGTCGCTCGCTAAATCCCTATATCCCTATGGAATAAAAGTCAATGGAGTAAATCCAGGCTGGGTAGATACAGATATGACCAGAAATGAAATCCCTGCAGGTGGATCTGATTGGATTAAACCAGAAGAAATCGCAGATGCCGTAGGGTATTTACTCACGCAAACCCCATACGTTATGAGCGGTCAATTTATAGATATATTTTAAGATGTTGTGGGATAATATCCTATACGAATCAAATGTAATCCAATTTACTAAGGAGAGAACAATGAGCTTCAAATGGATAGACCACGTAGTTATCGCAGTGAAGGATATGGATCAGGCTTTATCTACCTACAGAGATAAACTAGGACTAAAACTTCTTAGTACTAATGATGCACCCGCACTTGGAATCAAACAGGCTCACCTAGATCTCGGTGACGGAAGATTTATTGAACTAGCAGAACCTTTAGGACCAGAAACACCAGTTGGCAGGTCTATAGAAAGACGCGGTGAGGGCATTCACATATTGGCAGTAGCTGTAGAAAATATGGAGGCAGCTAAAGCTGAATACGAAAGCAAAGGAATTCAACTTATAACAGATGACACCCCAGGTGGCGGTCAGGTTTTCTTGCACCCAAGATCTACCAACGGTGTCCTAATACAGCTGATTGAGCGCCCCTCATAAAATGCCAAGTTTGAAGACACTTGCACAGTTTGTTGGGGTAATAATCCTTAAACCTATACTGGCATTGATGGGTATAGTGGTTGTATTTGCGATAATGGCAGCCATATTTTGGGTAGCCAGTATAGTCGTTGATATATTATCAGCAATATTCTAGTGAATTAAAATATGGATCTAATTTTAGATATACTATCTCATCCAATATATAAGATTATAATAATCATCATGGTAGTCTTTATAATAATGAAGGTAATTAACCGATAACTACCAAACATAAGCATAAATAAACAATAAAAGTAGTTCTATTAAGCATGTTAGATAACGACCCTACAGATTCGATTAACAGTCAATGGGCAAGCGGCTGCCTGAAATGGGTATTTTTTATATTCCTAGCACTTATGGTTATTTGGATCGGATCTTCATTCCTATAGTATATATAGAGAACCTAATACCTTAAAAGGTTATCTAAAAGTATATCCCCAAATTATACTAGGAATTACTTTCCTCTAGAGCCTCCATAATAGCACCAGGCGTCATAGGTCCCTTGGTCATGCGAACACCTGTAGCATTAGATATCGCATTCCCAACAGCAGCAATGACTGGTACTATTGGAATCTCTCCAGCCCTCCCTCTTAATCCAAATGGGTGACCAGGGTTTGGAACCTCAACTATAACCGTATCTATCATTGGCAAATCCAAACTGGTAGGCATCCTATAATCCAAAAATGTGGAATTCGCCATACTACCACTTTGAGTATAGAAATATTCTTCATTCAGCGCCCAGCCGACACCTTGTGCAGTAGAACCCTGAGCCTGTCCTTCTACAAAACTCGGATGAACTGCTCTACCAACGTCAGTAAACGTAGTGTACCTAAGTATACTAACTTTTCCTGTTTCAGGATCGACTTCAACATCTACAATATTCCCGCCAAATAACACACCTCCTGGACCCGTAGGGAAGGAATACCCAGTGCAAGTTATAGGACCGCCAGTTCTCATAAGTCGCCCAGCTAGTTCTTTAAAATCCAGCTTGCTATCTGGATTAAGTTTGCAATAAAAAACGCCCTGATCAAATACGACGTCTTCTGCTTGAACTTCCCATATTAGTGCAGCGCGAGCTGACATCTGAACCTTAACCTCCTCTGCCGCAGATATAGCGGCTAGACCAGTGGAATACGTAATCTTACTGCCATTTGCAACCCCACTCCAACCAGCCGAATCAGTATCTCCAACGGTAGATACAACATCGTCCACATCTATTCCTAATATCTCAGCAGCATGCATAGCCACGGTGGTTCTAGTACCACTTAAATCGTTTGATCCAGTTAGAAGGGTTATTGTCCCATTGCTGTTTACGCTTATATTGGCAACATGCGGTGTTGTGGCCTCTCCTCCGATAGCTCTGGCAGCAATAGATATACCTCTTCCCTGATTAGGACCCTCCAAAGGTGCATTGTAATGAGGATGATCTCTCATAGCTTCTTCTAACTCAACACATGCTATTGTGGGATATAAGACGCCATTAGGCATTCTATCTCCTTCCCTAACTGCGTTCTTTAGTCGAAAGTCTAACGGATCTATACCAAGCTCACTTGCCAATTCATCTACGACACCTTCAACCGCAAAGGTTGCAGGTGGTTGTCCTGGAGCTCTATAGCTTTGCATCTTCTGAGTATTGGTAACTACATCGTAGCCATCTATCTCAATATTCTCGATATTGTATGAAGCCAAACCATTCTGTACTCCCGCACCTACAGGAGAACCGGGGAAAGACCCTGCTTGGTAGGCCAAATATAATTTGGCCGCAGTGATTATGCCTTCAGAGTTAGCACCCAATTTAACTGTTATCTTGGTTGCTGATGCAGGGCATGTACTTTCGAAAGTTTCCTTTCTACTCATTACCATTTTCACTGGTGACCCAGTCTTTCTGGAAAGAATTGCGGCCATCGGATTTAGAGGATTAGTGTTAGGTCCCTTACCACCGAAACCACCACCACATTCCATAGCTATAACCTTTAACATAGATTCAGGAATGCCCAAAATAGAGGCTGTTCCTTCCCTTACATCAAAAGTCCCCTGAGTGGTAGTCCATATGGTCACATGGTCGTCCCTATTCCACTGGGCAGTGGAGGCAAAAGGTTCTATATATCCTGGGTGCACCGCCTGAGTGGAAAATTCTTTCTCCACTATTACTTTAGCCTCCTGAAACCCTCTCTCTATGTCCCCACGTTTTAGCTGAGAATGACCAGCTATATTGCTCTTATTACCTGAATCTTGTTTCCCATCCGCACCTCCCTTTACCACTGTAGTTAGAGTATCGTGTACCAATGGGGCATCCGGCTTCAATGCCTCTTCTATGGTCAATACTGCCGGTAGTATTTCGTAGTCAACCTCTATAAGTTTCAGGGCATCTTCTGCAATATGGGCATTGATAGCTGCAACTGCTGCAACAGGGTGCCCAATATATAGAACCTTTTCTCTAGCCATAAAATGTTCGGCCATTATTCTGGCTCCACGGAAGGCCTCAGCAAAAAAGTCTATATCTTTCTCTCGTTCGAAAATTGGAAGATCTACAGCAGTCATAACTGCCTTTACGCCTGGAAATGCCTCTGCTTTACTGGTATCGATAGAGCGTATACGGGCATGAGCGTGTGGGCTAGTCAAAAGCTTGCCATGTAACATACCTGCGATATGAATATCAGCTCCGAATTTGGCCGATCCTGTAACTTTATCTAGTCCATCTAGTCGATTGGCCCTAGTGCCAATTACCTTATAATTATCAGCATTCGCCAAATCAGTACTCGTATCAACTACCATAGCATTATCTCCTTATCCATAAATCGTTTTACTGAACTTAGGACTATATATAACAAGTATAACTATAATAAACACATTGGTACATATTGCTCACCTTATTCCGTAATGTATTGATATAATGATCATGTTGTGAAACAAAGTATTAGAAAAATAGCTAAGAGCGGTAACTTTTATATTGGGCTTGGCTCCATAATAACCGTACAGTCTCTATTCGGATTCGGTATGAATTACCAACCGCACATAGAAGAACTTTTATACCTTTCGAACATAAATACGTCTCAAGTCTCTAGTTCTAATATTGGGGAGCTGTACCATACTAGGATTATGTACAGAAGTCTCTTTATGGCCGGAACTGGTGCTGGAATATTAACACTCTTATATGGGCTTACAAAAAACCTGATTGAAAGATTTGCTCCAAGTAAATTGCAAGATACGAAAGAACAAATCAAACGAATAGATGCCCACCATATTGAACCAGCTCAGCCTGTTAATAAACCACTGCCAAAAGAGATGGCTGATGAAATCGAATCATTAGATGAGGCAAGCAACAAACCAGATTCAGGTTGGATATCAGAAATTTACCAGCACGTTCTTGGGGATGAACAAGAGCGCAGAAAGTAATAAAGTAAGAATTCTAACAATAAAAAACTAATCAAGGAGAATATTATAAAATGCCATTAGACATGATGTTATGGGCTGCTCTGGGAGCAGTTATAGGGTGGGCAATCATAAGATTACTGAAATCTAGGATTAAGAATAAGTAACTAACTATGCATGAATGTAAGGAATGCGGCTCCTCTAAGCAAATAGAGGTTGATAGTTATACTACAATGGACTCTGCATCTTACTGTGGGTCATGTGGTTCGGTGCTAATTAATATCAATAATAAAACTGAAGGCAAAGTACCACTACGTGCTAATCCAATCCCAACCAATCAATCTCAAGATAAAGACAACTAAGCATGACACACAAAACAAGAAACTTATCTCTATCCATAATGTTGCTATTGGTAATCGTGTCATGCTCTGATAGCCCTAGAGCGAATTCTGGGGTTGCTTCACTAGAAGATGCTGGAACCGTAGTACAAATTAAAGGGTCCCAATCAGAAGACAAATCAATGCAAACAGATGAACAGATAGTTACCGATTTTGCATCATGTGTAAGAGAACATGGAATAACTATTCCAGACCCAGAAATAAATTCTGATGGCACTGTTGATTTTCAAAAGCTCCGTAGCGACATATTCAATGATCCAAATTTTGAAGGCAGATCTTCCAGAGATCAATTACAGGAATGCTTCTCCATATTACAAGCAGCCACATTTGTCCAAGCTAGACAAGAAGAGGACCCAATAGAACTCCAAGATAATCTACTTAAGGTGACCTCATGCATAAGGGAAAACGGATTAGATGTACCCGACCCTGACTTTTCAGAAGGCCCCCGAGGTTCTATGCGGCCGGTAATCGGTGAACTGGACATGGAGAACGAACGAATTAGAGATATTGTATCGGGATGCCGGGATAGTGTCTTCAGCGGAACTGAGTTTACGAGGCGTGGTCCTGGCCGACCAATGAACAATAGCGGACAAAACAGATAATTTCATATACCAAACATTATGTATATATGGATACCGATAACAATCCTCGCAGCGATAATGCAAACGACTCGTACTAGCCTGCAAAAATCCTTAAAAGTTAATTTATCTTCCCAATCCATAACCTGGATACGTTACTTATTCGGTCTACCGATTGTAGTTTTTTATATATTGATCCTAGGCTTCATAGGTCTAGACTTTCCGGTCATAAACCGAATGTTCATAATATATTCCCTAATCGCAGGATTTTTTCAAATACTAGGAACAATATTGCTTGTATCGCTGTTTTCGCACCGCAATTTTGCTGTCAGCACCGCTTATGCAAAAACAGAGGCAATACAGGTCGTAATAATAGGAACAATCCTATTCGATCAACACATTAGCTTTACCAGCACAATTGCAATTCTCATAGGAGTATTAGGCGTAATTTTAATATCACTTGTACAAGACAATGTAAGTTGGTATTCCTTATTTATTGGATTGAGACATAAATATGTACTCATTGGTATTTGCTGTGGCGCCTCCTTTTCCATCGACGCACTACTTATTAGAGAGGCTATATTAATCCTAGAAATCTCTAGCCCAGTAATGGGTGCAGCGACTTCTTTACTGGCAATCGTCATTATAAACCTAATAATGCTTGGGGGCTGGATACTTATAACAGAGAAGGATGCATTCCGTTCTATATATTTATATAGAAATAAATCTGCTTTGGTCGGCTTAACTAGCGCACTAGGATCTATAGCATGGTTTTCGGCTTTTGCCTTGACTGAAGTAGCTTACGTGAAGGCAGTTGGACAAATAGAGGTAATATTCTCTATCCTAGTGACACAGAAACTTTTCAAAGAAGGCATGAATCGACTTGAATTACTTGCAGTATTCTTAATAGGTATAAGTATCTTAGTACTTGTATACAGCACAAATCAGACATAAGGTTGTAAAACACAACCTAATTGTTCCCTAGGAGGTTTTAATGGTAGGACAGCTTAGAATATACACGATTAACGAAGGCATGATGGATAGTTGGTTGAAGCTTTTCAAAGAAGAGATCGCCCCTAAGGTCATAGAAACTGGTATGGGTGTTGAGACGGCTTGGATTAGCGAGGACCACTCCAAATTCATATGGATTCGCACGTACGAAGATATCCCTGACATAGAAGTTAAAGAGGCGGCATTCTATGGAAGCAACTGGTGGAAACAAAATGTAGACCGTGTGAGGGGCCACCTAGCAAATAGAGACATAACCATAATAGAACGTATATAACAAAATTAATAATTACGTTGTGTTCTCAAGAACCTAAAGAAACACCATGTTGCAAAAGCTGTCATCAAATGCCAAATAGCGTGAGGTTGTATAAGTGAATCTGGTCTGCAATAAGTAGTGTCAGGATATCCCTGTAGCCAAACCAAGTACGCTACGAAGAAATTATAAACTCCAAATATAAACCAAGGATATCTTCTCGAGCCTTTAGGACTATGTGACGATATCAGTGCTGGCAACCAGAACAACACTACCCACCAATAATTTCCCAAATCAGCAAATATTTCATTTGGCATTATCCCAAACACCGCAGCTACTACAAACCCAACTAGACCTGAAAGCCAACGGTAATACTTAGACCAAAACCTATAGAGGAATTCAGAGATGAACCATAGGCCAATTGACACTTCAAATATATCAAGGTTTATCCCAAGTTCCTTGCCGAAAAACCATCTGGAAGCGCCATATAAAGCCATACCTACTATATATATATAAATGAACCTTTTGGGGCTCCACCTCCCCATCTCAGAGACATTCAACAGCCAAGGTATAACTATATATGCCACCATCCCAAAATTATCCGCCCAACCACCCCATCTAGTCTGGGTGCCATGCATGAACATGGATCCAAAGCCAATAAGTATAACTGAATAAGCATATATCAATGCTATCGGTTTCAGCCCATGGAACGTGTTATCAATATGACTTGCTTTTGCATCATTCGTCAAAGTTTTAATTATTAGCAAACCGACAATCACATAAGATAAATTACTTAATGAATTTACTGGTTCTCTAAATATTCCACCAGTTATCCTTTCACACCACCCTGATACTAGGCCTATTTGATGGAGCGTATCTTGAGAATGAACAAATCCAAGCGTAGCCGACAAGCAATATAAGATAAACAATCCGACACTAATAGATAAGCTTCCATAAAAAATTCTATCCGGTGATGAAGTTATATGTTTCATGGCATATGTATGCTAATTTAAGGCTAATCTATAGTCTTATTCATTCCGATTCTTTGGATCCAAGAGCAACACTATCTGTTCTCAGTGGTACAGGTGGTGCTTTTAGTGTCCAAAACATTAATGTTGCGGCGAAGTATGTAGCTGCTATAGCAAAGAAAGCTATCTTATAATCCCCAGTAGTATCGAAAACAATACCTGCACCCAAAGGACCTATAGTAGACATAAGGCTTTGAACCAGAGTAACTCCTCCTCTAAGCGCACCAAAATTCTTACGCCCAAAGAATTGTCCTACTAAAGCCCAGGTCACAGAATTACATGATTGAGCCCCAGCAAACAGTACAGCAAATAATACCGCAGTTACTATTCCATCTGGTCCGAATAAAATCACTAAACCCGCAGCGACACCAGACATCATCGCTATTGCGGAAGTTTTGGTTCTGACCCATTTATCAGAAACTATCCCTGCTCCAATTATTGCTGGAAATCTTACTAGTGAGAGCAATGCTACCATCATTGCTGCGACGGTTTCACTATTTGACTTCGAGACAAGCATGGGTACCATATGAACCATTAAAGCCGACTGAGCCATTAGTCTCAAACCTATGGATAGTGATAGAAGCCAGTAAGCTTTTGTATGCAAAGCTTCTCTTATCGTAAAATCACCATCAAAAGAGATCTGATCCTCTTTTGAATTATCTGCTACCTGGTCTTCTTCCTCTGTTTCATCTCCTTTTGGCACTCTTATCAAGAAACTCAGTGGTATGCCGACAACCAATATAAGTACGCCTGATGCTGTAGCAGCAAAACGCCACCCAAAATCAAATATCAGCCAAGCTACGAAGGGTGTAACTATCACTCCTCCTATGGCTGACCCTAAAGTTCCAAGGGACATCGCCGTCCCTAATCGCCTGCTAAACCAATAATTAATAGAGGCAGTTATGCCGTGAAAAGGTGTGGAAAAACCTATTGTTAAGAATCCTAAGAACACTACTAAGAACATCGGGAATGTTTGGGTAAGTCCCAACAATATGAACCCGAAACCTCCGCACAGTAAACCGACCCAAACTATCGGCCTGGGACCCACTTTGTCGACCAGATATCCGACGAAAGGTCCCTCTAAACCTCCCTCAAGTGATCTTACGGCAAATGCAACAGAAAGCTGAGTGCTTGTGATAGAAAAAGCCCTCTTAAATGGCAGAAAATAAAGCGATATGCCTGTATGGTATAGGCCGCCAAACAGAGCATGATATATACATGCAGCGAATACGACCCACCAACCATAATAAATACGCTTCTTGCTTTGCGCTTTATCGATAGTCATCGCTATTCATTATGCATACTAAGCCATAGTTAAAGCAATATAAATCTTAAACTCAGTGCTATGGGTTTCTCAATAGTCTGCATGACTTATAAACCTGAGGCAAAAGAACTCAGTAGTATTTAATTGAATATTCATATTCTTTAGGCATAGCAATGAAACAGTTCAGTGATATAATCTGTCGAAAGAGCCTGAGAGGTAGCAAAATGGTAGAAAACCAAGACAACCTCGACTCAAATTGTTTCCTGTGTGCCACAACACAAAGACTCCAAATAGATCACTTTGATGAATACTATGGATATAATAGACCACCAATACGCAGAGAAATCAGACTTTGCAAATACTGTTATTCAAACAAAGGCCTCCGAAAGATTAGGGAAACCAATCATATAGAAACGGTTCAAGAATTAAAGGCTCGGCTTGATAAAGATCCTAAACTCAAGATGACCCTAAGATATCTGTCTGAAACGGAGATGTCTAAGTACAAAGACTCGAATATATACCCAATCAAGATAACTGTTGATTATAGTGAAGTATATGATACAGACTTAGAGTTCAATTTCTAGAATATAGAGAAGGTAATAAAATGAGGTACATCTGATGCCAAGCCTAATAGTCAATGGAGCCAAAATAGAATATGAAGATATGGGAACAGGTATCCCAATAATACTTACCCCAGGTGGCAGATCAGATATGAGTACTGTTCGCGGTCTTGCTAAACACCTTGCATATGCCTATAGAGTAATTATCTATGACAGACGCAATTGTGGAGCGTCAGATGTAGTAATTGCTGGAGATTTATCAGAATCTGACATATGGGCAGAAGACCTTAACGAAATGCTGAAACAACTAGGGGCATATCCTGCTTATGTCGGTGGTAATTCTGCTGGGCAAAGAGCATCTTTACTGTTGGCAATAAGGCATCCAGAAGCCGTTCGAGGATTATTGTTGTGGAATATTACCGGGGGATCTGTGGCGGCAGAACAACTCGGCTTTAACTATTATGAACAATTCATAGAGATAGCAAAACAATATGGAATGAAAGGCATTATAGAAAGTGATTTCTTTTCCGAGCGTATCGAGAATAACGAATCAAACCTAGAACGACTAAGTTCAATGGATTCCCAAAATTTTATAAATGTAATGCAAAACTGGCGCTCGTTCTTCACTGCAGACACTCCAATTATAGGGGCCACTGAAGCTCAATTGAGAGCAATAAATGTACCTACCGTAATTATTCCAGGTACGGCAAATGATCCTGTACACCCAAGGTCTGTAGGTGAAAATTTACACGCTCTCCTACCGAATGCAGAATTACATCCACCTATATGGTCGCCAGAAGAATATGACACTCTAAGATTAGAAGATCCTGGCGCTTTTCAAGAAATCGGGCACGATAGAAGAGCTCCTATATTCCTTAACTTCCTGACAAGCATCAGTAAAAGTAATTAATAGACAGGAGAAAAATGGCTGAGGAAATAAATGGTGTATTAGACTCCATGGATGCACTTCGGAGATCGATCATACAGTTAATTCAAGGTTTAGATGAGAATGATCTAAACTGGAACCCTCTCCCGGGAGAATTAAATTCTTTATATTCACTCGCTTCACACTTGTGTGTCGGTGAACAAGGAATTATACATGGTAGGGTTGGTGGATTAGAGTCAGAACGTCTGATAGGAAGAGAACAACTAGACGGCTCTCTTAAAGATAAAGGAGCCAACCCACAGCCTCTTATAGATATGATAGAAGCAGTTGGACTAAAGACCAGAGAAATCTTGGGGCAGTTAACTGATGACAAGATTGGAGATCCTATAGAAGATGGAACAAACAGACCACGTAGTGCAAGATGGTGGATACATCTAAATATACGACACATGTCTAGCCATCTTGGTCATATGGAAATAATGAAACAGTTTCATGAAACGGGCATAGTAAGAAAATAAAAACATACCATAGATACATTTAGGTATATCAAAGTGTTAAATGCATGTAAAACTACTAAGATATTTTGTCGGTCTAATTGCCCGCCTGGAAGGCGAACTAAAGTAGAAAACCGACTGGTCTTTCAAAATATAGAAGAGGCTCAATTTTCAGGGTATCGTGCCTGCTTGGTATGTCGTCCACTCGACGGGAAACCTGGACCATGGGTTCCTAAATCCAAAAGATAAAATATCTCATTGCCTCAAACCAGAACGGATTATTTATTCAGCCAATATTCCCGTTCACTAATTTCTATTTGCTTTGACTGGGCCAGTGTTACTCCCCAACCACCACGCTCAACATCTAACAAAGTCTGAGACACCTCCCAACCATTGCCTTCCCCTCCTATGACATCCTCTATTGGCAAACGAACATCATCTATAACAAAGCTCCTCTGTGATCTGCCAATAATCATCTGCCTTCTGTTAACAGTTATTCCACTTCCCTTGGTTCTTAGAATAACCATACTCAGATTCTCATATTTCGGACCATCTGGGTCCGTCGTAACCAATATACACGCATAATCTGGAGTGAGTTGATTAGCTATATAACCTTTCTCACCATTTACTACATATTCATCCCCGTCCTTTATGGCAGTAGTCTGCTGAGATGCCAAATCAGATCCAGTCGAAGGTTCGCTTTGTATTTGGCATACAGTTATTTCTCCTCGCAAAGTGGGCGTCAGCCATCTGGCCTTCTGCTCCTCGGTCCCCCAAACTCTCAAGGCCACCAAAAATGGGTTGTTAAGGTCAAATGGAGGCATCCTATGTCGTCTCATCTCTTCTTCTATAACATCAGCCGCTTCTGGTGGAAAACCACCCCCACCATAATAAGTTGGCCACCTAGGAGCAAGCCAACCCCTAGAACCAAAATCCCTTCGTATAGCTCTTATCCACTCCTCCATCTCGGGAGTCAAGTCCTCGTTACGCCGAGGGAGAACAGCATCATTGGGAATGTTTTCCTGGAGCCAACTTCGGACTGCCGTCTGTAATGCTCTTAAATCGATCATGCCCATTACTAGACTCCTTTAACGACTTGCCTTCAACTACAGTATATACTCCCTGGCAATTAATTTGCATACTACCAGATTAAAATATCGACACAATTGACATCTCGTAGTAGCCTCTATGATAGGATCTCATTATATGGAATCACTAGAATTACGGGTGATTCCTAGGAGGATAGAATGAAACTCATAAATTATCTCATCATTGGCTTATTAGTTACAGTTGTAGGAATAGCTTGTGGCGGAGGTGATACTGCCCCCGCGCCGGATCCGGTTGCTACTACAGCGCCTGCTCCAACTGCTACTACAGCTCCTGCTCCAAAGGCAACGGCAGTTCCTATGCCTACTAAGGCACCAGTAGCTACGGCAGTTCCTGAACCAACGGCGACTTCAGTTCCGCCAACGGCGACACCGGCACCAAAGGCGACTTCAGTTCCGCCAACATCGACACCGGCACCAACGGCGACACCGGCACCAACGGCGACACCCGCACCAACGCCTATACCAACGCCATATGCTGGGCCAAATTTGGGCTTAAATACCAACAAGGAGTTCCCAATTCATGTACCAGCAGATGCAAGTGCTAAAGCAAGACTGATTAGCCTCGGTATTAACGTGCCTCAGACAGGCTCACTTGAGGAAGCGAACCATGAGTTTATGGCAGGATTAAATGTAGACCCAGGTTATAAAGAGCGTTGGGAGGAGCATCAGGCCAGTGTAAATAGCGTATTGGGAGCCTACCCGAACTTTATGATCATAGCTTATGATAAGAGTGGGACAGACGAAGATATTAAGGCAATTGGCGACAAACTTACCGAGCTTCAATTTCCTGGTGACATTAATTCTAGTATGTATGTAGAAAACTGGACGGTTGATGCTCTGAACCAATACAAAGCGTGTCTTACTGGCGGTGACACTGGGATAGGGAGAACGTCCACAAGCCACCCGCACAGTTTTTGCATTATGGAATACCAAAAATTTCGTGCCTATCGGTACGATGCCGGCCTTCCGACAGCAAAAAATCACGGACAATTGGCCATCCATGATGCCCATGAATATTTCCATCATTACCAGAAAGCCCATGC
>CEUS01044695.1_pt1 | contig 30938 bp, 40 predicted proteins | sample 427031 | NCBI WGS metagenome assembly CEUS01 (sample SAMEA2622837, study PRJEB7988) | marine metagenome | biome: marine biome (ENVO:00000447); feature: marine epipelagic mixed layer (ENVO:xxxxxxxxx); material: "saline water (ENVO:00002010), including plankton (ENVO:xxxxxxxx)" | depth 140 m | reverse complement strand
GTTGTATATGAAGAGGTGTTGTGGAGAGATATGGTTGAAGAGATTGCTGGATCACAAGATGTATGGCCACTTGCTCCATACAGTGAAGAGATGCATGCTAAGTATGTAAAGGGTTAAACAAACCTACCTCTACCACCTTCTTGATAGTATTTGTGTGACTTGTTAGCTATATTAACTAATGTGTAATACAATAACTGCTCCCAATGTGGTGCATCGTCAATAGCACCTCCTCGAGCAAAGTTAATGCCATCAACTCTATAGTTTGCAATGCAATACAACACATACCATATGTCATTGATATCGTTGTAATCAACCATTCCCCAACCTTTATAATGTATACATCTCTTTATAGCTCTAAGCCTAACATCCTCATGTAACGCTGCTTCTAGTTTTTCCAATATTGGTTGAATGTGTTTCCATTCCTTCTCAGCTTCCATATTGAAGAATCGACCAAATAATTGTTGTGTATATAATAAGATGAAGAAACCATATACCTGGCTATCCATCTTAGGCTCTAATGAATAAGTCATTGCATAGCACCTATAACCATTATTCTTTTATTTCGAAGTATCTCTCTAACACCAGTATCATATATTCTTTTTAGTCCAGCTTGCTTTGCTAGTTCTTCTGGTGTATCAACACAATTGATGTGCATCCATTGAACATTTCTATTATCATTGCTTTGGAATGCAAACACTTTCTTATCTGTGTTCATTGATGTTAACTCTTTCATATCAAACATATGTTCACAAGAACAATTTATAAACGTATCACCAGTAAAGTCAATATCATCAAATACCACATCGTTAGTTTTAACAGTAACTAAATCATCGTCATCAAAGATGTGGCTTGCTATCTCAGTAGTGTACCAATCTACATCATATAAGTTAAACTTAATGTGTGTGCCCAAATAATATTTAAGAAATGGTACTATGACAATACCATACCAGCTAGCCGCTATATCAATCTCTTGGATATCTATCTTGTTGTGCTCCACAACTCCTCTAAGTCTTTCACCAAGCCAGTTCTTACTTTGGATCTGGGTTTCAAATATACACTCAGAATAATCTTTAAACTTATATACATGATTATGGTTGACATACACCATTCCTTTATGATATAATCTATAAATCTGGTTAAGAACTGGATGGAACATCGTACCCCCACATTTTCTTTAATACTGTTTCTTTGTCTTGTACGTTGTCGAGAATACAAACAACATGGTTACTATCTCTCATAACATCTTGCTCACTATCATCTGGATACATTGATCCATACTTTAGACTGTAAGCTAGTTTTGGAGGTAAGAAGTTTACCAAGTCTGAGTGTCTACGGAACACCCATCCATCAATTCCATAAAAGCTCTTGAATATCTTTTCCATATTGCTTTTATACTCGTGCCACAACTCTTCGTAGTTGTTTTGATGTATAACCATTATAGATGAGTTAACATTACAGTTATGGACTATCTTTGCCATCTCGTCACTAAACCAATGCGTTCTAAGAAAGTTTGGTTTATCATGGCTTGATCGATAAACTAATTGGTCAATTGGATTATGGATTACGCAATCAAGATCAAAGAATACTGTTGGATTGTTAAATAAGCCAGGCTGCCAAAGGTATGTTTTGTTCCACCACATTCTTTCATCATGACGTGGCTCAAACGTAACACACTTAACCTCTGGATTAATGCCACGAGGATTATCAGTATAGCAATAGAAGTCACCTACGTGATGTTTTGAGAATTGTTTATATAATTGGTTGACAAATTCAGCTTTATAAGCTATACCAACTTTCATACAAACAGCGTCTATAGATACTGCTTCCATATATCAGCTACCCATCCTTCCTCTATATCAAGAGGATCAGGCTCATGGTCCTCCATAAAAATACATACCGAATAATCATCTCGTTTTATATATTTAGCATAGCGGTCTACACTAAAGCTGTCTGGATAATCTCCACCTCTATTGTATGAGTATACAGTTTTGGGTGGATAGGTATGCATTGTGTTTCTCCATACTCTCCATAAGTATGCATCTGAGCTATACAACGATGCCTTTGCTTTTGTATAATGTTTGCAAAAGTGGTTCCATATATCATTTGTAACAGGTTGTGTGTTATCAACATATATCAAACTTGCATTGAACAACATTGTTAGAAAGTAATTGCCACCATGCATACCAACTTGCCATGGAGGCATCCATCTAGTCCCAATGATTGCAGGTGTTGGTGTTTCTACTACTCTATCTAGCGGCCCATGGAATAAGTTATCAAGATCAGAAAACAATATTCTTCCCTCGATACCACATAACTTAGGGGCAAACAATGACATTTTGATTGCATCCCAAAACCACCACTGATCCATTGATAGTATATCGTCCCACAACCACTTTTCTGTTGTTTCGACGACTCTTATATCTTCATCCAAACCATTGCCATTATCAGTCATACAATATGAGTTAAACTCACAAGGCATCCATCTTTTTGCCATACGATGTATTAGGTTTGGATATTCAGGTGGAAACTTCGAGCCCCACTTTATTGTAAGTAAGTTCAATTGGCTTTCCATCTTCGTCGGTACGTATCCCTTCATCATCAAATATTTGTCGAAGTTCTCGAGCAACAGTTGATTTGACCTTATAGTCTAATGGTACTGGGTCTCCACTTTCTGCAAAGTGTGCATGAACTCTATGCTTTTTTTTTCCGTATCCATTTAGCATTCTGACAAAGTATTCTGGTCTTTGTTTAAATGCATCCTTGTCTTTTGGAAAGAACTCTGATCCTTCCTCAGCACCATAGAAGAAACTATAAAAGATTCCTCGTGGAAAGAAGTTTAGAATATCTTTGTGATATAGATTTAGATACTCATCGTTGCCTCTTAAAACAACCATATGCTTATCCATATCTTGTCTAAACTGATTCCATATAAATTCTAACTCATCATCATACCACATCATAAATGAGCTATTCATTAATGTTACGTGCTTGAAGAACGGATTAAAGCCAGATGCTGGATATGCTTGACGCTCCCAATCTATTGGTTTGAAGTAGCAGTATATTGTTGTTAGTTTATCGTGTACTGCATACTGAACAATATCTGTTATGTCTCTTTGTATTACTGTATCAAGATCAATATAAATGTTTAGTCCTGGTTGTGTATACGGTTTCTTGAATAGTAACATCTTATTCCACCAACCCCACATATCATATTTGGACACATCCATTAGGTTGACATCAGGAGAAGATATTGTTGATTCATTGGTAAGACAAAAGAAACGGATATTACGTTTAAAGCGTTGATCAAGCTGGTTCTTTAGCTCCATTACGTGTGTGTCAAGATAGAATTCATTACTATCAAATTCATCTTGTATTGGACCACCACCATAATCTCTATGCACCGTCTTTATACAAAAGACGTTAATCTGATCTGTCATTAATCCACCTTCTAGTAATCGTGAGATAATCATCTACACGTTCAAATACTTTACACCCTCTCCTTAATAAGATCAACGGTTCTGCATCAGCTGATACTATAATATCTTGAAATCTATGGTGATCTATTGCTACGGAGAATGTTTTCATCTTTGCAACACCACTATTTCTAAACTTTTTGAAGCTCTTTTGAATAATGTGTGTACGTAATTCGACACTGTAATCAAACTTCAGTCTTGTACGAGTCTTGAAATCTCCTACAGATAAATATGCTTGATACGTGTCTTCATACGTGGTGATAAACCAATACGGCCACCGTTTGTGATTATACGGTAAACGTAAATGGTCAAGTTCTGTTGTTCTTGATTCAAAATAGTCGGGAAGTGATGTATTCATAAACTCTAGCTCAAATCATGTATAAATATATTTAGTCGAGTTGTAGGAGCACAGGATGGCTGAAAAAGCAAATATTTTTCTGGATAAGGGATCAAACTTTACAACCACAATTGATGTTGTAGATACTAGTGGTGTCTCTGTCAATATGGCAGCATACACTGTGTCTAGTACGATTAAGGCATCCCACAGTAATGCCCAAATTAATGCTACTTCAACCTCCAATCTTACTTTTACAACTGCCGGCTATGCTAACGGTTCTGTTGTGCTTTCCCTAACAGGCGTTCAAACAGGTTACTTAGTAGACGATAAAAGATATGTATATGACGTAAAGGTCGTTACAGGGAGCACAACAACCAAGCTAGTAGAAGGATTTATGACAGCTCGAGCTAGTGCAACATGACGGTAAAGAAACTAGAAAACGGTAAAAGTGTTAGAGTGGAGCTGAAGACTAGCTTTAAGTTAACACCTAGAGAAGATCACAATAGTTGGAGGGCAGCTAATACAGCGCCACTAGCTAACACAGCTGGCACAACAGCAGTTACGTTAAGGACATAAAATGGCTATACCAAATTCAAGGGAAACATTTAAAGAGCATTGTCTTCGAAGGCTAGGAAAAGGAGTCATCGACATTAACGTCTCTGACGAACAGGTTGATGACCGCATTGACCAAGCAATCATTTACTACCAGGATTACCACTTTGATGGTGTACAAAAAACGTTCCTCAAACATTCTGTCACTCAAACAGACAAAGACAATGGTTATATCTCGATCACTGATAATAATATTATTGGGGTTATTAATTTGTTTGATATTGGAGATGCTACAAGCACAAATAATCTTTTCAATATTAGATATCAAATAGCATTGAATGATCTTTACGATCTTTCGAGATATGACTTAGTACCTTTCTATATGAACTTCCAAAATATTAGATTTATTGAGGAGATTCTCGTAGGACGGCAACCTCTTAGATTTAACAGACACGTCAATCAGCTCCACGTTGATATGGATTGGGAGAAGTTAAACGTCGGAGACTTTTTAGTTGCTCATGTATATTCCAAGTTTGATCCTGACACATATACAGATATGTGGGGTGATAGGTGGTTAGCTGAATATACAACGGCTTTAATCCAAATACAATGGGGGCAGAATCTTTCTAAGTTTACTGGAATGCAAATGCCTGGTGGAGTACAATTTAATGGAGAGACAATACTTACTCAGGGATTGGATCAAAAGAATAAGCTGCAGGATGAGATGATTAGTTCTTATTCGTTGCCAGTACATGATATGACGGGGTAGTTATGATATCTTTTGAAGAGTCACTTAAAGATTGGTTTGGCAAAGGACCGAAAGGTGATTGGGTCCGTATGGATACAAAGGGCAATATCAAGGGTGATTGTGCCAGAGAACCAGGTGAAGGTAAGCCAAAATGTTTACCAAGATCAAAGGCACATTCAATGAGTAAAAAAGATAGAGCGTCTGCTGCAAGACGGAAAAGAGCAAAAGATCCTCAGGTCGATAGGCCAGGAACAGGTAATAAACCTATAAATGTTAAGACAGAAGAGGTCTTAGCAGGCATGCTTTTGGAAAAGAGTAAGCCAAATAATCCTAAGCTGTGGTCAAGAGCTAAGTCATTAGCTCGTTCAAAGTTTGATGTGTACCCATCCGCATATGCAAATGGCTGGGCAGCTAGGTGGTATAAATCTAAGGGTGGAACATGGAGGAGCGGGTAATGACTTGCAATAACGATCAATGTGACAATCCATTATGTGATTGTGATCCCTGTACTTGTACAGAACAAGATCCTTGCGTTCACTGCGTAAGCCCACCGGAGTAATAAATGGTACAACCAAACTTCCACTTCAATAATTTTGATCACCGAGGTGAACAGAATCTAATTGATGACCTTGTAGCTGAATCAATCCAAATCTATGGAATGAGTTGCGGCTATATGGCTAGAACATTCTCTGCAGATGGATTCGATCAGTTATACACTGAAGAAGATCTAGCTTCGTTTGAGCAAGTGTCAGATTTAGTAACCTATGTTAGAAGTGTTGATGGATTTGAGGGTGAGGGAGACTTTCTATCTAAGTTTGGTTTAGAGATAAGAGACGGAATGACGGTATGTATTGCTCGTCGTCATTTTGAAGAAACTGTTGAGCAAGAACAATCAATTGCAAGACCAAGACCTGGTGACTTGATCTTTTTACCATTGAATGAAAAGGTATTTGAGATTAAGTTCGTCGAGCATGAACCAGTATTCTATCAAATGGGTGCATTGCAGTTCTATGAGCTGCGTTGTGAGTTATTTGAATACTCCAACGAGAGGTTTAATACTGGTGTTGATGTAATTGATCAGATACAAACAACACATTCATTGGATGTATTCACGGAAGTAGAACTCACTGCTGAAGATGGAACTCCATTGTTTACAGAAGATGGATTTAGACTATTACTAGAAGAGCCAGATCGATCTGGTGCGGTTGCACTCAATCACGTTACACTAGAATCTGTATTTGATTCTGGTAAGATCCTAACTGAGGATGGATTCTTTATTCTCGATGAGGATCAACAAGACGATGAAGACTTTGATGCTGCAACAGAATCCGAAAGTGTATTCATTGAGACCAAAGCTGATGACTTCCTTGACTTTAGTGATCGTGATCCATTCAGTGAAGGAGGTAGGTTCTAATGTTTGGCCATACGTTTTACCATGAGACTCTACGTAAATATGTTATTATATTTGGTACTTTGTTTAATGAAATACACTTTTATAGAACTGATGATGCTGGTAACAGACACCAGAAGATCAGAGTTCCTTTATCATATGGGCCGAGAGAGAAGACGTTAGCAAGACTAGAAGGTGATCCGAATCTCGATAGAGAGACGGCTATCAATCTACCAAGAATGTCATTTGAGATGACTGGTCTTGCTTATGCCTCCGAAAGAAAGCTGAATACAATAAGAAGAGTGACGTCATTAGCAGATGGTTCTGAGCAAAGTAAGTTAAGGAATATGTATCAACCAGTTCCTTATGATATTGCTTTTCAGCTGAATATAATGGTTAACAGAGCAGAAGATGGTACAAAGATCATAGAACAGATCATGCCGTTCTTCACACCTGAGTTTACTGTTACCGCTAATATTTTACCTGAGATGAACTACAAATTAGACGTACCGGTTATTCTCGACTCATTAAACATGCAAGACACGTATGAAGCAGATTTCGTGACCCGACGAGCGCTTATATATCAAGCTGATTTCACTCTTAAAGGATATTTCTTTGGTCCTGTGTCAAAGAGTGGAATCATTACAAGAGCCAACACACAATTCTTTATTGACACATCACTTCAATTAGCCAACAGTCATCCAGCCAACTCAGTGGTGTCTGGTATTAGCACATCGGCTAATGTACAACACAGTAGACAAACTATCGATCCTGGTTTAGACGCAAATGGTAATCCAACATCTAATGCTAGCATAACAATAGCTAGGGAAAGTATCACTGCAAATGATAATTTTGGTTTCATAAATAATTTTGAGGAGTTTTTCAGTGGAGACGCAAACACCCCAGGACTCTGATCCTATAGCAAATAGTCTAGGAGTTACACCGGTGGCAGTCGATAAACCAGCAGTACCTGCAGTCGACCCGCCACAGGATTTAAAGACAGAAAAAGATTTAGAGTATGCAAGAGAGAACCTATATCATTTGATTGAGAGAGGTCGAGACGCATTAGATGGTATATTGGATTTAGCGGGTCAATCACAACACCCGAGAGCATTCGAGGTAGCAGGTCAATTAATTAAAACGATCTCAGATACCAATAATGATTTGGTTAAGCTACATAAGAGTGCAAAAGAAGTATTGTCTGATCCCTCAGGCCCAGACAAAGTTACAAACAACCTGTTTGTCGGTTCCACGGCAGACTTAACAAAACTATTAGGTGGGAACGCTAGGGACGTACTTAAAAAGAAGTAACGGGGTATTAGGACTTGCTCGGTTACAGAACCTATTATATACACTTTTACAGAAAGGTCAACAGTTAATTCATGACATATCTTACATTAAACGAATCTGCTACATTTGATGTAAACCCCTATTTGACCAAGCCAATTGATTTAGGCTTTGTTCCTACCAAGCAGATGATCAACAACTTTGATCAAAGCGGCTATTCATTATCGAAGTTAGAGATAATGTATCATAAAAAGAATGGAGTGTTTTTAGATGAAAGCGGTCCGGGAGTCAGTAGTAGACGGTATTGGTATCACGAAGATCCAGCTAAACTAGAAGGTGCCATTCTCAATCACGGATACCTATTTCAAAGAAGAGCATATGAGGATGAGGCGTTAGATGAATTACTCAAGTGGGGTAAATCTAATCCTGTAGTCTACAAGCTAGCCAAAGTCAAACCCAAATGGGGAATTGACTTTAGTATGGATTGGGTAGACAAAGAAGGAAACGTATGTGAAGTATTTCACTATGAATGGGACTCGTTTGTACTTGATCCTGTTCTTGAAGCTAAGGAGAAGATAGAAGCTCTAGTAGAACGCACTGATTGGGATGATATGGGGAAGCAAGTACTAAATAAGAAGGACGAATGGTATCACCTACCATTCTTCGAACAATCAGACTGGAAATGTAGATTCTTTGGGTTACCACCTGAAGAGTTTAAAATGGTAACATGGAACTAAAGTTATGTTAGAAAAGATACAATTTATTTTCGATTATGTGACCAATGCATATTTAATAATGTATATCGATAATATGGGAATGAGGTTTATCTGCTAATGTTTGAATACAATTTTAAGTTAGTAAAGGTTATCGATGGTGATACTGTCGATGTTGATATTGATCTGGGCTTTGGTATCTGGATCCATAAAGAACGTATTAGAATGATGGGAATAGATACTCCTGAATCAAGAACACGTGATCTTGAAGAAAAGAAATATGGACTTGCTGCTAAGGAAAGAATCACACAGCTACTTGCTATGTCAAAGTGTCTACTGACATTTAAAGATAAGGCAGGTAAGTTTGGTAGAGTGCTTGGAGACTTTAGAGTATATGATGGAGCAACAGATAGAGAATCTACCATTACAGAGATTATGATTAGGGAAGGTCATGGTGTGGCTTATCATGGACAAAGCAAATCAGATATTGCCGAACAGCATCTGGCCAACAGAAAGAAACTAAATGAATCAGGGCTTGTCCTCTAAACAAATTTATCTAGGCAACGCCAAGCTCAAAAAAGCTGGTGTTCAAATTGACTACACAGAAGAACAATTAAAAGAGATTGTTAAGTGTAGCAATGATATTGACTACTTCTGTAGAACATATATGAAGATTGTCAACATTGATGAAGGTATTGTGCCTCTAGATTTATATGACTTCCAACTTGATATTATGAAATCTGTTATTCAAAACAGATTCTCGATTTGCAAGATGCCTAGACAGTCTGGAAAGACAACAACAATGGTTGCTGTCATTCTTTGGTTTGTTCTATTCAACGAATCCTTTAATTGTGCTATTTTGGCAAATAAGGCCAGTACTGCTCGGGAGATCTTGGGTCGTTTGCAAATGGCATACGAATGGCTTCCTCATTGGTTGCAGCAAGGAATTGTAGAGTGGAACAAAGGTAGTTTGGAGTTAGAAAACGGATCAAAGATTTTAGCCTCATCAACGTCGTCCTCAGCTATAAGAGGTGGTTCATTTAGTTTGGTGTATTTAGATGAATTTGCATTTGTACCACCAGAGCTACAAGAAGAGTTCTTTGCATCCGTTTATCCTACAATTTCATCTGGTGCAACATCGAGAGTGATGATCACATCAACACCAAAAGGAATGAATCTATTCTATAAGTTATGGATTGATGCAGAAGAAGGAAGAAACGAATACACACCAATTCAAGTTCATTGGTCTGCTGTTCCAGGTAGAGATGAGGCTTGGAAACAACAAACAATCAACAACACCAGTGCTGATCAGTTTAGACAAGAGTTTGAGTGTGAGTTTATTGGTTCAAGCAATACATTAATTAATCCAGCTAAACTAAGTATGTTGACATTTCATGAACCCGTATCACAGAATGAAAATGTTAAAGTTTGGAAAGAACCAGAAAAAGGTCATGTATATGCACTGGCTGTAGACACCTCGAGAGGAATAGGAAATGATTACTCAGCTTTTACTGTCATGGATTGCACTGCCGTACCTTATGAAGTTGTATGTACATACAGGTCAAATATCATTGCTCCTATGGTGTATCCGAACATTATATTTGACGTTGCAAGCAGATATAATCGTGCAATCGTATTGGTTGAGATCAATGATATCGGCCAACAAGTAGCAGATATCTTACATCATGAGTTAGAGTATGAGGGAATACTAACAGCTGAGTGGAAAGGTCGAGCAGGTCAGTTACTGACTGCTGGATTTGGAGGAAAAGCACAACAGCTTGGTGTGAGAACAACAAAACAATTAAAAAGGATTGGTTGTGCATCTCTAAAGACTATTATTGAAAATGACAGACTGGTGTTAAACGACTTTGAGATAATCAAAGAGCTAACTGCATTTAGCGTTAAAGGTAGTAGCTATGCAGCAGAAGAAGGATACAATGATGACTTGGTAATGTGTCTTGTTTTATTCTCCTGGTTAACGGGACAAGAATATTTCAAGGAAATGACTGATATTGATATAAGAAAGAATTTACTAGAGGCAAATGAGAAAGCTATTGAAGAAGAAATGCTTCCGTTTGGATTTATGGACAATGGTATGGTGGAAGATGATGATTGGGGTGAATTTAATAATGGTGAACCTCTGCTAGTAGATCATCCTTACAAAGTAGAATATTGGTAGAAACCCGGTATTTTATAAATATTTCACGAGCAAATCCGTTGCTTTAAACCTTTATGAAGGAGAAAGAGAATGCCATTTCAAGTAAGTCCTGGCGTCAATGTAACTGAAATCGATTTAACTACTATTGTGCCGGCAGTCTCCACGACGGATACAGCGCTAGCTGGCCATTTTAGATGGGGACCTGTTGAAGAGAGATCCCTTATCTCATCTGAAGAAGAATTGGTTCAGGTATTTGGCAAGCCAGATGGAACAAATTTCGAGACGTTCTTTACTGCGGCAGCCTTTTTGAGTTATTCAAACAAGCTGTTCGTCGTTAGAACGACTGAAGCCTCAAATACAACACACGGTCCGAGGAATGCAACTGCGTTGCAAACAACTGCGGATCATGGTACTGTTAACGTAAACTCCGGTCTTGTAGACGGTGGTACCGCTGACAGAGCCAATACTAGCCACACAATCCAGATCAAGAGTGAAGATGCTTATGATAATGAAGTAACGTTGCCTTCGAAGGCTGCGTTCCTTGCTAAGTATCCAGGAACTCTCGGAAACTCACTTAAAGTTTCTGTTTGTGATAGCTCTGATGCTTTTGAAAGCACGGTTGCTAATACAATTGCCGGTTTGGATTCAGCTCATCTGATTGCAAACGTTGGTCTTAAAACACTAACTGTTGAGATTAAAAGTACTAAGTCAGGTGACACAAGAACCGACTTCACGACTGCTGAAGCGCGGTTGGCTATCAACACAGTTTCGAACACCGTAAGTTCGTTTGCCCTTGGTGATCTAGTCAGAGTTGGTAACACTTCTGTTGGATTCCAGGTAATGAAGGTTGCCGCTAAGTCTGCTACGACAAACACAGCTGCCCTTCACTCAAATAACACTCATACGCAATATACTGCTCAAGCTACTCTGACATTTGAAAGTAAGTACACCTTGTCGACAAACGTCACAGCCAACCTGCAGAGTGAAGGTATTATTCGTAGATGGGAGTTCTTCAATCAGTTTGAAAAAGCTCCTGGTACATCAGACTATGCAAACAACGTTGCTAACAACGCTGATGCAAGTGATGAACTACACATTTGTGTTATTGACGAAGATGGTGACATTAATGGTGTTAGAGGTCAGGTCATCGAAGCGTTTGGCGCTCTTTCAAGAGCAACGGATGCAAAGAATGAATCCGGTGAATCAACATACTTTAAAGATGTAATTAGCAACCAAAGTAAATGGTTGTGGTGTGGTGGTGCTACAATCCGACCAGCTTCGGAAACAAACAACACTACTGCAACTTATGTTAACACAGCTGTTAACATGGTTAACAATGCCATCTCAAACACAACGGTGTTAACAAGATCAATGATTCTTGGTTCAGATGGTGGATCAGCTAACGATTTGGTTCATACAACAACTGGTGGATCCTCATGGGGTGAAGCTAACTTGGCCATTGGACAGATTACAGCTGGTTATGACAAGTTTAAAAACGCTGAAGAGTTTGACATCTCTCTTATCCTACAAGGTAAAGCAAGAGGTGGCACACACGGTGAGCAACTTGGTAACTACATTATCGACAACATTTGTGAGTCGAGAAAAGATTGCGTTGCATTCATTTCCCCTGCAAAAGCAGACTTGGTTAATAACTTCAACCAAGAATCTGCCAACACAGTGGACTTCAGAAATGCTCTAACGTCTTCTTCATATGCTGTCATGGATGGTGGATACAAATATGCATACGACAAGTATAATGACGTATACAGATATGTACCATACAACGGTGACATAGCTGGTCTTGCAGCTAGAACTGATGAAACAAGAGATCCTTGGTATTCACCTGCTGGATTTAACCGTGGTATCTTGAAGAATGTTGTCAAGAACGTATACAACCCAGACAAAGCAGACAGAGATATTCTGTATAAGAATGGTGTCAATCCAATTGTCACATTCCCGGGTCAGGGCACAATATTGTTTGGTGACAAAACGCTTCTAGCCAAGCCAAGTGCATTTGATAGAATCAATGTTCGTAGATTGTTCATTGTTCTTGAGAAAGCCATTAGTACTGCTGCTAAGTTTACTCTATTTGAATTCAATGATGAGTTTACAAGAGCACAGTTCCGTAACCTCGTTGAGCCGTTCCTCAGAGATGTTCAGGGCCGTCGAGGCATCTTCGACTTTAAGGTTGTTTGTGACGAAACAAACAATACCGGAGAAGTTATAGATAGAAATGAGTTTATTGGTGACATATACATCAAGCCAGCTCGTTCGATCAACTTCATCCAGCTTAACTTCGTTGCTGTCAGGACGGGCGTTGAATTCTCCGAAGTCGTCGGTCAATTCTAAGCTAAATAGATAGTAGAAGGAGAGCACGATGGCTTTAAATATCAACGAAATCAGATCACAGTTAGCTCTTGGCGGCGCCAGGCCTACACTATTCCAGGTGATTATGAATAACCCAGTCAATGCGGCTGGTGATGTCAAAATCCCATTTATGGTGAAGGGGTCTCAGATTCCAGCTTCTAGTATTGGAACTATCGAAGTTCCTTACTTCGGCAGGAAGATTAAGATTGCTGGTGATAGGACTTTTGCAGAATGGTCGGTAACAGTTATCAACGATGAAGATTTTCTGATTCGTAACTCAATGGAAGAATGGATGCAGAATATTAATTCTCATCTTGGGAACCTTCGTAAGTTTGGTTCTGCTTCTCCACTGCAGTACAAAGAAAACGCTCAAGTTGTTCAGTTTAGCAAAACTGGTGTTCCGATTAGACAATACACTTTCAACGGGATCTACCCAATTGAAATCTCACCAATTGAGGTTGCATGGGATGCAAATGATCAGATTGAAGAATTCTCAGTGACCTTCCAATACGATTGGTGGGAAGTTGATGGAGGTATTACCGGTAACGCTGGTGGAAATTAATACATTATTGAATTGAAAAAGGTGAAACGAATCCATGGCTGAACTATTTGGATTTACTATTACGAGGGGTAAAAGGGAGCTTCCAGCTTCCTTTGCCCCTCCTATTTCCGACGATGGTGCCCAGGTTGTCACAGAAGGTGGCATGTATGGCACATATGTCGATCTCGAAGGTTCTACAAGAACTGAATCAGAACTCGTAACACGATATCGTCGAATGTCAATGTCACCAGAGTGTGACAATGCTATCGATGACATTGTACATGAGTTCATTGTATATGATGAACAAGACAGGCTAGTCGATATCAATCTTGATCTCGTAGAAGGCTTGTCTGCCCGCAACAAGAAGATCCTCAAAGAAGAGTTTGATACAATTCTTGAGCTTTTGGAGTTCAATGAAAAAGCATATGAGATTGCTCGTGTGTGGTACATTGATGGTAGGTTACATTATCATGTGATTATTGATCCAAAAGATGTAGAAAGAGGAATCCTTGAGTTGAGGTTTATTGATCCTAGAAAGATCAAAAAAGTCAGAAACACAAAGAAAGAAAGAGTACCAGGAACACAAGTCCAAGTTACAAGAGACCAAAGTGAGTTCTACTTGTTTAACGAAAAAGGATTTACAGGATATCCTGGAGGTAGCCCAACAGCTGCAGGTATGAACCAAGGTGTCAAGATAGCATCTGACACAATCATTCAGTGCACCTCAGGTGTAATGAGTGAAGATAATAGAATGGTTCTATCTCATTTACACAAGGCTATCAAACCTCTTAACCAGTTACGCATCTTAGAAGATGCTACGGTCATTTACAGAATAGCAAGAGCACCTGAGCGCCGTATCTTTTATATTGATGTTGGCAACCTTCCTAAGATGAAGGCTGAACAATATCTTAGAGATATGATGGTCAAGCATAAGAATAGACTTGTCTATGATGCTGCAACAGGTGACGTCAGAGATGATCGTAAATTTATGACAATGTTGGAAGACTATTGGCTACCAAGACGTGAGGGTGGCCGAGGAACAGAAATTACAACGCTACCTGGTGGACAAAACCTTGGTGAAATGGATGATGTTCTTTACTTCCAAAGAAAACTATACAAATCCTTGAATGTACCAATTTCAAGGTTAGAACCTGATGCTGGCATGTCTCTTGGTCGTGCAACAGAAATTAATAGAGATGAAGTAAGGTTCCAAAAGTTTGTACAAAGATTAAGAATGAGATTCTGTCATTTGTTTGATAAAGCAATGGAAAGACAATTGCTGATCAAAGGATTAATGACGTTTGAAGAGTGGTCTCAAATACGGAAGAACATAACATATGATTTCCGTCAAGACAACCACTTTACTGAATTGAAAAACCTTGACATTATGAATGAACGTATTAGTGCTGTAGGCAACATTGAAAACTATGTTGGTAAATACTTTAGTTCTGAGTATGTTAAAAAGCATATTCTTCACCAAACAGAAGATCAAGTTGAAGAAATGCAGCAACAAATGGACGCTGAAGCACAAGCTGAAGCCGCAGCTGGACAAGCAATGGCCGATGCAGGTGATGAAGGACCGGATCAGACCGATGATATGGAGCGTGATCTGGGTGGTCAAGGGTAAATGGATTATAAATAAATGGAGATAATTTATGGCTGATGTGGAGTTTACAATCGACGACATGGTTAATACGGCTGCAGCCAAGAAACCAAATGAATTTAATGCTATGTTTGACGCCGCCATGGCAGACAAGGTTGCTGATAAACTAGATCAAGCACGAATGAATGTAGCAAATGCAATTAATGGTGTGGAGCCGGAAGAACCAGAAGAAGCTGAAGTAGAAGACGAAGACGAAGAAGAGTTGGAGGCAGATGCGGAGGCTGAAACAGATAACGAAGAAGATGAGGTAGAGTCTAATGAAGACGATGAAACAATTCATGACGGAGAAGGCAACGAAGAAGATTGATATCGTTCCTACCCCTGGCCAAGGACAAGGTCAGCAGGATGACTATACCAATCCCGCAGCTCCAGCTGAGAAAGCCTTCAGAGATAAGCACGTAATCCAGAAAACGGATTATCCTGTTAAACAGAGAGCTGGCAGCAGTACTGATGATGTGTTCAGTGGCGCTAAGCAAAGTAAGAAAGCTAGAATAGCTGATCAAGAACATGAGCAGTCAGTTGCAGCTTATGAAGAGATTGAACATTCGTTCCAACTAGGGGACGGAACGGAAATAGAACTTTCACAGGAAGATGTTGACAAGCTCAGTGAATTCTATGAAGCGCTTACAGACGAAAATAAACAAGCGTTCATGGGCAAGTTTGCTGAGAATCGTTTGACTAACGATCACCTGATGAACTGGGTAAGGGAGTTGAACTAATGGCTTTTGCAACCAGAACTCTAAGAGATACAGATTCTGCAATCACCGTGATTATGGATATCGATAACGACACAGCTGCCGACAACACGGGCTTAGATGGCTCTGCTATGGGAGCTTTTGCTAATGGCGCTAAAGTAGATATCAGAAGAATCTGGTGGGCTCTTACTCAGGGTACAGCAGCTGGTAACACCGGTGATGTTCTACTGGAGTTCAAAGGTGCATCGTCAGATACAGCAGCATTTAGATGTGTAGGCACAGGCCACTATGATGGCTCGGCTGGTTTAATTACAGCAAGTGCAACAAACACCACAGCAACATCAGCAGACATTGAAGTAGTTACCAGAGGAACGTCTGGTACCATCATTTTGGAATGCAAAAAAGCATCAGGATGGACAGGCTAATGAAACTAGTAACAGAACTTATTGAAAACGTACAGGTTGAAATTACCGAAGACAAAGAAACCGGCAAGAAGAGTCATTTCCTTGAAGGTGTCTTTCTCCAAGCAGATATAACTAACCGCAACGGTAGAATGTATCCAATGGAGACAATGAGAAAAGAAGTCAATAGGTACAACGAACAGTATATTCAAAAGAACAGAGCATATGGTGAGCTTGGTCATCCAAATGGACCGACAATCAACCTAGAGAGAGTCTCCCATATGATTAAATCACTTTCCGAAGACGGAACCAATATCATTGGTCGAGCAAAGATCCTTGATACCCCATACGGAAATATTGTAAAGAATCTCATTGACGAAGGTGCGCAGTTGGGAGTTTCTTCCCGCGGTATGGGCACTCTTCGTGAAAGAGGAGGCTGTCAAGTCGTCCAAGACGATTTTCAGCTGTCTACAGCAGCTGATATCGTTGCTGATCCTTCCGCACCACAAGCATTTGTTAACGGTGTAATGGAGGATGTTGATTGGGTGTATGACGCAGCTTCTGGAAGCTATCGTGCAATGGAAGTTGTCGAAAACATCAAAAAATTAGGTGATAAAGACTACAAAAGGCTTCAAGAACAGACCTTACAAGTGTTTGACAAGTTTTTGAAGACCCTATAGAGTTATTATATATTATAAATAAACATACCGAACCATAAGGAGTCACGAGATGGCCAGAAAAAAAGTTATTAAAGAGCAAGTCGACGAAGTTGTCGATGAAACTCTTGAGGCCGCTGACGACGTAGAGAATCAGAACGAGGAAGAGCTTGTCGAGTTTCAGGCTTCCGGTGAGGCCTCTAGTGTGCCCGATCCAATCTCCACTGGTTCGTCTGCTCGTAAAGCCGATAAGAAAAACGCAATGCCAATGGAAAAACTTGGTAAGACGGGAGTTATTCAAAAGGTGGTTGACGCCTTTGCTTCTATGACGCCAGGTCAAGCCAAGAACACTTATGAGAAAATGGTTTCTCAGGGTGGTAACATGGCTAGCATTTCCGCAAAGGGAGACGCAAAAGCCCCAATGAAGCTACATTCAATGGCACCGATGAAAGTCAAAGAAGACATTGAGTCGTTGTTTGCTGATAAAGAAGGGCTTACAGAAGAATTTTTCGAAGAAGCTGCAACCCTATTTGAAGCAGCCCTTCATACAAAAGCCACTGTTGTGGAAGAAGCTCTTAAAGAGCAGTATGAAGAAAAACTCACAGAACAATGTGAGCAAATTAGATCCGAACTGTCTGAGCAAGTATCCGATTATATGGATTATGTTGCTGAGCAGTGGATGCAGGAAAACCAAATTGCTGTCGAGTCTGCTATTAAAGTAGAAATGGCTGACAGCATGATCGAAGGTATGAAAGAGTTGTTTGCGCAACACAACATCGAAGTTGATGATGAGCAAGTTGATGTTGTTGCAGCATACGAAGAACAAGCTGAAGAAGTTAATGCTCAGCTTGAAGAGTCTGCCGATATGATCATTCAGCTTAATAAGGCCGTAGAAGACCAAGCACGTTACATTGCTGTTACTGAAATCTCGAAAGGGATGACATTGAAGCAGCAGGACGAGTTTGCTGAACTGGCCGAAAGTGTTGATTATGATGAATATGATGATTTCGTGAAGAAGTTGGAAGTGATTAAGGAAGCCAACTTTAAGACAGCCGTGTCTGAGTCAAGAGATAATCTGGACGACGATCCTGTAGAGGTAGATCCTGAAACACCAGAACCTACTGGTACGGGACCGATGGCTGCGTATGCTCAAGCCATCTCTAGAACATTAAAGAAATAGAGATATATTCAAAGGAGTTAGCAACATGCTTACAGAAGAACTAAAAGCAAAGTGGCAGCCTATCCTTGAGCATCCTGATCTCGAAGAAATTAAGGATGTTCACAAACGCAATGTAACGGCTGTTGTTTTGGAAAACACAGAGAATGCTCTGAGAGAGTCCGCGGGCTTTAATCCTCAGTCATTGCTCGAAGCGGCGCCAACCAACGCCATGGGTGCTTCGTCATCCACAGCTGGTGACGGTGCTGTTGACATTTACGACCCAGTGCTTATCAGCCTGGTTCGTCGTGCAATGCCTAACCTCGTTGCTTATGATATTTGCGGTGTCCAGCCAATGACTGGTCCTACCGGACTTATCTTTGCCATGAGATCTAGGGTTACGTCTCAGTCTGGAACAGAGACATTCTATAACGAAGTTAATACCGGTCATTCCTTGGACAAAGATAGCTCGACCAACGCAACAGTTGGCGCTGCTACTCAGAACCTTGGTACGTTCGTTGGTAACGGTTACTTGAACAGCTCGGCTTCTAACGTCGAACTGTACAACTTTGCCGCTGGCATGACGACAGCTCAGGCTGAACGTCTTGGTGACGGTTCCGGTAATGCGTTCCCAGAAATGGCATTCAGCATTGAGAAGATTGCTGTGACTGCAAAGTCAAGAGCGCTCAAAGCTGAGTACACAATGGAATTGGCACAGGACCTGAAAGCCATTCACGGTCTTGACGCTGAGTCCGAGCTGGCCAACATTCTCTCCACAGAGATCCTTGCTGAGATCAACCGTGAGATTGTCCGGACAGTTAACGTAGTAGCTAAGGTCGGTGCCCAAGATGACACGACCACAGCCGGTAAGTTCGACCTTGACACCGACTCAAACGGTCGTTGGATGGTTGAAAAATTCAAGGGGCTTATGTTCCAGATCGAGCGTGAGGCAAACAGTATTGCCAAAGGCACTCGTCGGGGCAAAGGTAACATGATCATCTGCTCTTCGGATGTTGCTTCGGCACTTCAGATGGCGGGTGTTCTTGATTACGCTCCAGCACTTAACTCTAACAACCTGAGCGTAGATGACACAGGCAACACATTTGCTGGTGTTCTCAACGGCAGAATTAGAGTTTACATTGATCCTTATACGACAGGTAACTACATGACCGTCGGTTATAAGGGCTCCAGCGCTTTTGATGCTGGTCTGTTCTACTGCCCATACGTACCACTACAGATGGTCCGTGCGGTTGGTGAAGACACCTTCCAGCCAAAAATTGGATTCAAGACTCGTTATGGAGTCATCGAGAATCCATTTGCCAGAGGTACAACTGCTCTTGCAGCTACTGGCGCGCTTGGTGCTGATTCTAACGAGTACTATCGTAAGATCGTCGTCGATAACATCATGTAATAAGAAGAAGAAAGTAGCGGTAATCTACTTGGGGGTGGTCTTCGGACCACCCCTTTCTTTTTGTATAAATACCTATATGATAGTAAAAGAATTGGTAACAGTGCATGTTTATTATTGGATGCCAGATTACAATAACGTGCTTAATCAATTCATCTGGCAAACAAAGGACATTGTTCCTGAGATACCTCGGGTACATAAGTTCCTTAATTTTTGGCATGAGGAAATTGATGCAGTAATAAATGAAGTGCAAGTCTCTTTTGCAAAGAAGTCAGATTATAGGACAGTAGATATATGGCAGTCTCTTCAGAAAATGTAGGAGCATTAGCAAACCAACCAGATAATACAAATTATCTTTCACCGCTTGGTTTCAACTTCTCAATTCAAAAAATACCACATGCAAACTACTTCTTGCAGTCTGCTAACATACCCTCAGTTCAATTAGGTGATTTGGAAACACCATCTCCATTTGTATCGATACCACAGATTGGTGATCATCTAAGATATGGAGATCTGTTTATCACATTCAAGGTTGATGAAGATATGAAGAACTACCTTGAGTTATACAATTGGATGATCCAGTTAGGTTTTCCAGAGTCGTTTCAACAATCAAAAGAAATATACAAAGCTGAGGATGCTAAACTATCCCTCGATCAAAATGCAGCATTTAGTGATGCTACATTAACGATTACCAACTCTGCAATGCAACCTAATATGTCAATCCTTTATGAAGACGCTTATCCAGTAAGCCTTTCTGACATTACATTCACTACACAAGAAACGAGTGTCAACTACATTGAGTGTCAGGTTTCGTTCCGATATAGACAATTCAAAATATTTGATCTCGGCTCCGGTGGACGGGACGAAGTATCTACATCAGCATTCATCACCAAATAATGAGTTGACCTCTCCCGCAGACCGCAGTATAATGCGGGTTGTGGTTAGGAGAACACTATGGCTAAACTTGACTTTTATTGGGATGAATGGGATGCCGACAGCAAGATCGATAGGACCGAGCTAGGTGAAGAGTCTATCAAAATCCCTCAGCTACACCACAAGTACTATAAGTTTTTCAGTCACGAGAGGCTATCATATACAAAAGCAAAGAAGGACCTTCAGTTGCTAAAAAAGAATAAAGCTATTTGGTATATGGGTATTATGTCTGAAGAGGATCTTGATAGTCTTGGATGGGATCAGAATCCATTAAAGATACTCAAGCAAGATGTACCAATGCATGTAGAAGCAGATAAAGATGTAGCTGCAATGGATCTTAAAGTAGAGTATCTAAAGGAGAAGGTTGAGTTTCTTGAAAGTGTAATCAAGACATTAAGTATACGAAGTTATCAAATCAATAATGCTATTACCTGGGAAAAGTTTAAGGTCGGTATATGATCAGTCTGAAGTATGCAAACGATTTACATTTAAAGGTTGAGTGTGAACCATCTGAAGCTCAAGAGCTGTCAGATTATTTTACGTTTGATGTACCAGGTGCTAAGTTTATGCCGGCAGTCAGAAACAGACATTGGGATGGAAAGATTCGTCTGTTTAACCAAGTGACGAGGAGCATTTATGTTGGTTTAACAGACTATATTTGTGACTTTTGTCGAGTTAGAGACATTCCGATAGAAGTCGATAAAAAACTAACGACCAAAGCTATCTTTGAAGATAGTGAAGTAGATGATCTGGCAAAGAGTGTGCAATTAACACTCGAGCCAAGGGACTACCAGAAGAGTGCCATAGCACATGCAGTACGTAACCGCAGGTGTCTTCTTCTGTCTCCTACAGCTTCTGGTAAGTCCCTGATCATCTATATGCTTTGCCGCCACTATGCTACAATGAAAAAGCTAATAGTTGTTCCAACAACTGCACTTGTTCATCAAATGGCAAGTGACTTTCAAGAGTATGGATACGACAAAGAAGTACAGAAAATAACAGCTGGAGCAGATAAGGAGATTGTGCATGAGATTACTGTCACTACTTGGCAAAGTATTTACAAGCTGCCAAAGAAGTGGTTCAAGCAATTTAACGTGGTTATTGGAGATGAGGCCCACCTTTTCAAGGCAAAATCACTCACCAATATTATGTCAAAACTTGATAACACACCATACAGATTTGGGTTTACTGGTACACTCGATGGATCTCAGACGCATAGATTAGTTCTTGAAGGACTGTTTGGCCCCGTTGAAAAAGTAACTTCCACTGCAGAACTAATAGAAAAGAAGAATTTAGCAGATTTGAAGATAAATATATGTGTACTAAAGCATCATGAACAAAATAGAAAGAGGCAAGCAAGAGCTAAGTACAGAGACGAGATAAACTATCTCGTAGATAGTGGTGCTAGAAATGAGTTTATAATTAAGTTATGCAAGGTTTTGGAAGGAAATTCGTTACTATTATTTAATTTTGTTCGACATGGCCAGGAATTGTTTGATATGGCCCAGTCACTAGAAAAGAACAGCCACTTTGTTTACGGTGGTGTAAAAGGTGAAGAACGAAATGAAATAAGAGAAATTGTTGAGAATGATACAAATGCATTAATTGTTGCCTCATATGGAACATTTAGTACAGGCATTAATATTAAGAACTTGCATAACATAATTTTTGGTGCTCCTTCCAAATCTAAGATACGCGTTCTACAATCTATTGGTAGATCGTTAAGAACGCACGAGAGTAAAGACAAGAGTAAATTGTATGATATTGTTGATGATCTACAAAATGGAAAGTGGATTAACTATACACTTCGACATTATGGTGAACGAGTAAAGCTGTATAATGAAGAACAATTTGAGTATAGTATTCACAGTTATAACCTAAAGGAGTAGAAAATGTCCGACGAAGAATATGTTGTAATAAAACTATTCAACGGTGAAGAGGTCATGGGTATAATTGAGAGAATAGATGACGAATTTGTGACTATAAGACGACCTGTGCAACTGCACCGTTCTATAAGTCCGACTGGCCATACTTGGATTGTATGTTCAGATTACCTGTTGTTTAGTTATGGAGATGTTCAAGACTTTAAACAGTCTGACCTAGTATTTTATCGTACTGATGTTACCAAGCCGGTAATAGAAAACTACGAGATGTATATAAAAAATGTGGAAACAGTACACGAGGTTCAAAGTGATGAAGAAAAAAAGATTAAAGAATATAAGGAGCATATCCGAGAGCTTGCTCTCGGAGCTGGTAAGACGGTGCACTGATGCCTAGAAAGGGGGGCAGGCACTACGTAGATAACAAGCAATTGTATCTCGTAATGGTAGACTATAAAAAATCTGTTGACGAAGCTGAACAATCAGGAGATAATAAGCCTCGTATACCAGACTATATTGGAGAATGTCTACTACAAATAGCAAACCGTTTAGCCACAAAGCCCAATTTTGCAAATTATACATTTAAGGATGAAATGGTTTGTGATGGGATTGAAAACTGTGTGAACTATATTGATAACTTTGACCCTGAAAAGTCAAAAAATCCGTTTGCCTATTTCACACAGATTATCTATTATGCATTTCTTAGACGTATACAGAAAGAAAAGAAGCAGCTGTATATCAAACACAAGTCTTTGGAGAATGCAGTATTAAACGATACGTTAGTTGTTGACAGTACCGGTAAAGGTGGGTATGTTTCGTATGCAAATACAAGCAGTGATTACATGAAAGACTTCGTTACCAGCTTTGAGGAAAAAGAATTTAAGAAGAAGAAACCTAAGCCCAAACCACCACGTGGTGTCGAGGTCTTCTACAAATGAGGAACAAGTTATGGCAGAACCAATTCCATCTGTTGTTGAAAACTGGATTAAAGAAGTACGCAACAAGAAGCAAAGTGTCTGGAATAGAGACATATATGCTCAGAAACTTGAAAGTTTATCAAAGGTGATCAATAAGGAAACGGCCAGGTTTTATAAAGAACGAGCTCGACAAGAGAAGAGCCGTCGTCTATGAAGATAGCGTTTGTTACTGATTTACACTTTGGTGCTCGGAACGATAACCAAAAAGTTGCCGAGCACCAAAAGATGTTCTATGATAGGGTGTTCTTTCCTTACTTGGATGAGCACAACATTACCAATGTAATTAATCTTGGTGATACCTTCGACAGACGTAAATTTATATCCTACACATCACTAAAGGCCGCAAAGGAGATGTTCTTCGATCCTCTGAAAGAAAGAGAGATCGAAACACATATCATAGTCGGCAACCATGACATAACATATAAGAACACATTAGAGGTTAACAGCATTGACTTGCTGCTCGATGGGTATGATAATTGTCATGAATGGAGTGTGCCACATACTCTTAATATGGATGGTTTGGATATTTTGTTAATGCCTTGGATCTGCAGAGACAACTTTGATCTCTGTTGGGACGAGATAAAAAGTAGCAGAGCTCAAGTACTATTGGGACACCTTGAGCTCAACGGATTTCAAATGTATAAAGGGATGCCATCGTATGAAGGATTCGATGCTGAAAGTTTTAGCAAGTTTGATCTTGTTTGCAGTGGGCATTACCATCATCGTTCTACTGTAGGAAACATTAGTTACTTAGGAACAGCCTATGAGATGACATGGTCATGCTATGATGATCCAAAAGGATTTCATATGTTTGATACTGACACAAGAGAGTTAGAGTTCATTGAGAACCCATATAAGCTGTTCTATAAGTTATGGTACGATGATGATAAACTAACCTTCGATCATTTAGATGTATTTGACTTTGAAAATATGAAGGATAAGTATATCAAGGTAATTATCAAGAATAAGAATAACCCAGCTTTGTTTGATGCGTTCATTACAAGCCTTGAGAACCAGGCACCTATCAATGTTCAGGTTGTTGAGGATCATCTAAACCTAGACCTAGATGATGACGATGAGATTGTAAATGAAGCAGAAGACACATTGTCTATTGTTAGTAACTATATCGACAGTTTGGAAATCAAGACTAATAAAAATGAGTTGAATGTCTTGATGAGAAATTTATATAATGAAGCGCTTAGTATAGAATGATAGTATTTGAAAAAGTAAGATTCCAAAACTTCTTGTCCTATGGGGACTTCTGGACCGAGATCAATCTTAATACCAATGCCTCAACACTAATCATTGGTGATAATGGCGCTGGTAAGTCTACGATGATTGATGCTATTGCATATGGATTATATGGCAAAGCATTTCGTCGTATAGCAACAACCCAATTAGTTAATTCTGTTAACAAGAACCATATGGTTGTTGAGGTTGAGTTTAAGATCAACAGAACCAAGTATAAGATTGTAAGAGGTCTAAAGCCAAGGTTGTTTGAGGTATGGCAAGACGATAAGCTACTAAACCAAGATGCAAATGCTAGAGACTATCAAGAAGTACTTGAGAAGCAAATTCTAAAGATCAATCACAAATCATTTACACAGATTGTTGTCCTAGGCTCATCCAACTTTGTACCATTTATGCAACTGAGAACCAATGAACGTAGAGAGGTTATTGAAGACCTACTCGACATTGGAGTGTTCTCTGTTATGTCTATGTTGCTAAAGGATAAGGTGTCTGATAACAAAAGCAAGCTACAAGAAACTAAGTATCAGCTAGACTTACTTGAGCAAAAGATTGATATGATGCACGAGCACATTAATCAACTACAGACTCAACAGGATGATGATGTTGCTCAGAAGAAGGAGCAGATAGAACAAGTACAGTTTGAGATTAATTCGTTGAAGATTGTTGCTGGTACTCATCAGACAAAGATAACCAAGCTACAAGAGCAGATTGCTGATAAGGAAGAAGTTACAAAGCAGCTAAGGCAGAGTGAGAAGATTATGGACCAGCTTGTTAACAAGGTTAATAAGTTGGAGAAGGAGGTTGCATTCTTTGAGAACCATGATGAATGTCCAACGTGCAAGCAGCCACTGGACGAGAACCATAAGCATACCCATATCGATAACAAAACAAGTAAAAAAGCTGAAGTCGAATTGGGTGTTGACCAGTTACAAGATATGTTGGATACTAAGAATGCAAGATTAGCTGAGATTGTTGATATCACAGCTAAGTTAACAGAGGAACAGCATCAACTAATAGACACACAATCAATCATCAACTCAAAAGATCTGTACATAAAGGAATTGAAGTCATTAGTTGATGCTGTCTCTGATAATACAATTGAAGATGAACGTAAGAAGATCGATGCATTGCTTGTAGAAAAGGATGCACAATATGAAATCCATTGTGAGTTAGTTGAGAAGCAAAACGTATACGATCTAGGCCAGAGGTTGTTGAAAGACACTGGCATCAAAGCTAGAATCATTAAGCAGTATGTTCCTATTATGAACAAGCTAATAAATAAGTATCTAGCTGCTATGGACTTCTTTGTACAGTTCGAACTCGATGAGCAGTTTAACGAAACAATCAAGTCCAGATTCAGAGATGACTTTTCGTATGAGTCATTTAGTGAAGGTGAAAAGATGAGGATTGATTTAGCGTTGCTATTCACATGGAGAGCAATTGCTAAGTTAAAGAATAGTGCTAGCACTAATTTGTTAATTATGGATGAGGTATTTGATAGTAGCCTAGATACTACAGGGACTGATGAGTTCATGAAAATTATTAGAGACTTAGTTTCTGATACCAATGTGTTTATCATTAGTCACAAGACAGATATGCTAGTTGATAAATTTACTAATGTTTTACGATTTGAGAAGTCCCATAACTTCTCAAGGTTTGTGGAGTAGATCATGAATGATGAAGACGAAATTATAGGCTTTACATGCTCCTCATTTGACTTGCTGCATGCAGGTCATATACTAATGTTGAGAGAAGCAAAGCAAGTATGTGATTATCTAATATGTGGACTGCAGATAGATCCAACTATCGATAGACCTGAAAAGAATAAACCTGTACAGTCAATGATGGAAAGATATATTCAGCTACAAGCTGTTGAGTATGTTGACGAGATCATACCATACGAGACAGAACAGAACCTGTTGGACCTGCTTATACATATTCCTATTCATGTACGTATCATTGGTGAAGATTATTACGGTAAAGATTATACCGGTAAGGATCTTGGTATAAAGATGCATTACAATAAACGCCAGCATCAATTTAGTACGACTGGATTAAGACAGGAGGTAACCACACGTGAAAATGTTACAGCGTTTCCGAGATTGGTTACAGAGGCTTCGGAAGAAGAGACGTCTGAAGAAACTTAAAAAGCAGGACCCATACATTTATGAGTAATGTACTTGGATTTAGTGAGGGCTATCATGATGCAGCCGTGACCATACTTGATGGTCACGAAATTGTCTTTGCGGCTCATGATGAAAGATTCTCAAAGACTAAAAATAACAAGTACCTAAGCCCTGAATTCATGGAGTATGTTAATAACAAATATACATGGGAACATGCTGCATTTTATGAAAGGCCTCACATAAAGGCATTGAGACATTTATATCAACGTAGATGGTCTTATGCTTTTAAGCCAAGAAAGCTAGGCTATAAGTATAGCCAATGCTTTAGTCATCACTTATCTCATGCAGCTGCAGCATTCCAATGCTCACCATTTGAAAAAGCTACTGCACTTGTTGTTGATGCTATAGGTGAGTTCGATACCATTAGTCAATGGAATTGTTGGTATGAAAAAAGTTACTTGGGTAAACAAGTAGCAAGATATAAAAAGGTCTCATCTATAAGGTTTCCGTTGTCTATTGGTTTATTCTACTCAGCCATTACTGACCGTGTTGGATTAAAACCAATGGAAGATGAGTATATTCTGATGGGAATGGCTGCTTATGGTAAAGACAACATAGCCTTATATGAGGCAATGAAAAGGTTAATGAAGAAGCATAACCTTGATAGAGGCTGTAAAGACTTTGCACCACATGCATCTGATGAAGACCTGGCATTTAATGCTCAGCTGTTGACCGAACGATTATTAAAGGGTATGATAAACAAGATTGATGGACCTATCGTCTATGGTGGTGGTGTTGCTCATAATGTTGTAGCCAATAGAAAGATATTCAATAATAAGCGGCACTTTATATTTCCTAATCCAGGTGATGCAGGATCGTCATTAGGAGCAGCTGCGTTGGTGAAGAAAAAGAAAATAAACTTCGAACATTGTTTTACAGGTAAAGATGCTGGAGACCTGAATGATATCTCGTCGGTCGTTGACCACATTATTAATCATGGCATCGTTGGTGTTAGCGCCGGCCGTGCTGAGTTTGGTCCTAGGGCTCTTGGGAATCGTAGCTTACTAGCTGATCCAAGAGATCCCAATATCAAAGACAAGGTCAATGAAATAAAGAAGAGACAGAAGTTTAGACCCTTTGCACCATCAGTTTTGTCTGAGCATGCTAGTGATTATTTTGCTGTATCTACATTAGAGAATTATGACTTTATGCAATATGCTATTCCATGTATAAGGAAGCAAGATATTCCTTCCGTTGTTCATGTAGATGGAACATCACGTGTGCATACTGTTAGTAAACAATCAGCTAAGCACTCACCATTAAGAGATATTTTGGAAGAGTTTTATCATCGAACTAGCTGTCCTATATTACTAAATACAAGTCTAAACATAAAGGGCCAACCAATGGTGAACGATCTCGAAGACAGTAAAATGTTTGAAGAGAAATATAATGTAAAGGTGTATAATGGCAACACTAAAGATTGAAGGACTGGAAGACAAAGAGCTTCCCAAACAACTTGAGATTGACACAACGCAGGAAGGTGCTGTCCCCTTCTGGTACAAGCATGAGGCTTTTATCTATGACAAAGATGGAACGCTTGAACTAGATTTTGACAATACCTACCTTCACAAAGAAACCGAACCGTTTGATTTTAAGAATCCACAAATGAATGCAGCAGACCTATCAGCATCCCTAGTCAAGTTTATGAGATCAAAGATGGGGTACGGGTTGGCCGCTAATCAAGTTGGTATACCTTTAAGTGTTTTTGTAATGGAGGGTGAGCCAGCATATGCTGTATTCAATCCAAAGATAACCTATTTGAGTGAAGATGATAAAATTCTTCTGGAGGAAGGATGCCTGTCATATCCAGGTCTCAGTTTAAGAATCAACAGACCACGATATGTGCGTGCACGATTTCAGGATCCCTATGGGGATGTAGTCACACGTAGATTTCAAGATATTACGTCACGAGTATTTCAGCATGAGTATGATCATCTGATGGGCGTTGACTATACCATGAAAGTAAGTAAACTGAAAAGAGACATGGCATTCAAGAAATGGAGAAAGAAGTATGGTAAAACAGGACTCAGTTTACCATTATAGTGAAATCTTTTACTCTGCACAGGGTGAGGGAAAGTACACTGGGGTACCTACTGCGTGGTTGAGGTTCTTTACCTGCAACCTGCAGTGTAATGGTTTTGGACAGGATGATCCAACTGATCCGACGTCGTATGAGTTGCCGTACCTTAAAGTCAATCCTGATGAGTATAACGCGCTAGAAGAACTACCAGTATTTGAAAAAGGCTGTGACAGTTCTTATTCGTGGCATAAGAAATTCAGAGCATTGCAAAGAACTGGGACGGCTAAAGAAATAGCAGATAGACTACTTGATATAATTCCCTTTGATCAGTTTGTACAGCCTTATGGAAATATTGGTCGGCAAGATATACATCTATGCGTTACAGGTGGTGAGCCACTATTGAAAAGATCACAGCAAGCTATTATAGGCATTGTAAGTGAATTAAGAAATGGGAACAGAGGTCCTAATAATATTACATTCGAGACGAATGGTACACAACCTATTACTGAAGAGTTCATTACCTTCTTCAATAACAAAGGTTGTTACAATGGTGAAATATTTTGGTCATTGAGTCCTAAGCTATGGTCTGTTTCTGGTGAACCTAGAGGTAAAGCCATTAAGCCAGATAACTTGAAGACATATAGGATGTTAAGCAAACACGGTCAGCTGAAGTTTGTAATGAATGGACGAAAAGAATGTTGGGATGAGTTAGATGAGGTTCTTCCATTGTTCAGAAATGCTGGTATTGATTATCCTGTATGGATCATGCCAGTTGGTGCAACTGTAGAAGATCAATATAAAGATGCTGGAGAGGTGGCTAATATGGCTTTAGATCGTGGTTTCAACGTGTCTGCTAGGGTTCATGCTTATCTCTGGGGCAATGCCATAGGAGTATAAAATGGTCAGTATTACCCCTGTTAGTTATGTTGGTGTTGGGATGGCCCACATCAAGGGTATGGAAAATGAAACTCTAACAGACTTGTGTTTGAAATGGAGAGACAAGAAGATCAGTGATGATCCAAACGCAACGGGTAATGAAGACTCAAGAATACCTGACCATCGTGTAGTTGATATGTTGAAGAATAAAGTGACGCAAGTGTTTCACTCAACGATTGATGATAGATATTTCTTATCTGAGATATGGGCACATATCTTAGAAGATAATGCTACGACTATGATACATAGTCATAGAAATCCGAAAGACTATGAGAACTTAAATCTTTCATGGGTATACTATCCAAGGTTGCCTAATAAGATGAAAGGTGGTAATATAATCTTTCAGATGCAACAACACAACCAAACCCGAAATCATTCTGTGACCCCTCAAGAGGGATTGTTGATTGTCTTTCCATCTTGGTTGCCCCACTATACAACAAGGAACGAGACCGGTGGCCTTCGTGTATCAATCAGTGGGAATATGAAGATAAAGAATGAGGATTATCCTCACGTAGCTCGAGACCGGACGTCGGGCATTCACTCATTCTATGGAGGCAAGTAGATGTATATTTCTACTAAAACTTACAAACATCTTGGTCCTGTTGCCTATAGGCAATGGAGGGCTGATAGTCATTGTAACCTAATTCATGGTTATGCACTTTCGTTTCATTTTGAGTTTGAGTCCGAAACGCTTGATACTCGAAATTGGGTAATGGACTTTGGAGGTCTTAGACCTCTAAAAGATCTGCTTGAAGATTGGTTTGATCATACATTGTTAGTAGCTGATGATGATCCAGATCGTGATCATCTATTGAAGCTAGGTGATCTTGGTCTTGCTAAGATTACTCAAGTAGAAAAGACTGGTTGTGAAGGTTTAGCTACATTCTTATATGAATATGTAAATACTATTTTCTTAAAAGATTATGGAGAGCAGGATCGTATATGGTGCTGCAAAGTGGAAGTCCGTGAAACGGACAGCAACATGGCCATGAAGACAGGCCACAGGGAAGATGGAGAATTTGATGACGACTAAAGCAAAGGCTTCTAACAATGGAGCCATTGTGGACAGGATTGTTGTTCTGGTTGAAGAAGTTGCTCTTTTGAAAAGCAGGTTCACAGATCATGATACTGGCCACCTAAGGACTGCTGTTAATGTCTTAGAGAACAGAGTCCAAGAACTAAGGGAGCAAGTACAATGATGGATATGATC
>CEUS01550351.1_pt1 | contig 30951 bp, 38 predicted proteins | sample 427031 | NCBI WGS metagenome assembly CEUS01 (sample SAMEA2622837, study PRJEB7988) | marine metagenome | biome: marine biome (ENVO:00000447); feature: marine epipelagic mixed layer (ENVO:xxxxxxxxx); material: "saline water (ENVO:00002010), including plankton (ENVO:xxxxxxxx)" | depth 140 m | reverse complement strand
GCTGAAGTAAACTGTTTTTAGAAATACTTGTTGGAGAAGCCCCGGAATCTATTCGGGGCTTCTTTTTTATATTAATTGATTATTATTTCTGCATTATTAAAGGAATATTTTTTGGATTAACTCTGGTCTGAATTATCCTCAACTTGATTGAGTATTTTTTCCATTCGTCTAGATTCTGTAACTAAAGCGTGGAGAGTTTCTTTTACACGTTTTGGTGGCAAAGTATGAATGGATAGTTCAAGTATTTCTGCTAATCCTTTAATAGTTGAAAGTGGTTTTTTAATTTCATTTTTAATTTTTAGAACAATCTCACCGATAGCCGCAGAATCCTTTATTTTTTTTAATTCGGTTTCCTTTGCACTTAGCTCAGTTTCAAGGTTTTTAATATTTTCTTCTAAATTGGAATTGCTATTTCTTAATAAAAGGTGTTCAAATATTAATGATATTTCTTCAGAGAGGACTTTAAATATTTGTATATCTTCCTTTAAATACTTTGCTTTTTCAGTATGCCCTAAATTCAATACACCAATCAATCGTTTTTCCATCCACAACGGCAAAGAAGCAAATGATTTAAACTGAGTTTTCCTTTGTATCTGAATATTGGGTAGTGAAGAAACAATCACAGGATGTTTTTGTTTTACTACCCACCCAGATAGTCCACTTCCGCTACCAAAATCAAATTCTGTGATTAAATCTACCTTATCGGGACCAACTTGATATTCAAGCTCTAGTGAGTTTTTATTTTCACTATAAACATAAAATGTAGCTGATGTAAATGTAATCTTCTTCCGAACTTCTTCAATAACAAGTGAATAAATTTTTTCAGATGGAGCTCCCTCCTGTATTAACTCAATAAGCTCTGTTAAAATTTTCCCTGCTTCCATCTTTTTCCTCTCTATTCTTTATGTAATAATTCAATCAGGTTTGCTAATTGATCTCTTTCATTTTCTTGTTCAATAGGGATACGAACGACAAAACACGTTTCAGAGTTTTTCCAGGAACTATTTAGAAATATATCTCCCCCCATTGAGGTGATAATTTCATGGGAAATGGTTAATCCCAAGCCAGGGTTATCAGATGTGTCTTTTGTAGTAAAAAAAGGATCAAATATCTTTTTCTCTAGCTCTTTCTTTATACCTATTCCATTATCAATAAAATAAATTTCAATCCATTTTTTATCAATAATATCTGTATGAATTTGGATCTGCAGTTTCTTCTTTATTGATTTCTTATTCAAGCTGTCTCTGGCATTGATAAATAAATTAACAAATACCTGTTCCAAAAGAAGTGCATTTCCAACTATAAATGGTAGGTCTTGACTAAACTTGAAGTCTACATCTATTTTATGTTTTAATAGTTCATATTCAACGAGTTTATGTGAATTACGTATCCCCTGTGCAATATTAACCATTCCGATGCTTTCGTCCTCAGTTTGATTAGCAAATAAACGGATAACCTGAATATTATTATTAACTTGAGAAAATAGATTCTCAATTTCTTTGAAGCTATCTTCCATTTCCTCATCAGATTTTTGAAGTTGTTTACGCATCAGGTCAACTCTCATTTCCAGTGTGGTCAGCGGTTGACTAATATTATGTATCAATCCTACTGATAATTCACCCAGAGCTCTTACTCTATCCCTTGATATAGTAAGAATTTGCTGGTGCTTAAGCTCTTTTTCCAATGCTTTTTGAAAAGCAGCATTTTTTGCGCTTACGATTATAAAATCACTTTCTCCCGAAGTGTTTTCAATTACATTGAAACTTGCATACACAGGAACCGATATTTCTTCAAATACCAAATGAGTGTCAATGTTTTGAAAATTACCTCTGCGAATCTGCTTTTCCAGAGGTTCCTTCCCCTCTGCAACATTTAGGCTATCTGAGAATACATCATCAATTATTTTTCCCTTTAATTTTACAAAGGTGGTCTGTAGTAAATCTAGAGCACTTTTATTTGTATATTGAATTATCCCATCAGAATCCAAAATAAAGATTGCATCAGGGAGATTCTCTAGAATCATAACCGTGGTGGCATAATCTCTATTAAGATTTGAATTTTGTTCAGCTATAACTTTGCTCATACAACGATATCAGGAATAGAACTATTTGTTACTCTCTTATGTACTTTCTTAGGGATTAAATCTAAAACTAAATGTGAATCCACTTCCTTTACTTTCACAAAAATATCCTCAAATTTTTGAAACTTACCATTGGACTGAGTTAAAATATTATATCCCCTTATTCTGAGCAGATACCCGTTGGGCTCTACACAGTCTATTATTTTCCCTTTTAAAATCTGCCCTTGTTTTAATCTTCGAAAAAGATTTTCCAATCCGGTCTCAGTTTTATAATCTATATTAAAATTCATCAGTGAATCACAAAAAGTTTAACTCTATAACTTTGGTGAATGTAAAAAAGGATCCGAAATTTTATCAGAATATTTTATAAACAGTAAATCAATTATTTTTTACTTCACCAAAATATTAATTGAGATTTGTTGCTCTTGCTTTTCATCATTTGAATCAGTATCTATTGGTTCTTCTTGAATAGATGTTTCTAGCATCTGAGCGTTTATAGAGGTTAGCTCTAAAGAATCTTTTTCCCTTTTCGGCTTGTAATCCCTTCGCTTTTTTTTTCTTTTCATCGGTTTATCGGCAGTCTGTTCCACCTGATGGATTGTCTCTGATTGACCTAAATTAATATTTCGAATGGAATCTTCAGACATAAAATTTTCCTTTCATCTTTTGTCTCAGAGTTACATGTACATGACTGAGTATTTGGCTTACTCTCCCCTCTGATAAGTTCAATACAGTTCCAATATCCGCTAACGTCAAATTTTCATAATAATATAAAGCTAAAATGAGTCGTTCACGCTCTGAAAGTTCCTGAATATAGCCTTTCAACTCACTGCGCATACCCTTTTCATCCATTTCTTTTTCCGGGGATATTTGATCTTTATCCTCCATCATTTCCATTCGTGTTATCGTCTCCCCTTCATCATTCGAAAAAGAATCATCCAGTGAAACCATCAAATTCAATTGAGCAAGGGACAATACTTTAGATATTTCTTTTTGGGTGAAACCGGTCTCTTTTTCAATTTCCATTAAAGAAGGTTCACGGTCAAATTTCATTGAGAGTTTTTCCTTGGCATTATTAACTTTTCCAAGTTTTTGCATTTGATCTCTCGATAAAATACCTGTACGGCGCAAAGCATCAATAATTTCGCCGTGAATTCTTCGATAAGCATATGTTTTAAATGCTGTACCAGCTTCAGGATTAAAGCGTCCCAAAGCAAATAGAAGTCCCACAACACCAAATTGATAAAGATCATCTCTATGAAGGCCAAGATGTGTTCCTACATTTATTCTTCCTACTATATGTTTCACAAGTGGCAAAAAGGCCCTAACTGCCTGATCTTTTATGTGCTCGTTCCCTGTCGTACAATATTCTCTCACCAGAGCTTCCCCATCCATTTTTTTGTGTTCCATGATCATAATATCTTAAGTACTTTGCTCCAAACTCTGTTCTTCATCACCTCCAGATTCTGTTTCAGGAGTAAATAAATGTATTCCCCATTTAATAAATAATCCAGCAACAAAAAATATAAAGAGCACCCCAATATAAACAACCAAACTTCTGATAAGTCCTTCAAAAATAGAAATTTGAAATAACAAATTTAAGATAAAACTTATCAAAGCAATGATAAGGGCGATTTTGTAAATTAAATTATCCATTTGTGGATTGTATCTCCACATTTTTGTAATTCATAAATCGATCGAAGAAACTATCACGTTTTTTGGCATCAGTAATTGGCATTTTCATAAGTCTTCTGGTTATCATTCTTAGTGAATTTACTGGCATGGAATTAGGATAAAACAGTGAAATTGGTTTTTGTTTTTGGATAGAATATTGAATCAAATTATCTTTTAGGAGGGAGCCCCCGTATACCAGTGAACTGTTTAAAAACCTCTGTACCATAAGATTCATTTTTTTAAACATAGACTCTCCATTCTCTTCGGTATCTACCATATTGGAGATCATAACAATTGGAACTTCTTGATTTGTGTTTCGAATAACTTTAACCATTCCATAGGAATCTGCAATAGATGCGGGGTCAGGAGTAACTACCAAAATAATTTTATCTGCTCCTACAACAAATGACATAACAGAATTATGTACACCTGCTCCGGTATCGACAATTACTGTATCATATTCATGTTCAAATTCTGAAAATGAATTCCCGATTTTCTGAAGAATTTTATCTTCTGAGTTCAGCATTTCAATTACAGCAGAACCAGCTGGTAAAATATCAATTCCACCAATTCCTTTTGTAATTACATCCTTCAATGGGACAGAACCATTAAGTACATCAGCGATAGAATACTTCGGACGTATTCCCATTAATAAGTCTACATTACCTAAATGAATATCTGCATCTATCAGTAATACATTTTTTTTCATACGTGACATCAGCAGCGCTAAGTTGACACTAAGATTGGATTTTCCAACACCACCCTTTCCACTTGTAACGGCTATGATTTCTGGGAGATTATTTCTTGTTTTTAAAACAGAAAGTGAAAATCGATTTAATTGATTCATTTAAAATCTATCGGCTACATCTAATTTGAATTCAGAAAAGATTGAAGCTGAACTTATAACCTTTAATATCAATAAACTATGATATGTTTTATGATTCATTTGGAATTAAAATTGATCCTACAGTATTCAAATTTGTATCTGAAGTAAGCTCAGAAAAAGAAAGAACAGATACATCAGGTAGTACCGGCTCAATAAAGTTTCTCACATATCTCCTTATTTGGGGTGAAACTAATATTGCGGGTCTCCGATTATCTAATATCATTTTTTCAATTTGATTTCCAATGGACTTAAATAAAGTATTCACCTGAACTGGAGTTAATCCAAGATTTCTAGAGTTGCCTTTCCCTTCCTTTATAACACTCATGATTTGATCTTCTAATCGAGAATCAAATGTGGTAACTGCGACATCAGAGTTTCCGCTTTTAAATACATTGGTAATAGTATCTGCAAGTGATATTCTTACATATTCTGTTAGAGTATCTGCGTCTTTTGTGATTGCAGCATAATCCGCTAATGTTTCTAAGATTATGACTAAATTTCGTACCGGTATTTTTTCCTTTAATAAATTTTTCAAAACCTGTGTTACAATCCCCAAAGGCAGTAAATCTGGGACTAATCCTTCGACAACCGCACTGTGAGTCTCTTTTAGATGGTCTAGCATCCTTTGCGTTTCCTGTCTATCAAAGAGTTTCCAAGCGCTTGCCTTCAGCACTTCCATTAAATGTGTAGCAATGACTGCGGGAGGTTCTACAACTGTGAGCCCAGCGGCTTCTGCTTTATCTTTTTGCTCGGAAGATATCCAGCGAGCAGGTAACCCAAAGGTAGGTTCAGTTGTATCAACTCCTACAAGATCAATATTTGGGTCCGGATTTAATACTAAAAAATAATCGAGCATAACCTCACTTTTTACAACTTCGACGTCATGTATTTTGAAAATATATTCAGTGGAACTCAACTGGATGTTATCACGAATACGAATTGGTGGAATAACTATACCCAACTCAATTGCCAAACTTTTTCTTATAGTTGATATTCTATCTAGGAGGTTACCTCCCTGGTTGGCATCAACCAACGGAATAAGCCCATATCCTATTTCTATTTCAAATGGATCTGGATGGAGGAATGATTCTATTTTTTCTTCTTCAATTACTTTTTCCTCATCCGGCTCCTCTTGTGAGATCTCTCCCGGCTTGACCTTTGTTGCCATGTAACCTACTGAGGTCAATAGCCCTGCCATAAGCGCAAATGGAAAAAACGGCATACCAGGCATAATCCCAATAACTATTAACACTCCAGAACTTACAAAAACTGCTTTAGGTTGATTGACGATCTGTGAATGTATATCAGCAGCAAAATCAGATTCACTTGTAGCTCTTGTGACAATTATACCTGCTGCCGTCGAAATAATCAAAGCGGGGATTTGAGCTATTAATCCATCACCGATCGTTAAAAGTGTATAGGTTGATGCTGCCTCTCCTAGAGCCATCCCAAGTTGAAGCGTACCAATTGCTAATCCACCAATTATATTTATGAGAGTCATTAGAATACCCGCAACAGCATCTCCCCTTACAAATTTACTAGCTCCGTCCATTGCACCATAAAAATCCGCCTCTTTCGATATCATTTCCCTTCGCTCTCTTGCCTGATTATCATCAATTAGCCCTGCATTCAAATCAGCGTCAATTGCCATCTGTTTCCCTGGCATTGCATCAAGAGTAAATCGTGCAGATACCTCTGCAATTCTGGTGGCACCCTTAGTAATTACTACAAAATTAATAATAACAAGAATTAGGAAAATCACTCCTCCAACAATATAATTTCCACCAACTACAAAATTTCCAAATGCATCAATAATTTCACCTGCATAAGCTTCACCAAGGATTAATCTGGTTGTAGCAACATTTAGAGATAATCTAAAAAGTGTGATAATTAGGAGTAATCCTGGAAATACAGAAAATTCCAGTGGACGGAGAACATACATAGCAACAAATATTATAACCAATGCACCGGTTATATTCATAACCAGAAATACATCCATAAGAAATGTAGGCATAGGAAGAAGCATAACGCCCAAGATCAGCATAACTGCCATTCCGAGAAATGTGCTGCTATTTGATCCTAAAATTGATGCAAATCTTGATGTATGCTTATCAGCCATGGGCTAAAGTTGTGTTTGTTCTATATGAACCTTTTTTCTGCATTTGGTACACTTTTGCTAATACTTCTGCTACTGTTTGATAAAAAACTGGAGGAATCTCCATACCTATCTCCATAGTTTCAAACAAAGTTCGTGCCAAAGGTTTATTTTCCATAACTGGAACATTATGTTCACGTGCCAATTTTTTTATTCGTTCCGCTGTCTTGCGCTGTCCTTTCGCAATAACTTTTGGAGCGTCCGTTGGTTTATCTGGTGCATATAAGAGAGCGACAGCAATGTGGGTTGGGTTAGTCACGACGACGGTAGCATCTGGAACTGCATTCATCATTCTTGTCCGACTTAGCTGTTTCTGCAAAGATTTAATTCTTCCTTTTACCTCTGGATTTCCTCTCTCCTGAGTTTGTTCCTCTTTGACTTCCTGTTTTGTCATCATTATATTTTTTTCATAGTCATAATTCTGCCAGGCATAATCTGCCGCTGCAAGGAAAATCAGTACAATCGCAATTTTTATACTCAATTCAAAAAGTATCCCTGTTATAAAAGTCAAAATTTTGAATGTTGGTAAATTTGAAATACTATAAAATTCGTTTATATGACTTTTTATTACTGAGTAGGCGATAATAAAAATAATTGTTATTTTGAAGATTCCCTTTAAAAGCTCCACAATAGACTTAGATGAAAATATTCGTTTCACTCCCTTCAAGGGACTAATTTTGCTAAACTTTGGCTCTAAAGCTTTTTTTGAGAATATCAAACCAACCTGTCCAAAATTACTGGCAAGTCCGACAATCATGATAACTAAAAGTACGGGACTCAAAATATTTAAAAAATGAGCAATGCCACTTTGTGAATAGTGAATAATTGATTCAGCTGTTAATTGAGTTGTCAATAGAGTTTTATATATTGTTCTGGTAAACTGTATAATTCCATTTAAGAGATTACCACCCATAAATTTTAAAACGATTATTCCTCCAATTAGGACAGCAACTGAATTAAGATCCATACTTCTGGCAACATTTCCCTTTTCTCTCTCCTTCTCCCTCTTCTTTGGGGTAGGAGCTTCGGTGCGGCTGTGTTTATCCTGCATAGCCATTTATACACCAGAAAGTTGGCGAATAATTGTACCAGTAAAACGAACCATATCATCGTAAACTGAATCAAAGAGTATCTGAAAAATATTGATCGAGACAATCAGTATAACTAAACCTGAAAATATTTTAAGAGGAAGTGTGATAAAAAATACATTTAACTGTGGCATGGTTCGTGCCATGAATCCTACTCCTGCATCAATTAAAAATAGAAAAGCCATAGAGGGAGCTGCAAATCTAATGCCAATTTCATATATTTTGGTTCCACCTCTAACAACTGACTCTCCAGCTTGGTGAGATAATTCTCCCATTCCCAATGGGATCAACTGGAAATTTCCAAATAATGTCTCTATTAAAAAGTGATGCCCATCCACTAAAAACAAGAATAGAATCATCATCGGCAACCAAAATTGGGTTATAATTGGTGTCTGCTCGCGGCTGGTTGGATCCATAACATTAACTATTCCCATTCCCATTTGAAGCCCCACAATTCCACCAGCTATGGAAAATCCTTCAAAAATTAACCGTCCTCCAAATCCAATAATCATGCCTATTATCACTTCCTTTACCATTAATCCGGCTAAAATCCAAAGATTTGTAATTGGCGGAATTGCTTCTATATTTACAATAGAACCAATAATTAAAGTTAGGACAAACCCAAACATAATCCTTATTCGTCCGGAAATCATAGGATAGCTAAAAATAGGTAAGGTAATCAACATTGCGGACAACCTAGTAAAAACCAGCATGTATCCTGGAACTACTATATGGAGTTGGTCTGCAAGCTCTAAAAAAGGAATCACTACTTATCTACTATTTATTAGGGAGACATAAATGGGATTTGATACATTACTTCTTGAGTGAACTGTATCAATACTTCTAAAAACCATGGAGTTAAAATAAGTAAAATAATCCCAACTGCAGCCATCTTAGGAATAAAGGTCAAGGTCATCTCATGAATAGAAGTTACTGCCTGAAATATACCTACAGCTAATCCTACCAACAGAGTCGTTCCCAAAATAGGTGAAGCGATATATAAAACTGTAATGAGAGTTTCTCGACTAATATAAGTCACAAAATCTGGTGTCATCAAGCGAATCCTTTTACCAGTGATTCCACAACCAAGTACCAACCATCAACCAATACAAATAATAAGAGCTTGAATGGGAGAGAAATCATTATGGGTGGTAGCATCATCATTCCCATGGACAGCAATACACTAGATACAACCATATCAATAGCTAACATGGGTAAATATAGCAAAAATCCAATTTGAAAAGCTGTTTTCAATTCACTTATAATAAATGCAGGGATAAGAGTAAATATTGATAATTCTTCTAAAGAAGCAGGCTTATCAAGCTGTCTCAGCTGAATAAAAAGCGCTATATCTCTCTCCCTTGTCTGATCTAGCATGAATGTTTTTATAGGATTTGTAGCTTTTTCCAATGCCTCTTTCTGAGATATTTCTTCCTTGAGATAAGGCTGAAGTGCTGTATCATTAATTTCAGTTATAACTGGTTTCATAATGAAAACCGAAATGAATAGAGCCAAACCAATTAGAATTTGGTTAGAAGGAACAGTTTGTGTAGCTAATGCAGATCTTAAAAAATGAAATACCACCACTAATCTTGTAAAAGAAGTCATCATAATTAAAATGGAAGGAGCAAGAGATAAAATGGTAATCAGAAAAACAATTTGCATGGTCAAAACAAAGTCGGCTGGACCTGACGCTTCTTCGACTCCCATAGTAATTTTTGGGAGTAAGGACTGCCCCCAGGATAGTGCTGGAGCAGTGAATAACAGTATATAGAGAGTTGTTTTTATAAAAAATGAATATTTCATGGTATGCGATAATTCAACTTATTTTATAGATATTAAGGATCGGAGATGATATTTGAGTCAGAATGATCCTTGTTCTGTTTTCCATCTGAAAATTCTTTGATCAAATTTATGGATTGATCTGTAACCCCCATGAGTAATTTTTGTCCTTCAATTCGTACCATAATCAAATATTGTTTGGGGCTAATGTATTGTTTACCTAACACTTCCATAGAAAAATGATTTACATTTTCAACTAATTTTGATTTATACCATTTGAATCCCATTAAAATAAAAATTATAATTAAACCGGTTATACCTAAGGTCCTCAAAAAATAATTAGAATAATTGGACTTAAACGGGAGCTGATCCTCATTATTTTCTGTATTGAATTGTGCTAAATCATTAGAGCTAGCATCATCCGGAAATAAAAAGAATAATATGAGTAATAGAAACGATCCAACTGCAAGCGCAGCTAGATACCTAACGGATGATTTCCCCTGATGACGTTCAAAGAATCGTTGCAGGGCAATCATCCCAAACTTTTTATCCTTTCTTTTGGAGAAGCAAGTTTTGTTATACGAATACCAAATTTATCATCTACAACAACCACTTCCCCTTCAGCTAGCTTTCGGTTATTTATATAAATTGTCAGTGGCTCTCCAGCGCCTTTATCTAACTCTATTAGAGAACCTTTGCCCAATTTAAGCACATCCTGGATCCTCATAGACTTTCGGCCCAACTCAACCAAAACCTCCAATTCGACATCCATAAGCATATTTATATTTCTAGGTGAACCGGCATCACCGTTTTCAGATGTGAAACTTTCGAACTCTGCTTGAGAAACATCAACAAAATCTCCGTTTTTGACTATTTTATTCCATGAGAATTGATTCAATGATATTTTATCTTTTCCAAAAGTCAAGTTATGAGATATGGATATTCCGTTTTCAATGGGGAGATCTTTTGAAAAATTTTCTCCAGAGTCAAATGAGTATACACTGATATCTCGAGCTGTAAACTTCATAGAAGTTTCATCTATTGAGTCAGAAATTTTTTCGAGAAGCTGTTTCAATGCTTCATTCAAAGCAGTGTATTGCTCATCACTTAAATGATCTTCTATTTTCTCACCACTCAATGCTGAATAAATGAGCTTAACAGAATTTAAGTCTAATGTTATTAAATGTTGTGTGTGAGTGTTTTCCTGCTTAGTAGAAAACTGAATTCCAGCACGTGGAAAGTCTTCACCAAGAACTTGTTCTAGAAGATTTTGATCTTCAGAAATTGAGCTATCAATCTCAACCTTTTTCTGATTAAAAATCTCCTTAATATGATTTATTATTGTACCCTGATATGTATCAAACCAGGCATTTAATTTATTTTTATCTAAGTCACTCATTTTCTGCTCCTGTGGTAACTGAATTTATTCTACATGAATATCTTTGTTGAAATTGTCCAACAGTTGCTGAGAATAATTTCTTTTTATTCACAAAAAGTGGAATATCCTCATGCGTCCTTGTATTTAGAGTTAGTACATCATCACACTCCAAATCAATAAAGTCTTTTACAGAAATATTTACTTTCCCCAATATTGCTCTTAATAGCATGGGTGTCTGATTTATATTTTCAGCAACTGTTTTTGAACCAGTAATAGTCGATTCTTTTTCACCTAATAAAAATTGATCTTGAATATCCATTGATGACATTAATGCCATTATCCATTTGTATGGGTAACAAAGATTTATTAAAGTTGAATTTCCTCTCACTTTTGTTTCTATTGATATAATAACAGCTGGGTCTGAGGATGGGATTATCTGAACAAATTCCGGGTTGTGTTCAAACCTATTTACAACACAATTTATTCTTTTTAATGGCTTCCAAGTTGAAACTATCTCACCTGATAGTTTCTGAATCAGCCGATTCATTATTCTTTTTTCAATCACAGAAATTGGACGAGGTTCATCAATAAAGTTTCCTCTTCCTCCTAACAATCTTTCCACAATGAAAACGACTAATTGAGGGCTGATTTCAAAAATAAACTTTGAATCAGGATTTTCAAGTTTTCCAACATAAAGAGCTCCAGGAGAAGGTATAGACATAACGAAATCAGAGTATAGTACTTGGTCTACTGTAACCAACTTCATATCCACAGTTAAACGCATCTGTTCCGATAAAAAAACACTCAGGTTTTTGACTAAATTTTCATGGAGACTTTCTAATATTCTTATTTGATCCTTATGTACCAAAAAAGGATGTTTAAAATCATACCTCCAAATTTTTCTTTGTTCCTCTTCACTAAGTGGGTGAGTCCCACTATGCCCTGATACATCCGTTAAGAGAGCATCTATTTCTTCTTGTGATAACAATGTAGTCATAATTTTTTATCTAATATTTTATTTAAAATTATCCTTTTAGTCTCGTAGCTTCATTCAAAACTTCATTCAATGTTGTAACAACTCTAGATGTTGCCTGAAATCCTCTTTGAGCTTCTATCATTTGAGTAAATTGATTTGCTAAATCTACATTTGACATCTCTAAAACTCCTGACTCTAAAACTGAAGCATTTTCTTCTGCTATTTCAATGCGAGCAGTACCGCTTTCTTTCGATTCCATATATAGGCTTCCATTTTCTTTTCGCAGCCCATTAGCATTTTTAAATTGAGCTGTTGCTACTTGCGCTAAATCAATTACTTCCCCATTACTAAATAATCCTTTGATTATTCCTGCTCCATCCACTTTAAATCCAGTGAGAATTCCAGATTGTTTACCATCTTGCGATCTCAATGATACACTTGAAACTGAATCAAACTGAGTTAAACCGGTAAAACCACCTTTTGTATTCATCTCAAAATTTATATGCATCGGTGGTGTACCGTTTCCTGGGTCCAAAACAAATTCAGAAGCACCATCTGTATATTCTAAATTGAGAAAATTTCCATTTGCATCAAACATAACCTTTCCTGTTCCACCTTCTAACACAGATTCTGAATCACTTCCTTCAATTTTTACAATCCACTCACCAGGGTTAGTTGTTTTTTCATATTGAATCGTTATCTCGTGGGCTTTTCCCAATGTATCATAAACGATCATTGAGGTTTTTACAAAAGGAGTATAGCCTGAGGTTATATTTGCAAACCCAGGAAAATTTATATCTCCAATATTATCTTCAGCAGAAAATATATTAATTGATGTTTCACTTTCTCCAACTACATCATCTGTTAGTTTTATCTTTCCATCAATTAATCCAACAGTAGAATTATTTCCAAATGCATCATTTATTTTACTAATGATATTTTCCAATTTTGTACCATCATATCCATCACCAAACGTAAAAGATTCATTTATTTTCTCACCCAATCTATCTGTTCCGGTAATATGAATAATATCACCGTTTTGAAATTGTGTTGTTATTTGATCAAGTTGATTTATTTCAGTATCTGTTTCAGCATTTTTCTCTAAACCATCTATTGTAACTGTGAAAGGGCTAACGCTTGACCATACCTCATTTTCAGGATTTAATCCTGCATTCAAATTACCAGTCAATCTTACATTTTGTGTTTCTCTTGCATCAGCAACCAGATTCTGGTCAATAATGATATCATCAAGTTCATTGCTTATATTTGTATTATCTTTTGGATCAATCATCCATCCTTGAATGGCTAATCCTCCTCCATTAATTAACATTCCATCCTTATTAAATGTAAAACTTCCATCTCTTGAAAAATACTGATCTTCGCCTTTTTGAAGTACAAAGAAAGAATTTCCTCTTATACCTAAATCTGTAACGTTTCCTGTATTTTGAAAACCACCTTGTTTAAATGGAGTGTAAGAAACACCAATTGTTGATCCAAATTGCTCTGCAAATGTCATCCTTGATGACTTAAACCCTATTGTATTGATATTTGCAATATTATTACCCACCAATTCAAGTTTTGATTGTTGGGCATTCAATCCAGATAAGGCAGTTGAAAATCCATCAATATTTTGTCCATTTGCACTCATTTTTTACTCCAATTTAATATAAATATTCCTCTGTCTATTTCAATTAAACAGGAAATATAGTTTGCCACTAAATTATTTACACAGTTCATTTTTTAAACAACAGCAAAAGCATCAATATTTGAAAATACATTTTGCTGAACTCTTTCTTTTTCTATCGTAGATATAACGGTCTGACTTTTCACGTTCATGAGAAAAGCATTTGAATCCATTAATATTATTCCTGATGCAACCTTCTCATCTTTTAATCTACTTAATCCTGTTTCTAATCGTGTCATCTGTTCCTGAGTTAATATTCCAAAAACCTCATGCATAATTTCTGATGCTTTTTCAGTAAAACTAATTGAGTTATCCTTATATATTTTTGCATCAAAAATTTCTTTAAAAGTACCAATTGAACTATCTGATTTTTTTAAAGAATCATTCTTATGAAGATCTGACCTATCCCCAATTTTATTAGTATTAAATAAATCGATATTATTTTGAAGCTGGTACACACCGACTCTCATGCTCTAGTTCTCACCTTGAGTTATTTCAAGAACTTGATTAAATGGTATTTCCTCATCATTAACAACAAAAACAGCCGTTCCATCTGTGTATTTGATCCCGGTAATTATACCTTTGACCATGGTTAATGATCCAACCGGATCTCCCTCCGCATCCATGGCGATTACCTGGATCCTGTATTCACCTTCTGGGGCAGGATCACCGCTAGTATTTTTACCATTCCATTCTATATTATGTTTTCCTTTAGGTAAAGATCCTAACTTCATATTATTAATAATATTACCACCGCCATCTAATATATTAACATGAACTTTTTGAGCTTGACCATTTAGCTGAAATTCTATATCAACTGTATTATCTTTTGTTAAAATTGCGGTATCACCTGATGCTGAAACGCTTTTACCTATAAAACTCGCTGCCATAGTATTATTGATGGCCTGAGTTAGCATTAAATCCACCTGCATATTTTCTTCCATCATACCGCTCATATTTGTCAATTGCTCTAATGAGCTAAACTGTGCTAACTGTGAAGCAAAATCCTGACTGTTCATTGGGGACATAGGATCCTGATGCTTTAACTGTTCAACTAATAACTTTAAGAACTCTTCTTTTTCCATGGTTGACTTTCCAAGACCACTTAAGGAATTCTGAGATGTTGATTGGTCAAATAAAGATATTTCGTTCATGTTTGTCCTCTGTTTTAAGCAATTACTTCTATGGTATTATATCCGAATTGACGAATTGTTTCAACTTCAGCAAGTGACTCATTTTCACTTTCTATATCATAGAATATATTTTGAGAGAATGTTTTCTCTTTGTTATTATTTTGTTTTTCTGCCCCCACTTCCACTTTAAAAGATTCAAACTTCATTCCTTTTTCATTCAAATTTTCTTTTACCTCTGTAACAATTTTTTCAATTATAGATTTAATAGAATCAGATTCAACTACCATAACCGCATTTGTAACAGAACTTCTTTGAGTCAATTTAATTTCAAGTTCTCCAAATTCTCCTCCATTCAATTTGTAGGTGGCTGATTTAGCTGCATTATTTGATATGTTATTATTTATGATCTGGGTGATACGTGATATCAATTGAACCTTACTGACTTTTTGAATTGACTCTATATTTGATTGAAACAAATTTCCACTCTTAGCTGCTTGCCCAAGCGAGGATTTAAAATGAACTCCAGAAAATTGACTCGTCGTATTACTCTGTTTCCCTTTAAAATCAGGTCGAGCCGTTGAATCTATTTTACTTCCCGGTTTTGTCAGGGTAGATTTTTCCTCAACCTGGTCAGTGTTTCCCTTTTCTAATGGAGAGTTCTGTTTCTGATCTAATTTTTGTTTTACATCTCTTTTAGAATTGGATTGATCTATTTGAGGGCTAAAAGAGTTATCCTTACTTTCTAGAGATATAAATGTATCTCCATATTTTTTCATTATAGATTCATTAATTTCTCCTTTTAGTACTGTACCTTTTATAAACTGTTCAAAAATAGGCTGTATATGAGGAGAGGAGACTAGGGGTATATGATCCTTTTTATCCTGCTTTAAATCCAAATGTTCAGAATTATTATCTACTGAAATATCAATATGTAAAGTATTCATATTATTCTGATTCTTTGAGTCCCGCTAATTTCTCGGTGATCTCTGCTGCTCGCTTGGGAGTTAGTGCTTGAAAAACCATTTTTTTGTTTCGATTACTCATATTGTTATATATAGCAATTATTGTGCCATCATCAAGATTACTAAGGATAGGTTTCATTTCCTTTGGTTTCATTGACTCATAGGTTTTTGACAATCCTTTGATTGAAGCCACCTGTTGCTTTGATATTTCTAGTTCTTTCTTTAATCGACTATTACCATATTTGTATTCATCTAATTTAATCTGTAGCAGCAACATTTGATTATATAGACTATCAACTACTGCCTGTAGATCGATTGTATCATCGACAGCAGTTTCATCCATAACGATGACCGTATCAGATGAAATAATATCAAAGGAAATAGAATCTGCAAGAGAATCCGGTATTTCACTCTCGCTGAAATCCGTAGCCATATTTTGCTCATCGTCATTATTAAATATGAATAAATATGCTATACCACCACTCACACCCAGAGCAATCAGAATTATACCTACTAAAAGGATAGTTTTCTTCATTAAGGATTTTCTCCTTTATTTAGGTCTCTACGGATAGCAATCTCATCTATTTTTTTCATTTCCAATTTCTTTTCTAAAGTTTTACGCTCTTTTACTCTACGTTCTAAAAGTTTTTCTACAGCCTTTTTATCTTTAGAGGCATTTGATAGCTGGTCCAAATTTTCTTTCACCTCAGTTTTAGCCTCCAAAACACGTTTTTCTACGTCATCAATTTGATCATCTAGTTGTAAAATATAATCTGATGAGATCTGGAGTTGATTTAAAGTCATATTCTCTAGTGGATCTTCCCTATCTAAAATATCATGTTTTATTTTTTCAATATTATCCAGCTTTTCTTCTTCATTTTTTTTTCTGATTTTAGAACGAGCTAGATCTTCAGCCTTCAAATCTTCAACTTTTTTCCTGTAGTTGAAGACTCTCCCTAGCGAAAATTGAAATTGTTTAGCCATGATTAGGATTCAAGAATATTAGATAAGGTCGTTATTGACTCAAGAAACTGAGAAGGTTCATTTATTTCCTGACGAAGGTAGTCATCTATTTTTGATTTATATTTTAGTGCACGATCCACTTTAGAGTTGCTCCCCTTCGCATATGCTCCTATAGAAATCATATCCTCCGCATCTCTGAATTCTGATAACAGCTCCAACAATTCCCTTGACTTTCTTATGTGTGTTTCTTCAGCAATATCCTGAAATAGTCTGCTAACACTATCCAATACATCCACGGCTGGATAATGACCCTTTGTCGATAGCTTTCTTGACAGTACTACATGCCCATCCAAAATGGATCGGGCAGTATCACTGATAGGATCATCCAAATCATCGCCCTCAACCAAAATTGAATATAAGCCGGTTATGCTTCCTTTCTGCCCTGCTCCTGTCCGTTCCAATAAACGAGGTAAAAATGAAAATACCGATGGAGTATATCCTTTTGTGGTGGGAGGTTCTCCCACAGCCAAGCCAATTTCTCTTTGTGCCATTGCAACCCGAGTCAAAGAGTCCATCATAAACATAACATCTTTACCTGTATCGCGAAAATATTCCGCAATTGCAGTTGCAATCAAAGACCCCTTAATCCTCACCATGGCAGATTGATCAGAAGTGGCTACGACAACAACGGATCTTTTCAATCCATCTGAACCTAAGTCTCTTTCTAAAAACTCTCTCACTTCACGTCCTCTCTCTCCAATAAGAGCAATTACATTTACTTCAGCGCTTGTAAACCGTGAAATCATTCCTAATAGAACACTCTTTCCAACACCACTACCAGAAAATATCCCTACTCTCTGACCTTTTCCTAGTGTTAAAAATCCATCAATTGATCTAATACCAGTAGGCATCGCTTCATTAATTCTCTGTCTCTCCATAGGATTAGGTGGAACATTATAGACTGGTTGAAATGTAGAGCCTTTTATTGGACCTTTTCCATCAATGGGGTTACCCATTCCATCTAATATCCTTCCCAGCAGTTGATCGCCTACAGGAATATTCATAGGCTGTGAACTAACAGAAACAGGACAGCCAGGAGATATACCCATTATTTCTCCAAAGGGCATCATTAATACTTTGTCACCTTTGAAACCCACAATTTCTGCTTGAATGGTAAGATTATCTTTTGTGCGAATTGAACATAATTCTCCGAGTGATCCATCTAATCCTGATGCCTCTATAACAAGTCCGATAATCTGCGAGATTCTTCCTTCAGCTGTAACGGTATCAACTATATCGATAGAATCCAAAATCGAGTTAAACTTAGGATCTGTTAACTCCACTTTACAAATTCCTTATTTAAATGATCCTCCATCAATTTTAACTGATGTTGGATAGAACCATCTACAAAAAGATCTTCTGATTCAACTCTACATTCACCAAGATTCAATTTTTTGTCCTTTTTAAATTGAATCTTATCATAAAGAGGAAGATTTATTTGTTTTATAAATTCATCCGGATCCAACTCACTAAGCCATTCTGGATTAAGATAAATTACAATTTGTTTCTGATCCATCATTTCCAATAATATTTTTTTCAATGTTTTTGAAAGATAATCAGTAATCTCCGCTCTATGATTCAGCTCCACCTGAAGAATTTTCTCAGCAATTCTTAACGATAAACTAAGTAAAGTTTTCTCCTGGCTATTTATTAATTTATTATAGTGTTCTTTTAAACCCGCAGCTAAGTGATTAAAATCTAATGATAGCTCCTTTAGGCGAGAATTCATATCAATAAGTGCAGATTCTCTTCCCTCACTGTAACCTGCCTGAAAAGCATCCTCTCTTGTCTGTTCAAGTGCTTTTTCTAGAATTTCAACTTGATCGTCTGGCGTTACGTGTTCTCCCATAACTATATCTGTATCATCTGAAATATCTGAGCCTAACTGAGCAGTGTAGTCTACTCCATCAAAATTTATACGGTTTATAGGGTTGGAAACCCTGAATCGAAAAGATTCCATTTTTCTATAATAATTATGGGATATTTTAAATTAATTCTTGTTCTTCACCACTCCGAGCAATTGTCAGCTCGCCCTTACTTTCCAAATCAAACACAATCTGGAGAACTTCACTTTGTGTCCTCTCAATATCTTTCATTGGCATGGGTGGTAAAACTTCAATTTCATCCCGCAACATTCCCGCAGCGCGTTCAGACATATTTTTATAGAAAAGTTCTCTTAAATTATCTTTTGCTCCCTTCAACGCTGGCGCAAGGATTTTATTATCCACTGCTCCGTTGATAGCTTGAATTGCATTATCAGTAAGAGTTACTATATCATCAAACATAAAAAGATAAGATGATATATCATCACACAATTGTTCGTCAATTAATTTCAACCCTTCTAGGATGACTTTTTGATCGGTTTGCCCTATAGCATTTAATAGATCTGCAGTACTTTCAACTCCAGACTTTTTCCCTTCCTCAGAAGCAATTTCTGCTCCAATTTGATCTCTTAATACTGCTTCAACATCTTCAATTAAATCAGGATTAATATCTTCCAAAGTTGCTAATCTATAGGCAATCTCTATTCTACTTTCCTTAGGAAGTTCAGCTAGTAAAGACGAAGCCTGGTCAACTCTCAGATTTGATAGAATCAAGGATGCTGTTTGTGGATGTTCTTTTTTGAGAAATTCAAGTAATCGTTTATTGTCAACTTTACTCATCAAGCTGAAGGCACTGATTCCTGTTGCTATTTCCAAACGTTTGATAATATCATCTGATTTTTTATCTCCCCAAGCGTGCTCAAGTAGATCCTTGGCATAATCAAATCCTCCTTGCATTAGGGTTTCATTAGCAATCATGATTTCGTAAAACTCTTGAATTACTTCTCCCAATATTTCTGATGGAATATCACGTAGCTTAGCTATCTCAAAACTAATTTTTTCAACTTCATAATCACTCATATTTTTCATGATTTGAGATGCATTATCTACTCCCATTGCTATTAATAACATGGCAGCTTTTTGATTCTTTGATAAGTTATCATAGGTCATGGCATAAGGTTCAATCATAATAGATTCCATTTTTTTATTTGGTTATCCAAGTGTGAATTAATTTCGATGCATTTGAGGGTTTATCTTTCGCAAAATCAATAACTGCAGTTGTCATTTTATCTTTAGCTTTTAATCGTGCTCTTGCTTCTGGGCTTAGTTTTTTTATAAATATATCTTCGTCTATTTCTTCTTCAAACTCTCCAGTATCTTGTTTATCTTGCAAATATTTGCTAAACCAACCTCTTAATGCATCGGTAGGTTTAATCTTATTTTTTTCCATATATTCTTCCAACTTTTCAACTTCCAACTCTTCTTCTGTTATTTTCTCTTCACCCTCAGGAAGTGCTTCCATTTCAGACTCTTCCTCACCCTCAGGAAGTGCTTCCATTTCAGACTCTTCCTCACCCATCAATGCTAACATTTTTGGTTCCACCGTTGTTTTTTTGAATAATGTCTTCATAACAAATAAAGCAACCAAGACTGATACAAGAAGAAGCCCTTTGTTTATGACACTTGCCCACATAGCTCGGGCTTCAGCTCTTTCAAAGTATTCTAGATCTTCCTCAAAAGCGGACCTATCAAATTGGATGTTTTCTACCTCAATCAGATCTCCTCTCTTCTCCATGTAACCAACCGCAGATTTCACTAAATCTGCAATCTGTTTTAATTCTATATCTGTTCTTGACTGATAAATTTTTTCAGTATTTCCTTCTTCATTTTCCTCATTAACATAGGTTCCATCAACCAATACAGCTACAGTAATCCTTCTTATATCACCGGAAGGAGAAATATAATGCTCAACAGTTTTATTTAACTCATAATTAGTCAGAATATTTTCTTTTGAATATTGAGCTGAATCTGATTCCATTGATGATTCAGTTTGTCTCTCCTCGCTTAAAATAACTACTTTATCTGGGTCATATGCTTCCGTTGTGCGCTCAATTTTTTCGAAATTCAAATCGACAGTTACCTTAGCAATAGAATTTTGATATCCCAAAACCCCATCTAAAATATCCTGTACTTTCATCTGCAAACGGGACTCAACAGAGTTTTTTAAATCCCACTGATTTCCACTAGAACCAAGAACAGCCTCTTCACCCTTATTATCTGATAGTAAAATTCCTTCAGAATCCACAACAACGACTGCATCTGCATCTATCCCGTCTACGCTATTTCCAACTAAAGCAGCAATTCCCTTTACTTGCTCCTCTTCTATTACAACTCCAGGGGTAAGATACAAAACTACTGAAGCTTTTCCGCCCTTCTCTTTTTCAAACAATTTTTCTTCTGGCAAAGCTAAATGAACACGGCAATTCATTACCCCAGGGAATTGATTGATGGTGCGGGTTAGTTCTCCCTCTAACGCACGTCGCATATTTAGTTTTTGCTTAAATGTCGTCATTCCTATTTCACTATCATCAAAAAGCTCATATCCGCTAATCATGTCTCCTACGTATCCTTGTTCAGTAAATTTCAATCTCCACTCTGAAACTGACTCTGTAGGTACTAAAATTGTTTTACCACCATTTTCAAGACGATATTTGACTTTATTACTTTTGAGATCACCTACCATTTTACTAGCGGTACTTGGATCAATCTCAGTATATAAAAGTTCATATTCAGGTCGATTGGCCCATATAACCAGCGAAATAATTGCAGAAATCATTCCCACAACTAAGGTTATTATTAGGGTTTTCTGAGCTACCGTATATCGGTTAAAGAGCGTAGCAATTTGATTGAATACTTTTTCCATGACTATATCCTATTATGATCTACAGGTTAAACCTGCATGCGCTGAATTTCCTGAAAGGACTGCAGCAACTTGTTCCTGATTTCCAACATTAACTCAAAACTAATCTTGGCCTCTTCTACTTTAGCCATAGCTTCGTGAAGATTCTCTGATTGCCCTGTTACAATTTGGCTAACACTATCTTTAGATTCTAACTGTGCTGAGTTTACAGCATCCAAAAATTGACCAATGGTGTTACCAAAGGAAATTGAATTTTCCTCTTTAACAGGAGTTGTTTCCTGATTTTTTATCTTAGGAATTATGATTTGATTTTGAATACCTTTTATTTCATTCATTTTAACTCCTATGCGCTGATATCCATAAGTTGTCCCTTATGAATATGTCTCAAATTAGAAGGTCCATAAAAAGACAATTCGCTGGGTTCTTTACTTCCAAATAGTCCATGTAAAATGGCCTGCTCTGTTCCGCTAAGGACCTCACTGTTTCTAATAGATATATTTTGCTGTGATATTGATTTAATTTTTTCTTCATCTGATAAGCTTTCATCTAACCTGTTATCCGATGTCGTTTCTAGGTTAGGGCTTTCGTTCTTTTGTCGAACGGTATCTAATGGATTATATCCATTTATCTGAGTGGAATCCATTTTCATATCGATCCTCTAAATATCCATTGCTTTTTTTGCCATATTTTTCACAGCGGTCATCACATTTACATTGGCCTCGTAAGCCCGGCTCGCTGTAATCATATCCACCATTTCTTCCACCATATTTACATTTGGCATTCTAATATAACCATCATCATCTGCCATTGGATGCCTGGGGTCATAAATAAGTTTTTCGCCATCCAACTCTACAATCTTATAATGATCTTCGTAAGAACCTTTTTTATTAGCACGGTCAGAATATCTACTTTCTGTAAAATGTACCTTGTTATTCCTCCGAAGTGATGATTTTAATCTATTGGAGAAATTTGTTTTATTTCTAACTGGGTTCTCTACAACAATTTTACGTTTATATACTTTACCTGTTTTATCTGGTGTTCTGGATGCATTCGCAATATTCTCTGAAATGGCATTCATTTTTTTCATTTCAGTGGAAAGACCACTTACTGATGTTCTTAGAGCTGAAAATATTCCCTTTACTTTCATATCGATAATTAGCTGTTTATACTCTTCCGGTAATGCTAGAACTTAATCCCCGATAAAGACGGTTTAGCATTCTGGTTGTAAATTCATATTTAATTTGATTTTCTGACATTGCTGCCATTTCAAGTGGTAAATCTACCTCAATCCCATCAGCTCCCCGATTCGGAAGATTGGATACCCAGGGAGGACCTTCGTCTAGGTGTCGCTCATGGTTTGTTTTAAGCTGTTTGTTCTCATAAAGTAATTCTGAAGAAGCGGTTGTTAGATCTTTACTAAAATCCGTATTAATCCTCTTATAATTAGTTTTATTAACATTTTTAATATTTTTTGCAATAGCTTCATGCTGCTTTTGGTAAACATCCAGAGCACGCTTCAAAATAAGATTTTGTTTAGAATTAATAATTTTCATAGCTTCGTAAAATATATCTCAATTTATGTGCCATGAATAATAAATATAGAGAATATCTCTAAGTTTTATTTCTATATATAACTATATATTAATAGTTATATAATTTATATTAACTTATTTTATAAGTAATAAAATACTTAATTCTAGGAATTTTATCACCAAACCAGGAAAAATATTCCACTAATAATTTCAATCTAAATGCTATTATTATTTAGTAATAAAAAAATGGTATAAACTTTAGTTACCATCTCCAACAATAAAGGGAGTATCTCCACTCTTTTCATATTGATGAAGTTTATTTCTTAGTGTTCTCACACTAATCCCAAGTATATCTGCTGCCTGAGTACGATTGTCCCTTGTACGTTTTAATGTCGAAAATATAAGTTGTTTTTCTACCTCAGCAATAGTCATAGGAGCCAGATCCAACTGTTTATTATCTTCTAACATATCATTCTCAGAATCAAGATTAAAATGATCCATAACAAGTACCTTTTCTTCTCCTGAAAACAAAATTGCTCTTTCCATTAAATTCTCAAGTTGCCTTACATTTCCTGGCCACGGATGGCTTGAAAGAGTCTTCAAAACATCTGTTTGTACAGTTTTTTTCTCAAAGCGATACTTTTCCTGAAATTTTAATATAAAATGTTCTACCAATAAAGGTACATCTCCTGTTCTATTTCTTAATGCAGGTACTTTAAGTGGAAAAACGTTCAATCTATAAAAAAGATCCTCACGAAAATTTCCTTCTTTGATCTCACTCAAAATATTTCTATTTGATGTAGCAATGACCCTAACATCAACCTTTTTTTCTTTAGTGCTACCAACACGGTTGATTGTTCCCTCTTGGAGAACCCTGAGAAGTTTAGCTTGCATAGCCATAGGTATCTCGCTGATTTCATCTAATAGTAAGGTGCCACCGTGGGCTTCCTCAAACAATCCTTTATGTTGTTTAACTGCATTAGTAAATGCACCTTTTTCATGACCAAAATATGTGCTCTCAACTAATGATTCAGGAATAGCAGAGCAATTAATTTTTAAAAATGGTTTTTTATTTCTAATACTGTTCTCATGTATAGATTCTGCGAGAAGTTCTTTACCTGTACCACTTTCTCCTTGGATAAATACAGGTGCATCACTAGAGGCTACAACTCCTACTAATTGGAAAATTTCTTCCATCTCTTTACTTTTTCCGATAATCTTTCTGTATTTTGCATCGGTTGAAAGCTGAATTCTGAGGTTTTTATTTTCCTGTTTTAGATCTTGAAATTCAAAAAATCTTTCTATATTTGATTCCATTTCTGGTATAGAAAAAGGTTTAGTTATAAAGTCAAATGCTCCCTTTTTCAGAGCATCCACAGCTGTTTGCACCGTCCCATAAGCAGTCATAATTAAAAAACCTGTTTCTGGTTTGATATCCTTTGTTTTTTCCATCAACTCTAAACCATTCATTCCGGGCATCATAAGATCAGTAATTACAAGATGATAATCTGAATTCTTAATTTTTTCTAATGCTTTAACCCCATCAACTGCCAACTCAATATTTAATCCTGAATTATTTAGCGCTTCCTTGATAATATGCCTTAAGCTTCGGTCATCTTCTACCACAAGTATTTTATTCATTTGTACTCCTAAAAGAGATTTCAGAAACCAATAGTAATACTACCATGAAATTACCAACTAAATAATAAATGTTATTTTGTTTTTTTACCAAACCTAAGAGGATTTTCAATCAGCTTCTTGTAAGAAATTTCTGCTTCCTTTTCTCTAGATTTTTGGGTACTATATTGAACTTCTGATTTTGAATTTCCTGGACTTAAATCTTTTACCAATTTCCTTAATTGTTCATTTTCCTCTCTTAACGATCGGACCAACTCTGAATTTTCATTTGAGAAATTTTGATGACGTATCTCATCCATAGCTCTTTCAATAACAGAAAAAATCAAATCGACTCTGAATGGCTTGATTAAATAATCATAGGCATTCGTACGCATTGCTTCTGTGGCAGATTTTACTCCCGGATAACCTGTCATAATTATATTTATTGTAGTGGGACTTATCTGTGCTATATTTTTACAAATTTCAATTCCTGATTTACCTTGAAGCCTTACATCCAAAAGCGAAAAATGTATTGGATATTTTTTTATAATGGAGAGTGCAGTGTCAGATTCTCTAGCTACATAACATGTATATCCATTGTCTTCAAACCCATTTGATAAAATTTGGGTAATCGTCTCTTCGTCGTCTACTATGAGAATATTTAGCGATTTATCTTTTTTAATATCTGATTCCAATATTGAAGATTTTGTAGCTTTTGAACTCAGGTTTATAATTATTGTATAATACTATTTAATTATTAAACTATTATTAGTTTTTATTGCCATTACCCAAATTATCTAAATCTTCCTCTTCCAATTTTTCCTCTAAATCTATAGTATTAGATTTTTCAGATTTATCTTTATCATTCTCCTCAAAAACATCATCTGTCTCGGCTTTGATGTCGATATCATTTATGTCATTTTCCAAGTTGTTTTTTTTCGCTTCATCCCTTATTTGTGGGACCTCTTCTGGCTGCTTTGCTGCAAAATCAAATCTAATCTCAGATGTTTCTCCACATTTACATAGATGCGTTAATCCAACTATCTTTTTGTCTTCCATAATTGGTTTAATCTGGGAAATATGTTTTTTTTCCTCTTCTGGCTGCTCTTTCATATCTAATGGATCCTCCTTGATATCAATTACCTTAGTTTGAATATTACGAATAGTCCCACTTTTTATTATGGTTCCCTTATAAGAAGGAAGATCTGAGATACTATCAGATAATGGAATAAATTCAGATTTTTGGTTAGACATAATTAATTTAAAGCTGTTTGAATATTAGTTAAATGATTCAATTCCTCTTATATTTTATTGCTAATTTAAATTATAGACAATTAGTATTTAATTAATAATATTTGTGTTAAATTATTTTTTAGATCATTTATTTTTCGAAAACGTTTAGTGCAAAGTATATTCCATAATTTTATTTATTCAATAGATTAGATGAAATGGCAAATTATATATAATAAATGGATATTGGTATTATTTTCCCAGTAAATGAATATTTTTTCTCAAAGATGAAATGAAAAATAGAATTAAGGAGCTATCTTTAGCATTAGAAAATATTAGTTCTGATTCAGGTGAGATCAAACCACTCCCTAAGCTACCTGTTAGTGATCCCTTTTCGGAAATTTTTAAATTTATCAATAAATTATCAAAGACAAAAAGTTGGGTTAATACTATTAAATATAATTTTCTTGAAGAAAATAGCAATAAGACAGAAGAAAATATAGATGATAATATTATAGAGAATCAATTTCTACACATGTCTAAATTAGCGCAAATAGGGTCACTAACAGCAGAAATAACACATGAGATGACCCAACCCCTTACCTTTCTACATAATTATTTATATTCCCTATCCAATGAGTTTAATTCAGATAAAATATTAAATAATGAAAAATTAATACAAAATTTAAATATTGCAACAAATGAAGTGTACAGATTAGTCAATCTAGTAAATCACATTCAAGAGTTTAGCAGGAAAGATACATTTCAAAGTATCACGGCTGTTAAAATTACCGATGCTCTGGAAAATTCACTATTATTGATGAATGATCAAATCAAAACATTAAAAATTAAATTAATTAAAACTATTCAAAAAAATATACCTGAAATTCAGGCAGTCCCTAATGAGATAGAACAAATATTTCTTAATTTGATTCAAAATTCAATTGACTCTTTAAGTGAGATTAAGAGTGACCCAAGATTAGAAATATCAATTTTTTATAAAAAGAGTAAAAATAAATTGTATATTGAGATCGTTGATAACGGCAAAGGAATCGATGAGGACATATTAGACAAAATATTTTCTCCATTTTTCACTACAAAACCCCCTGGAAAAGGGACAGGACTGGGATTAAATATAATTCAAAAAATTATTTCAAAATATGGAGGGCGAATTAAATATAAACCAGTTTCTAGTCAAGGTGCATCTTTTTTAATATCTTTTAAAATTAAATAGAATTATAAAAAATCCCCTAAAATTTGGGGGATTAGATAAAACTATTTAATGTTTTGTTATATTGAAAAGGTATACAATCAGATTATTTTAATCATTTCATCTGCTATGATATCTAAAATCTTTTCAGAATCATATTCACCTGTTCCAATTTTCTCTCGAATCCGATTTAATTTTTCATTAGAAGCAGGTTTTCTAGTTTCAGATCTCTCGTTTATATTTGTAGCAGGTTTATATCCGCTTAATAGTGAATCAGCAATTTTATCTAGTACCTCTGGTTTTGAATAAAACTCTGATTCTACTCGTTCCTTTATATTTGCTATTTCTTGAGAATTTTGAGAAGGAAGTTGTTTTATTTCACTAACATATCGGGCAATATTTTCTTTTTGTGATATCTGTTCCTGCCCCTTAGATGTTATCTCCACCTTATCTTTTCTATCAAACGAGCTTTGGGTTTCTTTTACATTCTTTGGTCCTGCTGTTTGGGCATCTTTTTTTGACTTAACCCGGCGAGCTTTTTCCTCTCCCTCCAATCCCTGGATGGTTCGGTTTAATCCTGATATATCTTTCAGTGGCGTCATTAAATTTATTCTAACGTAATATCAATAAGTTGCTTACTAGAGGGATTGGCGAACCCGTCCCTACCCTTATTATCGGTGTTAGAACACAATCCTTTAACAATATTTTCTTTTTTCATTGCTAGTAAATCTAACAACTTTGCGTCTATCTCCACAAGCTTAAGAGCGATTTGTTTAATTTCCTTTTTAAGTGTAGCCACTTTCATTTTCTGATTATTGGATATATCAAACTGCTTTATTTTTTTTCTTTCTATTTCCATTTTTTTAATTAATACAATTTGAGAGTCTCTAAAGTCTAGTAATTCCATCATAGAGGAAGTCGACTGAGGAGGCTTAATTATATCAACCTGCTGCGTTTTATATAAAATTTCTTTAAAACAGGTTAACTCATTTTCCAACAATTGTTCTAGTTGATCTTTTGATTTTCCCATAATATTAAATATGATTGTGATATATAATACCCGTGATTTTTTCTAACTGTTTTAACAAATTTATCATTTCTTTGGGAGGAATCTGACGTATAATTTCCCCCGTCTCGTTATCTTTTACCAGAATTACCTGACGCTCATTTTCAAAATCATAACCAAAACTTACTTTTGTACTGAATACTTTTATATATTCATTGACACTTGCCACTATATTGGTTAGATCAGAAGTGGTAACTTCCTGAGTTTCAAGCTTATCCGGCTGCATTCCAACTCTCACGCCTTCCGATGATCGACTTACTTCTGCAGAACGGGAAAGATTCTCTACAGAGGGCAGAGAAGATTGGGTGGTTTTTATTTCAATATTTTCCATGATAAAATTCCTTTAAAGTTAAAATTTTGATCTGATATTTGCCATAAATGTTTGTTGTCGAGATAATTGATCCATAAGGGTTTGAATTCTTGAGAATTCATCTCTCAGCTGATTTGCTCTATTATCCAAAACTTCATCCCAATAGCTGATCCTTTGGTTCAATTGAACAACCGAGGAATCAATAGTATCCTTACTAGAGTCAATAGTCCCGCCTACCTTCACAAAAGTTTCTACCAATTCATTAACTAATCTAGCGACTCCTTTTTCTTCAGCATTGAAAATCTCTGCGACATTATCTGAGTTCGATTCAAGGGCAAGAGTAAATTTTGAACTGTCAGCTATTGAATAATTCCCTGATATATCCGGCTCTATTCCCAAATCATAGAGACGATCATATGTAACAGAAGAAACATCTGTTACAATTGTAGACAATTTAAATCTGAGCTCACTGGAAAGTTGTCTATAAAGAGAATCATCTGCAAGCATTCCTTTTGTTTTAGAGATCGGATCCAATTCTGCGTTTTCCCTAAGGTAGCTTATTGATTCATTGTATACATCCAGAAAATTTTGAATTTCTAATTTTACTCCTTCAACATCAGGAGCAACTGTGATAGTTTCTGTATCGGTGAATGAATTTAAAAAAGTAAGAGAGACTCCATTAAGAGCATCGGTAACATTATTGGTGTCTCGATAAAACGTAAGACCATTTATCTCAAATTTTGAGTTTAATTCGCTGTCATTTAAATTTGAACCTACGGAAGTTATGTAGCCACCAGAAGTACCGGATGACTGAGAACTTGAATTGACATCTAGTGCTGTCAGCAAATTGTTTGCTGAATCAGAAAAATCCATTCTGTAACTGTATCCAGAAGAAGAACTCTTCAAAATCAATCTAGAGACTCCATCTTGTTCCTCTACCACATCAGCATTTACAATATCAATATTATTAAGGATATACTCATCATCATCTCCATCTCCATCATAATCAACTGAGGTTGTAAGAGCTTCACCCATTGCATCATTTATAGCGATGGCAATATCTGCAAGAACATCATCATTGGTCTGTGAAAATACGCTTGCCTCAATAGTAACATCAATGTTAACTCTCTGGTATATGGAATCTCCGTAAGTTGAAGAATCGCTATCGTTATCTTTATAATAACTACCTACAGTTAGGGTAAATGTCTGGTCAGAAGTAATATCAGTAAAACTGGAATTAGAGTTGGAGAACTGTTGTGATACTCTTGTATCGGCACTTGCAAGACGCTCTACTGAAAGAGAGTGTGTACCTGATGTTGCACTAAAACTTGCAGATGCAAGAACTAGCTCCTCATCACTCGAGTTTGCTTTTTTCATAGAGAAATGATCTGTTATCTCATCTGTCATTCTTTCAGCTTGGGTATTTAGAGCTGACAGTTTTGAATCCAGGGTGGTCAAGGTTTGTCTGCGTTTATTAAGCATATCCCGTCTTTCAACAATATTGTCTTTGGGACGGGATTCTAATTTGATGTATTGATTTACAAGAAAATCAATCGAATTTCTTGAATCATATATTGAACCGATATCGAATGCCATTTAGTCTATTCCGTATCTAGATAATTTATTAGTATACATTCATTGCTTTTGCCCAAGTCAATCGTATATCTTTTAGGTAACTTTGAACCTTTTCAAATTTCTTTTTTCTTAATAGTTCAAATAAGTAACTATAGGTTTGATAAAACTTTGAGCTTAATTCTTTAGTTTTAGTATCACTATCAAAATCCAAGGAACGGATCAGTATATTTAACGCAGAGGATGTTTTATCAAAATCACGTTTTATACATCCCGCTATTGCAACATCAAACACATATGCGACTAGCTGTTCGGGGCTTGCTGACAATATCTTTTGCTCTAAATAAATATCTTTTTTTATTGATTTATCGGGTTTAACTGACTGTTTATATTCCATATAACCAATATCTACACAATAACTATGCCAATTTTTGGGAATTCAAATTAATTCTATTTCTCTATATTATTATCGGTAGTAAAAAAAGTTTTCTTTACCTGTCGTTTATCTCCATGATATTATACTAAACTAAAGTAATATAAATTATTATTCCCATTAAGAATTTTCGATATTATCCTAAAAATAAAAAAATCAGAAGCGAATCTGATTCTTTATTTATTAAAAATAGAGGAAGGGAGCGGAAAATATTTCCGCTCCCTTTATGGTCTAACTATTATTTTCAGAGTTGTATTTTTAGGATCCAAATAATTGTAAAACAACTGCCGGTCCTGTGTTTGCTTGAGATAATGCTACAACCGCTGTTTGTTGCAAAATCTGCAACTTCAGTAGTTCCATTTGTTCTAAGGCAAAGTCAGCATCTTCATAGGCACTACGTACTGCATCTGTATTTGC
>CEUS01085341.1_pt1 | contig 30979 bp, 27 predicted proteins | sample 427031 | NCBI WGS metagenome assembly CEUS01 (sample SAMEA2622837, study PRJEB7988) | marine metagenome | biome: marine biome (ENVO:00000447); feature: marine epipelagic mixed layer (ENVO:xxxxxxxxx); material: "saline water (ENVO:00002010), including plankton (ENVO:xxxxxxxx)" | depth 140 m | reverse complement strand
GATAACTCATTTTCACAGCAAGTATGGATCTCTACCAGGATTCAGTCGTCCAGTAGGATCAAAATTACTCTTAATCCTCTTGGAAAGTTCTTTTATGCTTTCTGGAACCTGCTTTTGTTGTGAGGGCTGAGTTGAATATTGGATACCGGTTTGCAGGTCCAATAATCCTCCTTTTGGAACTTCCTTTGAATTGCCTTTAACTGCAGGAGGAATATATGGAGCTGTATCCATCGGTAACATTCCCACCGATTTTAACGACTTTGACTCCTTTTCAATGTCTTCTGCATACCCTTCTAAAAGCACGAAAGTTTTAGATCCATCCGTCAAAACACTAGCTGGACGATAACAACAGTTTGTGACTTCCTTGAGTGAAGCACCTCCAGTGAGCCAAGTTTCCCTTTCGGGTTTCGGGCGGGTTCTTAAAGTAACTACTCCAATTAAAGCCAAAGTCCCCAACGATGAAACCAAAAGTTTACAGATGTCGTAGCCTGTTACATTCTTTACAGTCGGGCCTCCCGCAACAAATTGCTTTCCATCTGCTCCGACACAAACAGCCTGCAAAAGAACATCAGCGGCAGTTCCTATTCGCGCCCTCCTATAACTACTTGAACCAACTGCAAGACTTCCACCAACTGTTGAACCAGGTAAACCCGCAAGAGCAACTTCTTGGTTAAATTCACTCAACTCTTGCTGTAAAACATCTAACTTTGTGCCTGCACCTACCTCAACAATCATTTCTTCTGGTTGTACATTTACAACTCCTATAGGTGCAGAAACTTCTTTAACGCCAGCAAGTAAAGACCCACCTATTCCCCAGCGAGTCCCAGCGCCCCTCACAGTTACCAAAGAGTCAACACCCACTTCTTGAGCGAACTCCTCCATACTCTTCATATCCAAACACCTTCTGGAATTTCTTTCAAAGAATCAATTTCCCCACATGAAGCACCAGTTGGTAGTACTTTATGCGGATTTGATCGGTTGTCTGGGTCAAAGGCACGCCGAAGCGCATCTTGCGCTTCAAGGTCCCTTTTTGAAAATTGTTGCGTCATGAACCTTTGCTTCTCTAGACCGATCCCATGCTCACCTGAAAGAACACCCCCAGCTTCCAAGGAAGTAGCGACGATCTCCTCACCGGCTTTTCTAACTTTCTCCAAAGTTCCGGGAATACGGGCATCGAAAACTAATAATGGATGTAGATTCCCATCTCCAGCATGAAAGACATTCATTACTAATAGTTCATATTTTTCAGCAATATCGTAAACCTTCTCGATAACTTCAGCCAGACGCCGTCTAGGGATTACCGTGTCGTGCAAGTAATAATCAGGTTTAATTTTAGCGATAGCACCAAAAGCACTTTTTCTCCCTTTCCAAATTCGCTCTCTTTCTTCCTGATCAGTAGCGATGCGCACCTGCCTAGCACCATTAACCTTTGCCAGTTGAGTTATTTTTTCAATTTCTTTCGACACCCCATCAGGTAAACCATCAACTTCAGCAATAAGAACTGCTTCGGCATCCAGCGGATAACCAGCTTTAGCAAAAGGTTCAACTGCGGCTACGACGTTTTTATCCATCAACTCCAATGCCGCTGGCAAAATGCCATTTGCAATAATTGCACTTACCGTTTCTGCCGCTTCAGTAATTTTCGAAAAATCAAGAAGTAAAGTGGCAACTGCCGGCGGATCCTCTGTCAACCGAACGGCTATTCTTGTTGCAATCCCGAGAGTTCCTTCACCACCCACAAAAACACCACGAAGATCATAACCGCACATCTCTCCCTCACTGGATCCAAACTCCACCACTGAAGCATCAGGAAGAACCACTTCTATAGCAGCAACATGCGAATTCGTAACCCCGTAGGCCAAACAATGAGGACCCCCTGAATTATTAGCAACATTCCCACCAATTGTGCAGGCCTGTTGACTCGATGGGTCAGGCGCAAAATGAAATCCGGTGCCCCTTAAAGATAAAGACAAATCCAGATTAACTACTCCAGGTTGAACCCAGGCAACCCTCTTTTCAAGATCAACTTCTAGAATTTTGTTCATACGAGTGGTGACAATAACTATTGGATCATTACATGGAACTGAACCACCTGCCAGACCGGTGCCAGCTCCCCTTGTAACAAACTCACAGTCAAATTTCTTTGAAATCTCAACACACTTTGCAACTTCTTCAGTGGTCTCAGGAAAGCAAACAATACCAGCGCGACCACCCTCCATTACCGAACCATCCTTGCTATAGAGAAGTCGAGCTGAAGCACCATCAGTAACTCTCTCTTCATCCAAAGCTGATATAAGAGCTTCGAGAAGAGGATCTGTGATCTTCTGTCTTCTTTTGCGCATAAACAATTCTGCCCCTTATTTTTAAGAATTCAAGTCAATCTCCCCACATATGAGGATCAAGCCTTTGCTGCCGGTATGAATGGAGTAATGGAGAAGCTGAAAAAACTACTACCAACTGGGAACAGTCCGGTTCTTCTTCTATCAATACTTACTGGTTTTCTCGTAGCTTTTATTATTGCAGGTTTTGAAATACTTACAGATGAAATTCTTTTAGATGAAATTTCTAGTCGTCCCTTATGGCAAATTGCCATAGCTCCTGGTATAGGTTTAATTCTTGCAATTTCAATCATTAGATTTTTTGGAAAAAATTCTGGATCAGGCACCTCAGATGAATTCGTAAAAGCTTTTCACGAGAGGAAACCACGCCTACCCTTAAGAGACTTACCAGTGAAACTTTTAGCAGGTGTCGCAACAATTGGATTCGGTGGGTCGCTGGGACTAGAAGGACCCTCAATTTATGCAGGTGCTACAACTGGAATCACCCTTTCTGAACGTTTTAAAAACTGGATACGCAGGGAAGATGTTCAAGTTCTTCTAACTGCAGGTGCAGCAGCTGGTGTTGCTGCAGTATTTAAAGCACCCGCAACCGGTGTACTCTTTGCGCTTGAAGCTCCATACAGAGATGATGTCAATCGACGAGCTTTACTACCGTCGCTTTTCGCTGCAGCTACTAGTTACGTCACTTACATCAATCTTGTTGGTACTAAAGCGGTGGTTCCTTTCTTAAATGATCCGGAATACCGAATCGGTATTGACCTCAAAAGCGTTCAAGTCGGCGCCGAAGAGAGCATGGCATGGTTTGACGCATCAAAACTTGTCGATTTGTTTACAGGGGTAGAGACAGGTGATCTCTTTGGCGCTCTTCTTTTGGGAATACTTGCAGGGCTCGGTGGGCGTTCCATGGCTTGGCTGGTTAGGTGGTCCAAAAATCAATCTCGAAAAGCATCTTTCGTTCCAAGAGTTCTGTTTGCCGCTCTTCTTTTAGCTGCACTTGCTATTTCTGCCGATTCGGCTTTTGGATCCCCCTTAACTATCGGTCCGGGAATTGAAGCAATGGAATGGGTTGTGTCCCCAGATAATGGCTTGGGCTTAATCGCATTGCTGTTTGGTCTTCGAATTTCTGCCACTCTCGTAACATTAGCTGCTGGTGGCGTTGGTGGTCTTTTCATACCATTGGCCGCACAAGGTGTTATCTTAGGTCAATTTACGGGTGAATTAATTGGATCAGACAGACCGGGATTGTATCCAACTCTAGGGCTTGCAGCCTTCTTAGGTGCCGGGTACCGAGCGCCTATCTCCGCTGTAATGTTCGTTGCAGAATCAACAGCAGGAACTTTTGTTGTACCAGCACTGATTGCTGCCGCCGTAAGTCAGCTAGTTGCCGGTAAATCGTCTGTTGCTGAACACCAACACAGCGTACGACTAGGTCACCTCGAGAGAAGATTTACTCTTCCCGTGACTTCTGCGTTGACAACAGATGTTCTAACGGTTCCGCCAGATGCCACGGTCTCTGAATTCGTTTATTCCCACGTCCTAGGGCGACGTGAACTTTCGGTTCCAGTAGTCGATAAAGAAAAATATTTAGGCATTATAAGTCTCAGTGATACTGCCGAAATCGATAGGAGTGAATGGGATAAAATAAGAGTAATCGACCTGATCCAAAGTGAACTTCCAACTGCTACTCCATCTTGGTCGTTGAGAGATGCAATCGCTGCTATGGAATATATACACACAGACATTCTTGCAGTTACAGATACCGAAGGGGCATTCATCGGTGTGCTACGCGCTGATGACATTTTAAAACTTGACGAAATCTTAGAAGAAACAGGCGGTTAGTTAGGATTCCTTGCCGTCGGAATCATTTTGTTCATCTTCAAAGTCTGATGCCCATGCTTCAAATGCTGGCGAGTGACCCTCATCTTTAGTTTCTGAGTCTTCTTCATTATCGAGACTCTCTAAAATTGAGTCAAAATCCATCTCTTGGTTACGTTTTAGAGCCCTTGCTTCCTCAAAACGACGGTGCCGTCCCTTTTTCAACGTAAAACCTCCACTAGTTTCAACAAGAAGCAATCATAGCGAATAGTAGAGATCAAATGTGGCACTTTGTTTCTAATTTCGAGGTTCTAGCAATATCCGATTTTCACCGTCAAACGCGAATGAAACCTTACCTGTCAGTATTTCCTCACTGACTTTACCTACAAGCACTCCCCTCCACCCATGCAACAGTCTTGATTCTTTATCTCCACTTACCAACGCTTCTATATCACTTCGACTGCCCAGAAGAGAAGGGTCAATTTCCACGTCACGCGCCAATTGATATATGTAAGCAGTAATGAGTGCAACAGCAGCTTTTAAATCTGAACTTTTTGAATCAGATTTTTTTTCTTTACTTTCTTGCGGTGCAATTGAAGGATTTGAAACCACATCGAGAATTGCTTCTTGATGACTGTTTCTTATCTTTTGATTTTCAAAACCTCGAATTTTTTTTAGCTCTTCTAGTGTCTTGGGAATTTGTTGAGCAATTGAGACAATCACTAAGTCAGATAAAACCCTCTTTACAGGTATGTCTAATTTGGCTGCTTCCAGTTCTCGCCATTTAGAAATTGAATAGCCAACATCTTTAGACTTTCCTTTCAAACGTCTCAACTCTTTTATCTTCCTCCAAGCTTCGTCAGGTGATCTACGAAGAGACTCGCGCTCCAAAAATGAATTGCACTCATCCTCAACCCAGGAAAGTCGCCCTAATTCAGTCAACCTGTTTTTTTGCAATTCATAGATTTCTAGTAGATGAGCAACATCAGATGCCGCATAAGATTTTTGCTTCTCCGTTAAAGGACGAAGCAACCAATTCGTCATTCTGTCTTCTTTAGGAAGAGTTACACCAAGATATTGCTGATATAGAACAGCCAAAGAAGGACTCGATAAACCTAAAAAACCAGCAGCGATCTGTGTGTCGAATAGTTTCCTAGGTACCTGTCCGCAGACTCGAGAAAAAACTTCCAGATCTTGTGCAGCAGCATGCATTACAAACTGCATATCAGTTTCAAATAGTTCAGAAAACGAATTAAGGTCACAGGAAAGAGGATCAAGCAGAGCAATGTTTCCTTCTCCCCATGCAACTTGAATCAAAGCAACTTTAGGGAAATAGGTCCCCTCTCGATGAAACTCAGTATCAATCGCCAAAATTTCGACATCTTTTATGTCAGCAAAAAAAACCTCAAGGTCATCACTGGAATCAATAAACCGATATTTCTCATTATTAGCTATCAGGTTGATCTTCCTTTCAGCTCATATTTCATTTAAGAACTTTTCCAAATCTTCTGGACGATCAATATCAAGCAAATGATCGGGATTTGCCGAATCAATTTTTATTAAGGGAACATCCTTAATTGCCCTCCAGGCAGCTCTCTCGCCATTTTTAAATGCTTCAATCAAAGTTTCAAGAATTGTCGTGGGCCACAAAGTATGCATCCATTGCAAATATCCGTTTGCCATTGCAACAATCACAGATTCTTTTTCTCTAAGCGATTCTTTACACATCTGGTTTATGAACGAAGCTGAGATATTCGGAAGGTCACAAGCGACTACAAAAACATGGCTTTTCTCTAGAGCTTTAAAATAATTAAGTGCTGTAATTATTCCTCCAAGCGGACCTTCACCGGGATATTCATCCTCCAAGCAGCTATATCCAAGCTTCCGGAACGACTCAATGTCACCACCTACAATTTGCGGAGCAACTAATCCTGCCTCCAGTAGTGAATCTGTGACTCTAGTAATAAGCGGTTTACCATCTAACTCCAAAAGTGCTTTATCAAAGCCCATTCTTTTGCTGAAACCGCCAGCTAAAACAGCACCTCCAAAATCGGAAATCTTTAAATTTTCCACTGTTTCACTCTATTTTATTTTAAGAGAAGTAAATGTTTATTCAGCCCATTTTAAATGCCCTCCACTTCTATCCACGTCAGTATGACTAATCTTCCTATGTGTCTAAATTCATCCCTGAAATAACCGGTACCGGCTCTTTACCCGACTGGATTTCACCAAAACTTGTCGAGAACCTAAGTATTCTTGTTTTAGTTTTTCTCGGAATAGCACTTTTATTTGTTCTTAGATTTATCAGCAAATTATTATTGAAATTGGCTTTTCTGATTGTTATAGCCGCTCTTGCTTTTGGTGTTTGGAGTGAACGTTCTCAGCTGTCTGGTTGTGTTAATGCTTGCAACTGTGAGATTTTGGGGCAGAACATACAAATTCCTTACAGCAAAAATCCTTTTTGTCAAGAGTCTTAAATTCAGGAGAAAGGAACTTGTTCAACCCTTAAGACATTTGTCGCTCTGGCATTGGCATTCGTCCCTGCCAAAACCGCTACCAGTTCACCTTCTTCAAGTCCGACTTTGTCTCTAACCAGACGCAAAGCTGCGCCAATCCGAGATTCTATATCTCCACCTTCCGGCAAATGAATTGATTCTGTGCCCCAACTCAGTGATAACTGACCGACAGTTCTCGTATCTGATGTCAGGCCGATTATTCTCGCGGTTGGTCTAAATCTCGCCATAGAACGGACCGTGAAACCTGTACCCGATATACAAAGAATGGTTTTAACTCCCAATTCAGTCACTGCGCGATAAGTGGCTTGAGTCATTGCATCGGTGACGTAGGTATTGGGATCATCAGTGTCAGTAAGTCTCATTTCTGACAACTCTTCTCCCCAGGAGCGATGATCGAACACATCATCAGCCCGTTCAGCTATTTGGGACATAGTTTCAAGAGCATTAACCGGATCTGCACTAACTGCTGTTTCTCCGGAAAGCATTAAAGCACTAGTGCCGTCCCAAACAGCGTTTGCTACATCCGAGACTTCAGCACGAGTGGGATCTGGAGCGATAATCATCGATTCCAACATTTGTGTTGCAGTAATGGCAGGGCGTCCAAGAGCAATGCATTTCCTTATTATTTCCTTCTGGAGTATCGGCAGCTCTTCTATAGGCCACTCATTCCCAAGATCACCACGTGCCACCATCACAGCTCCAGAGGCTTCAATTATTCCTGAAAGATCCTCCACGGCATCTCTAGTTTCTATTTTCGCAACCACTAAAGGACCGTGAGGATGGGGATCCAACGAAAGTTTGGCTAAATCAGAAGCAGCGCGAACAAACGACAAAGCAACCATATCGACTTCTAGATCCAAAAATCTTTCTAAAGCCTGTAAATCCCATTCAGTAGGCGCTGAGACTGAAAGGCGACTGGCTGGTATATAAAGACCTGGTCTCCCACTCATAACACCGCCATGTATAACACGTGCATCTAAATGATTTTCGTGACGTTCCTCAATCTGTATGACTCCGCGACCATCGCCAACGATAAGACGGTCACCCAAATGAACGTCGTTGAACAAATTTTCATAATCAACCTGGATAATTTGATCATTGCTAGAAGAATTACCTATTTGGACTTCAATTTTTGAATCTTCAGCTAAAAGAACAGGAGAATCGCCGAAGGATGCAAGTCTTATTTTAGGACCTGGCAGATCGACCAGAATGCCTACTGTTCTATCCTCTTCTTTGGCAATACTTCGAATTAGTTTTAATCTACTTATTGCATCTTCTATGCTTCCGTGAGCTAAACCCAGCCGCGCTACATCCATCCCTGCCGTAATCAAGCCGCGAAGAACTTTTTCAGATTCGGAAGCAGGTCCAATTGTTGCAATTATTTTGGTACGGCGAGCCATACATAAAGATTACTCTCGAGGAACCTTAGAAAAGGTTAATACTGCATGAAGATTGAGTAATCTTTTGTTATGGGATCATTAATTAACCCTAAATCCTTGCCCTTCCTTGAGCATCCCGGACCAATTCCTTTTGCACATAGAGGAGGTGCTGGAGATTTTCCTGAGAATACTTTGCCTGCCTTCCGAAATGCTATAGAACTTGGTTACAAACATTTAGAAACAGACGTTCATTTGACCAAGGATGGAAAAGTGGTTGCCTTTCATGATGAGTCCTTGGATCGAGTAACAGATCATTCCGGAAAGATCTCTGATTTTACATTAAATGAAATATCACAAATCCAAATTGGTGGCTCCGAAAAGATCCCTACTCTATTGGAACTTCTAGAGTCATTTCCTGAGGCGAAAATAAACATAGATCCAAAATCAGATAACGTTGTTTTTCCTTTGATCGAACTACTTCAGACCACGAACTCAATATCTCGTGTATGTGTCGGTTCCTTTTCCGATAAGAGAATAAAACAAATACGCTCTTCTTTAGGATCGCAGCTTTGTGTTTCCGCCGGTCCAAAATCTGTAATGAAATTTTTAGCCGAAAAATACACTTTTTCTTTTTCAAGGTTTAACTATCACTGTCTGCAGGTACCTCAGCGCTCCGGGCCTGTAAAAATCGTCACTAAAGACTTTGTAGAACGAGCGCACGCTAAAGGTCTTCAGGTTCATGTCTGGACGATAGATGACCCTAACGAAATGCACGAACTTCTCGACTTGGGAGTTGATGGTCTGATGACCGACGAAACTTCAACACTTAAAGATGTTCTGTTAGAAAGAAATGACTGGTGGAATTAGTCATTGCTGACGTGCCTGTGGATTTAACTGTGAATATTGACATTTTTCTTGTGGAAAAATTTTATTTTTATGTGGATTTCCCTAACTTAACTTGCTTCTTCAATATGTGTGAGTATTGTTGCTTTCGTTGATTGCAAAATTGTTCGGAAGTACACAAACTTTTGAAATGAAGTCACCGCTTCAAATCGAAAATTTGTGACCCTGAAGAATTTAGCGATTAACAGTTTTAGTGGTTGGAAAATTTTCAACCAAATTTCTGAAAAGAAATACCATCTAAAACAAAGGAATGGCTCCAAGGAGTTGACTGGGCAACCAGAAGGCTACTTGGAGCCATTTTCTTTTCTGTCCTCAAATCAGTGATTTAAGAAGCTTCATTACTAGTCCGTTATCAACTGACTCGACAACTTTTTTGATCCCTTCGTCGATGTCAAGAACAACTCCTGCTATAACTAGTGCAGCGGCGGCGTTAAGTAAAACCATTTCGCGTCTCGCACCCATCTCGATCCCTGTAAAAATATTTTGAGCTATTTCGGCATTTTCTTCCGCTGAACCACCTTTGATGCTCTCAGGAGAAAAGTATGAAATTCCCCAGTCCATTGGGTCTAATACCCATTCAGAGATTTCTCCGTCTTTCAACTCCACTATTCTGGAAGGGGCGGTTACTGATATCTCATCCGCTCCATCTTCACCTGTAACGATCCACGCACGTTCGGAACTATTTGCAAGTAAAACTTCTGCCATCTGTCTGGCAACCTTTAAATTGGCAGTCCCAATTAGATGACGCTTTACTCGACCTGGATGCGATAGAGGACCAAGAATGTTAAACACTGTTGGAACTCCTATACCGGCTCTTACAGGTCCGGCGAAACGCATTGCAGGATGAAAAGTTTTAGCAAATGCAAAACCTAAATTTTTTTTATTAACCTGCTCAGCCACCTCTTTGGGAGTTTGTTCTATAGGTAGACCCAGAGCGTCTAAGAGATCAAAAGCTCCAGATGTAGATGATGCTCGCCTATTGCCGTGCTTGCAAACTACTGCACCAGAAGCAGCTGCCACAAAAGATGCCATTGTAGAAACATTTAGAGCCGCTTCACGTCTCTGAGGGGAACCTCCGGTTCCGACTATGTCTATAGTCCCATCAGGCAAAGAAAGAGGTTCGGATGCATTGAGCATAGCCCTAACAAGACCGATGATTTCTTCGGTCGTTTCACCTTTAACTTTCAGTGCTACTAGAAAAGCAGCTATCTGAGATGGATCAGCTTCACCTGAGAGAATCTCACTTAAGACTGATTCTGTTTTATCGGCTGTCAAATTTTTACCGTCACAGAGTTCAGCAAGAAGTGCAGGCCAGCCGTTAAATTTTTCGAGCATAACCACTCCCTATATTTCTAGTTGAAGAAAACAAAGTGACTATAAGGATTCTATTGCTTCCTTTTATGTATTTATAAACTGATTAGAACAAACTGCTAATTAGAAGTAATTATGTTGCTTATCTACCTACGAAGAGCCACACTGGTATTGGTGAGCCGACCGGGTGATCGCAGTGCATTTGCATTGAGGAAGGTCGGGGCTCCATAGAGCAGAATGCTGGCTAACGGCCAGTCAAGGTGACTTGAAGGAAAGTGCCACAGAAAATAGACCGCCGATGATTCGATTTCGAAAACAGGCAAGGGTGAAAAGGTGCGGTAAGAGCGCACCAGCGAACTAGGTGACTTGTTCGGCTAGGTAAACCCCATTCGGAGCAAGGTCAAGAAGGAAGAGGGTTGCTCGCCCGACGACACTTCCAGGTGGACCGCATAGATGGATGATCACACAACCAGATTCAAAAGGATTTGGTGGACAGAACCCCGCCTACAGGTCGGCTCACCATCAAATTTGTTGTACTGCTTCACGAAATATGAGATAATTACTTTATGGAAACAATGAATTCTGATTGCACATGCGGTCCTAATTGCGAATGCACAGAAGAAGTTAACTGTGGCTGCACATGCTGGAAAGAAGAAATTTAAAACGAAATCAGTTTGGACAACTAGGCAGAAGTTGGGCAAGCCCCTGAGTTTGACATGCCGTTTTGAACCAGTCTTGTAACCATATTCTCAACTGACGGTGACCACCCAGTACTATCGCTTACTTCCGAGTTAACCGACGGCGCTGTTGTCACAGAATCAACCCCTGAAACCAGTCCAGCCGCTGCTAAAGCGAGAGACACTGAGAAAATAACCGCTGCATATCTTTTCATAATCATATTTTAACTCGATCTCTTACCCAAGACTATTTCTAGTAGATAAAATTCGGTGATTATTGTCACTTAAAATGACTAAAGCACATTGAAATTTCGTAAAACCGGACCATGATTTCCAAAATCTATTGACATAGAAGACCCAGGAGAAACGTAGCTTCTCCATGCAATTTCAGCGCCTCCACCCAAAACCCATGCTAAAGCTGCTTTTATTGGAGAAACATGAGTCACAACCACAACGTCGCTTTCACTTGAAACACTCTTTAACTCTTCGCAAGCTTCCGCGACTCGTATATTTAACGCAGACAAGGATTCACCTTTTTCTGGCGCCCAGTCAACATCTGATCGCCATTTTTTCCAAATATCACCATCAATACTTTCAATTGAACGACCTTCTAGCACGCCGTAGTCCAGCTCCAACCAACGGGGGTCCGGGTTAACACTTTCACTTATATAACTAGCAGTTTCCATGGTTCTTCTGAGAGGGCTTGAAATAACAAGATCCACTTTCCCTAAACGGGCTGCTAAATCATAGGCTTGCTGGCGACCAACCTCATCAAGATCTGGGTCACTTCTCCCTAATAATTTTCCATTTGCATTGAATTCTGTCCTTCCATGACGAACTATGAACAACATCAGTTCACTCGCAAGGAATACAAATGACCGTGTCTTTTAAATGCAGAAAGGTTTACAGAATTTTTCATCTCAAACTTTTTCCATCCCCAGACTGCAATAATAATTGCCAAGAATTCCAGAATCAGTCCTGTCGAGAAAGAGAATTCTAGACGGCTAACTTCATTTCCAAAATTTTCAGAACCTGTGAAAGGCCACCAGAAAATCTCTTTTTCTGTCCAGGTGGTGTCTAATACTAAATGGGCTAAAAGACCAATAGGAACGGGTAAAAACTTTCTTTGTAGTCTGCGTTTACCTTTTCCTAAGAGCATGACCAAAATCAAAACACCTACTGAAAATATCAAAGTATGCAATAACCATTTAAATCCCAAAGTTGTTTCAAGCACAGGCAACAACGCCCCTATTGCCACCAACCTGTAATCCAGAAAAGGGCTTCTGAAAATCAAAGCTGTTCCTACTATTGATGTAACACCGAACCAAAGAAACATTTAGCGCACCACTAGCCGCCCACATTCTGAACACTCGGTCAAAGCTCCTAGATCAAGCGCTTTGATACGATCCGCCTCCATTGCTGACATAGTCAAATGACACCCGTTGCAAGTAGGACCATCAAACCGGACAACAGCGTCAGATGGAAAATGCTCACGATACGTTTCATAATAAGTAAGGATTTCATCTGTGAGACTTTCGATCTTTCCTTCGCGCCTAATTTTTGCTTCTGCAATCTTTTTATCTAACTCGTTTTCCGCAGAGTTCAAAGTAGATTCTGCATTACCAAGTTCAATGCTTTGGGTCTCGAACAAAGTATTTAGTTTTTCAACATTCAAAGCTGTTTCTTCTATAACACTTAAGATTTCAAGTAATTCCGATTCCAATACGTCTTGTCTTTCCTTCAAATGAACAATTTCATCTTGAAGACTTTTGGCCTCTTTCTCGGTCGTTATAACGCCGCTGTACAACTTCTCATCCACTTCACGCAATCTTGTTTCAATTGAGGCAAGTTCGAGATCGAGTCTTTTTTCTTTCTTTGTCAGGTCCAGATTTTCCACCTCACGAGAAGATATATTTCTTTCTGTTGCACTTCTCTCTTCTTTTAGCAAGTTCACTTTCTCTCGTTCAGGTAAGTTTTTAACTTGATGATCCAATTGAGCCAAAAGTGAATCTTCTGCCTGTAAATCAAAGAGAGGCTCAACTAGGTCTTCAGGAATGACAACATTTTCCACAAGCACATGTTAGAAGAAGTTAAGGGTGCAGTAAATTTCAGTATGTGCCTCCGAGTTTTGTATGATCCCAGGAAATAATTTCCTGAGGTTCAACAATCACCGCAGTGCGTTTCAAGGACATCTGTTTGGCAGCTTCTGAAAGAACTTCCTCCCCATACTCTGGTTGATTCCTGAGCATCACTGCCTTTGCGTATCTTTCAACGTTTTCTGGTATGCCATCAAGTAGAGCTTTCCCTTTGATCATTACACCTCTTAGTTTTTCATAGACAACTCCATCCTCTAAAAGGACTGTTATATTTGGGTTTCGCTGCAGATTCAAAATTTTCTGAGAGCGTGTGTAAGTTTCAAAAACAATCTTTTCATCAACTACAGCAAACCAAAGAGTTGTTAAATGAGGCCAACCATCAGCACCTATGCAAGAAACTTGAAGACTTTTTTGTTCTTCTATGAAAGAAGCCAATTCATCTTCTGTCATCTGAATTAATTCTCTACGATTAGCTGCCATAAATCTCCCCTTTGTGCTACTCCAATAACTCTAATAAGAAAAAAAATTGCCGTAAATAGCGTACGCCCCACCAAGTGGGGCGTACGTTTCGCTCGGTAAGAGATTAGGGGGAAATCTACCGAGTATTAAATTTCAACAACATGTTTAGATTACTGTTTCCTATTTCTGATTTTTCAGTTTTTTGTCTATAGTTTCGTGACTTTCGACACGTCTTAATTGAGCGATGACCGGCAATGACAAATACAAGTCTTGCAGGTATTGTTCAGTTATAAGAGGTATGGAGAATTATGTCTAAACCCAACGATGAACAACTACAGATGATCTTCGAAGACATGGTCATAGCTCGAACGCAGGCTGGAAGGCTTTGGAACATGCAACGTCAGGGGCAGGTTGGTACGATAGCCCCGATAGACGGTCATGAAGCTGCAATTGTTGGAGCTGTGCATGCACTTCAAACTGAGAGCGACTGGGTTCTTCCACAATACCGCGAACCCTTGGGGCTCAGAAAATACGGTCCGGAAGTGCTTGATGCTTTCATGCTCTACAACCTTGGGCATCCGCTAGGAGGACATATTCCTGATCCTGTCAAAGTGGTCCCCTCTCAAATTTCTTTGGCTGCTTCAATCCCACACGCAGTTGGACTGGCCTGGGGGATGTCTCTAAAAAACGAGCCTGGAGTGGTTTTAGTCTTCTTCGGTGACGGAGCAAGTTCCGAAGGTGATTTTTATGAAGCGGGAAATCTTGCGGGAGTTCTTAAAGCGCCGGTTATTTTTCTTTGCGTTAACAACCAGTGGGCGATTTCAACACCCACTAATCTTCAAACCGCTGCGAAAGACTTTTCTTCTAAAGCTGCAGCTTTTGGAATACCTGGGGTGACAGTTGATGGGAACAATCCTTCACTTGTGTATGAGGCAGTATCCGAAGCAAGAGAGCATGCGGTAAATGGTCAAGGGCCAACTCTGATCGAAGCTACTGTCTACCGACTAGGTGCACATACAACCGCCGATGATCCAACTAGGTATGTTCCGGCTGAAGACCTATCTGCCGCTCAGAAAAATGATCCTCTCTTGTCACTTCTGCAAGAGTTGAAAAACAAAAACTTGTGGAGTGATGACAAACAAGAAGAAGTTGAAAAGGCTGCTCTCGAAAGACTGGACGAAGCTTTTGAAAAAGCTAAAAATACTCCCCTGCTAACTGACTCGCTATTGGACCATTGTTTTGCTTCCGATACATCAAGACTCGCTAGACAAAGAGAGCAACTCAGTAGATCAATGGAGAAAAGCCATGAGTGAGAAAACCTCTGAGCTCTCAATGCTAGAAGCGATCAATGAAACACTCCACAGCGAAATGGCTCGGGACGACAGAATTGTGATTCTAGGAGAAGATGTTGGTAGAAACGGTGGAGTATTTAGAGCTACGGAAGGCTTAATCGAAAAATTCGGCGATACTCGTGTTGTTGATACCCCAATTTCAGAAGCTGCTATTGCAGGTTCATCTGTAGGTTTAGCAATGGCCGGATTGGTCCCTGTTGCTGAAATTCAGTTTCTAGGCTTTTCATACCAAGCGATGCATCAAATAGCAGGACAGATTGCACGCCTACGCTACAGAACACAAAGTCGTTTTGAACCTCAGATAACTATCAGAGCGCCTTTCGGAGGCGGAGTTAGGACACCTGAACTGCATTCAGATTCTTTAGAAGCCCAATTCGCTAACATTCCGGGTCTGAAAATCGTCTTACCGTCTACCGCTTCGGACGCAAAAGGGTTGTTAACTTCCGCTATACGGGATCCCGATCCTGTACTCTTTCTCGAACCTCTACGCGGCTATAGGGGTATTCGAGACATGGTTCCAGATGATGAGCATGTTGTACCTTTAGGCAAAGCTAACTTGGTTAAAAAAGGTGACGACGTTGTAATTATTTCTTGGAGCTACCAGGTTGAACTTTCGAAGCGTGTAGCGGATTCCTTAGAAAAAGCCGGCATTTCAGTAGCGGTATTAGATTTGCGTAGCATTGTTCCACTCGACATTGAGGCTATAAGTCAAATCGTTACACACTGTGGACGAGTGGTAGTCGTTCAGGAAGCCCCTGAAACAGGAGGCTTTGCTTCCGAGGTGATCGCAACTATTAATGACGAATGTTTCTGGTCTTTAGAAGCTCCTGTTATTAGGGTCTCAGGTTTTGATGTTCCATATCCAGTTGGAATGCTTGAAAATTTATATGTTCCAGACGAAGAAAGAATACGTTTAGCCGTCTTAAAATCTCTTGAAGGAAGTTGAGTTTTATGGCTTTCGAGTTCCGTTTACCAGATATAGGGGAAGGTTTAGAAGACGCTGAAATCGTTTCATGGTTTGTATCACCCGGAGATACAGTCAAACGCGATCAGGCTCTACTTGAGGTGTTAACTGATAAAGCAAGCTCTGAATTGCCTTCTCCAGTAGCGGGAAAAGTCATCTCCACAAATGGAGAAGAGGGTGAGAGAATTAAAGTCGGGGAAATTCTAATTGAAATAGAAGAAGAGCAAATTAAAGATTCTTCTGACATTTCAGCAGAAAACAAAACAGAGGCACTCGAAAATTCAAAACCATCTGATACAAAAGCTTCCAACCATGAGACAAATTCCTTTATTCCGGGCCTCCCAAAAGTCAAAGCATCTCCGGCAACCAGAAAACTAGCCCGCGAGCTATCGGTAGAAATCTCAGAGATTGTCGGCACAGGGCCGTCTGGACGTATCACGAACGATGATGTAAAAGCGGCAGCAAGTGGATCCGTAACTAAAGAAGCTTCTTCCAGTTCTCCTGCATACGAAGAGTCTTCGGCTGCTGTTTCAGATTTGAATCTCGGTTACATGGAACCAGGAGAACACAAGATTAAAGGAGTCCGAGGAGTAGTAGCGAAAAATATGACTACCTCTTGGGCTGAGATCCCCCACATCCACACCTTGGATGAATTTGATGCCTCTCTTCTTCTCGATTTCAGAACCCGACTTCAAAAAGTGAATCGTAAGGGCGCTTCAAGTATTACTCCCCTTTCTATAATCTCTGCGGCAACCATAAGGGCACTAGAAAAATATCCAATGATGAATGGTCACATAGGTGGAGACTCAGCCGAAAAAATAGTTATACCTTCTTCAGTAAATTTAGGCATTGCAGTCGCATCACCTTCTGGTCTTTTAGTGCCTGTAATAGATAAAGCAGACTCTTTAGATATTTTTGAACTGGCAGAAAAAATTTCTGAAATAGTGGAACTTGCCCGTGAACAAAAAATCGGAGCTGCTCAGATGCAAGGAGCGACTTTTACGATCACGAATTATGGATCACTTGGTGGCCGGTGGGCACTTCCAATAATCTCTTCCGGACAGGCCGGCATTCTCGGTATCGGAAAGATTGAAGAAAGGCCGATTGTTGTAGAAAGTAAAGTTGAAGCCAGATCCACAATCCCAATTGTTCTAGGTGCTGATCACCGACTTATCGATGGCGATGTTGCTGAGGCTTTCAAGAGTTCAATCATCTCTGACCTCTTGGAACCTCTTAACCTCTTAGTCGCAGAGTGAGTTTTCCTTGGTTGTAGGTGAAGTAGCTTCTTCAGTCGACCTTCTAGTCATAGGTGGTGGTCCGGGTGGTTACGCTGCTGCTTTAAATGCCAGTCGTTTGGGTCGAAAAGTTACTTTGATTGAAAACAAATCAATCGGAGGTACTTGTCTGAATGTCGGATGTATCCCATCTAAAGCACTCATTGAAATTGCAGACCTCGCCTATCTAGACAACACTACAAATGATTTAGGTGTAGAAATTTCCACAAAAGTTGATATGGCGAAAATTTGCGGATATCTCAAAAATCTGGTTAGCGAACTCAATAATGGAGTGTCTTTCCTGCTTGACAGCGCTGAGGTGGATCTTATTACCGGCACGGCGAGATTTACGCGCCCTAACAGGGTTGCTGTGGAAAATCCAGACGGAGGTGTTGAACACTTTGAATTTCGTGACGCGATAGTAGCAACTGGTTCTTCACCTGTAACTCTTCCAAATTTTCCAGTTGATGGTGAAAGCATTGTTGACTCGGAGAGCCTACTTTTTAGGAATTCATTACCGGAGCAACTCACTCTCATAGGTGGCGGATATATCGGAGTTGAGTTGGCAACTGTTTTCGCAAAATTAGGTTCACGAGTTGTTGTAGTCGAAACAGAGGAACAGCTTTTGCCCGGCTTCAGCAAAAATCTAAGTAAAAAATTGGAAAAAGGACTTCGTTCTTTAGGGGTGGGAATTTGTCTTGGTTATGAAGCTATTTCATTCGATAAAAACGAACTTTTGATAGAAAATTCCAGTGGTTCTTCCTCAATACCCACTGAAATATTGGGAGTTGTAGCTGGAAGACGACCGAATAGCGAGATTGTTAATATCACCGAAACGGGTGCATCATTAACTCCCTCTGGTCACGTGATAGTTGATCCACAACGTCGCGCTACAGAACATATCTTCGCTATTGGCGATCTTACACCGGGACCCGCTTTGGCTCATAAAGCTACCTCAGAAGCCAGAGTTGCGGCTGATGCAGCTTGTGGAATTCCTAATGCTTTTGAACCAAATTGCATACCAATGGTCGTTTTTAGCGATCCTCAGATCGTGACTGTCGGAATAGATCCAGACTTAATCTCAAGCAATGAAAAGGACTTTATCTCCTTCCGTTTCCCTTTTTCCGCTTCCTCGAGAGCTAAAACTCTGCGAGATGATTCTGGTTTTGTGAATATCGTGGCTGACAATGAGGGAACTGTCGTAGGTTTTCAAGCTCTAGGTAAGCACGTTGCAGAGCTGGCAGGTGAGGCAGCATTAGCAATCGAAACAGCTGCGACTTTAGAAGATCTTGCTGTTACCATCCACGCACATCCAACAATGGGTGAAACTATTGCTGAAGCTTCTTTGGGGCTATCAGGTGCTCCGCTTCATTTTTCAGACAAATAATCTAAAAAAAAACTTTTTTCTCCGGCATTCAACTTTGCTTTCAAAGAAAGCCTACGATCACTCAGATGGATCTAAATTTTGATTTAAAGCAGCGATATGAATTGGGTCTGCGCAAATGGGATAAATACGGTCCTGAGTTCATACCAGCTTGGATAGCTGAGCATGATTTCGGTTCCCCACCAGCCGTAAAAGAGAGACTCCACGCATTGGTTTCTTCAGAAGCATTCGGTTACCACGATCAAGATAGGAGACTTGCAAATGCTTTTTCCTCATGGTCTCAACTGCAAAACTCTTGGAAATTGGATCCAGAGATGGTTATATCAACAGTAACTGTACTTCAAGGTGTAGCAGCTTGCGTTGAAGCCTTCAGTTCTGAGGGAGATGGAGTTTTGTACAACACTCCCTCCTATCCACCTTTTCTTGACTTACCTTCACTTTCGAACAGGCGATCCGTTGAGTGGCCTTTGACTAGATCCGAAAATGGTTGGCGATACGACTTGGAATTACTGGAGGAAATCCTCAAAAAGGATTCTGGAATACGCATACTCCTTCTATGTAATCCGCATAATCCCACAGGTGTTGTTCTCAAAGAAGAGGAACTAAATCAAATTGTTAGCATTTCAAGAAAATATGACCTGATCCTAATTTCTGACGAAATTCACTCAGATTTTATTTACGCGGAGTCAAGACATATTCCGACCCTAACTATTGAGGGAGCTGACGAGATAACAATCTCTGTTACATCTGGTGCGAAAAGTTTTGCTTTAGCCGGTTTGCGCTGTGCTGTTGCTATACCTGGTAATCAGCTTTTGAAAGAGAAACTTTTAAGTGTTCCAAAATTTCTCTTGGGAGGATCTAACCGTATGGGCTGTGAAGCAACGATTGCATCATGGGAAACCGGCTCAAGCTGGATGGCAGACATCATTAAAATTCTTGAAAACCGGCGAAAGTATCTGAAATCAAAACTAGAAAATGAAATTAGTGAGGCAAAAATGTTTCTACCTGAATCAACTTTCTTGGCTTGGATAGACCTTTCAGAATTTGATTTAGGTGAAAATCCTGCTAAGAGCTTGAGAGAAAAGACGGGTGTCGCTTGCGGAAATGGGCCTGATTTTGGTACTGGTGGACAAGGTCATATCCGTCTTACTTTTGGTACTTCTGAAAGTCTTCTAGATGAAATTATTGAAAGAATTATAGAAGGTCTAACTTGAATGATTGATGGATTGAACAATAAGACCTTCTTATTTTCGCGCCCATTCTTAGCTGGGATGGTGAGCGCCGCTGTAGCGCTGTCTGTTGGTGAGCTATTCTCATCTGTTACTAATCGAACCACATCTCTGGTTTACGCTGTCGGTGAATTCATAATCGATATCACTCCAGGTGATGTCGTTAGAGGCAGCATTGAAACACTGGGTAACTACCAAAAAGTTGTACTGCTCTGCTCCATAGCGTTACTTTCAATTATTTTTGGTGGAATTCTAGGTGTTTTGTCTCGTAAACATTCTGAAAAGAGTTACCTGCTCTTTATAGGTTTTGGCATTTTTGGTGCTTGGGCATTAAACCGAGATCCCTTGACTACGACATCTGCTGCTCTTTCTCTTTCCGTTTCAGCAACACTCATAGGAATTTCATCACTTCTTTTCCTTAACAGTCTTTTGAATGAGAAAGAAGAAGAACACGTTGAAGATCCTAGAAGCACTTACGCAAATAGGCGTCAATTCATTAATTGGGCTACTGGAATGACAGTTGCTGCAGGGACCTTAACTGGAGTCGGTCGAGTTCTTCTGCGAGATGACACAGTTAGAAATATTCGTGAAAATATTGTCTTACCAGACGTTAAAGAAGGCAACGATTTACTAACAAATGAAAGTATTCCTAAGGAAACACCTCTTGCCAGCACGACTACGACTCCTTCTGGCGGAGGTGACTTACTTTCCTTTTCTGAGATGAATGAGATTGAAGGAATTTCCCCTTATATAACTTCCAATGAAGATTTTTATAGGATAGATACAGCCCTTCGTGTACCCACAATTGAACCATCGAATTGGACTCTCCGAGTAGATGGTCTTGTTGGGAATCCTTATGAAATTTCATATGACGAAATTCTGAAAATGGACCTGGTCAAAAAAAATGTGACTTTGACTTGTGTGTCAAATGAAATTGGCGGACCTCTTGTGGGTAACGCTGTTTGGACAGGTGTGCCATTGGATCAAATTGTTTCAAAAGCTGAACCCTTAGCCACTTCTGAACAGATTATGTGCCACTCTGTTGATGGATTCACAGCTGGTTTCCCTCTTGAAAACATTTTTGATGGTCGTACAGCTCTGCTGACAGTAGGTATGAACGGTGCCCCTTTACCGATTATCCACGGTTTTCCAGCTCGTCTGGTAGTAGCAGGCCTATACGGTTATGTGTCGGCTGTTAAATGGATAAAACGGATCGAACTTTGCACCTGGGATGACAACGATGGGTATTGGATACCTCGCGGATGGTCTAAACGGGCTCCAATCAAAATATCATCAAGAATTGATGTTCCCCAGAAAAGGAAAATTGAATCAGGAATGCATGTCGTTGCTGGAGTCGCTTGGGCTCCTCTTTCTGGAATTAAGAAAGTGGAAGTTTCGTTTAATTCTGGGCCGTGGAAAGAATGTGATTTAGGTCTTTCCTTAAGTGGTGAATCCTGGACTCAGTGGGTTTACAAGTGGGAAGCTGAACCGGGAAAATACGAAATAAAGGTAAGAGCGACAGATAAAAATGGTGTTGTTCAGTCATCAAACATTGTCAGTCCTGCACCAAATGGCGCAGAGGGTCTGGACAAAATTTCAATCAGAGTTGTTTAACTAGTCGCTAACCTGCTGCAGTCGTAGTTGTGGTTTCAGCAACTGTTGTTGTCGTTTCTGCAACTGTTTCTGCTTCGTCAACTGTTGCTGTTTCGTCTGTAGTGGCTGAATCGGTTTCAGTTGACTCTTCTTCAGGAGGTTCTGTTGTTGTTGTCGGAACACTAGGAACTCCGTCAGTTGACAAACCTCGTTGCTCGAGAGCTGCAATATGTGCTGCTCGTGTCCCATTTCCATACCACCCATCTGCCTCAATCCCGAGAACCGTCTGCAAAGCTTCGGCAACTGAACTTGGTCCCCATTGATAGGAAGCCGTCAAGATTGCTTCAACTTCACTGTCATTAACTACTGTGTCGATGATCGAAGGAAGGGTCGGGAGCTGTGTAGTTGTGGTTGGAACTTCAATTTCTTCTGTCTCAAGCATTGTTGTAGTGGTTGCAATCAGAGGTTCTGGCTGTGGGGGTGCAACTGCTAAAAGCTCAATTTCGGTTTCTAAATCCAATACGTCTTCGCGTAATTGCACAAGCTCGGCTCGAAGAGTCTGGATTTCGTCATCATTGCTCTCAAATAATCCACATCCAGTGGAAATAAGCGAAAAAGTGACGATTAAGGCGATTGAGATTTGAGATTTCTTCATTCCGACAGTATTCCAGAGAAAGAAGCCAATAACGAGTCAGAGGTGTATTTTTCTTAATCTTTGACAGTTATCCTCACGGAAACAGATTCAGATCTTCTACCTATCTGATCATTCGCAGTAAGAAAAAAAGTGTAATCTTGACCGATTTTTAGTTTCTTTATGGAGTGTGAAAACCAGGTTATACCTTCTGCTTTCTTCCATGGAGTGCCGACTATTTGCGATATCCAATCGTCATAGGTGGTCAGTCTTGCCGCAACGTTAGGAAGTTTCGTATTGGCACAATCGCCTTGCGGTCCCCAAGCTATGACTCCCACTAATACTGGCAGTCCACTTCCGGTCGTTACGGGACCTCCTCCGTCTCCCAGACATGAACCGACTCCTTGCTCTCCTCCGACGCAAAGCCATTGCGAGGAATCAAAGGTGGACCATTCTCCGCAACGGTTTGTAGATGGGTTGTTTTGAACTTCACCAGTTGCTTCTCTCAGATTTATCTCTTTTATATTTTCACCTGCGACTGTCGATCCCCATCCAGCTACTTTTACTTCTGTCCCGTCTAAAGGCAATTTTCTATCTGTTTCCCAGGGGATCCACATCGAGTTTGATGATTCAACCGGACTTGAAAGTTCTAAGAGTGCGATGTCGTGAGTTAAAGGAGAGTCCCTATATCCCTCATGTAAGCGTATGCTTTTTATTTTTAAACGGTCTGACTGCTGCACTTTTGAAAGATCCGAGAATCCTGAAGAAACTTCGATACTTGCAGGCGTTGCTCCCCCATCAACACAGTGGGCGGCTGTCATTACCCATGTCGGTGTTATGAGGGTTCCTGCGCAAACCTTTGCTTGAACCGGGTCAGATACCGCAGGATCAAGCAGAGCAACTATATGAGAATTGTTCTCGATGCTGGCTTTTTCTCCGCCGATAATCATTCTCTCTTGAGTTGGTTTTATAGGAATTTTTTGCTTATCTGAAACCAAATTTTTGTCTGAGTTCAAGGTTGTGTTTGTTTCCTCGTCTGCTTCGAAGTGTTGTATTGAAAAAGTTACTCCGTTCAGTTCCTGCGGGTAATCCCAGCTCAACAGCACTTCGCCTGATTGACTTTCAGCTTCTAAGCCAATGGGTGCTAATGGTTTATCTAGAAGAGTTGTTCGTGGGGTATCAATTCTGACTGCAACAGGCTCAGAGTAGGGAGTTTTTGCTGAATTATTCTGAGCTAGAACTTGGAACTCATAAGTCAGACCACTTTCAAGGTTTTCTATCTCATATTCTGTTGTATCTATTTCGGATATCCATGTCCATTGCCAACCAAGGTGAGATCGTAGCCACTCATCGTAGTGGCTGACCCTTGTCAGCACATCAACATCATCGGCGCATCTGTTTGAGTCGTCCGTCATTCCATAGGAGGTAACACCGGCCAGAAACCAATGTCCATCAATTTCTACTACATTTGATCCGCCGCTATCACCTGTGCAAGCTCCTTTTCGTGCTGGCGAATCAGAACAGATCCTGGTTGTTGCAACAAAATCGGTGTCAGAGCCGCAGAAATTATAATCGTGATCACCAATAACATTTACCACGGTTGATTTTAGATCATCTGGATATGGGCCTTTATTTACGATATCTGTGCTACCCCAACCTGTTTTAAGAATTGGTGTTCCGTCATGCGGCAGTGTTGGGTCCTCTAGCCATGGGATAGGTGTCGCAATGCCAGATGGGATTGGACGGGAAAGACGCACAAGAGCTATGTCGTTGTTGACATCTCGATCGTAGGCTGGGTGAGGATAAATACCAGCTGCTTGAAAGAGGTCTTCCTGTCCAATAGTCGACAGTTGCTGCCTGCCGGCTCCAATAATAATTTTTGAAGCCTGTGTATACCCGCTGTCTTCCAGGAAACAATGAGCGGCTGTTAGTACCCATTGAGGATCTATTAAGGTTCCTCCACAGTATTGATCATTCATTGGATTGGGTCCGTCCATTATTGCTACTTGAAATGAAAGATCTCCGGGTGTTTCCTCTTCAGCTCCGACGATGTGAAGCCGTCTAGTTGATGTAGTTGGATCAACTATTTGGTGATTTCGACTTGATGCCCTGGTGATTGTCGTGGAAGGTGAGGGTTTCCAATTAGCCTGCTCCCCGACCGTTATGGGACCAAACGTTTCTGAACCGTCAGCTGTGACTAGAAATATTTCATTTTGACTTCGCCCTAGACTGTTCACACCGTCTGTCTGGGCTGTGAACGCAATGTACTTGCCGTCTCTTGACCATGCTGGTTCGGCTTCATTTAACTCGTTTTGTGTGATCTGCTTAATATCGCTCCCATCAGGATTCATTGTGAATATCTCTACATCTCCGTCTGTGTTGCTGAGAAAAGCGATCCTTTCCCCATCAGGAGACCAAGTCGGCCATGCATCCCCAAAACCGTCATTATTGGTAATTTGCTTAATTGAATCATCATCAACATTGAGAATGTAGATTTCAGTATCACCATCCATCCAGCCTGAAAAAGCAATCTCATTACCAATTGGAGACCACGCCGGGATTGACCAATTACCTGTATTAACCTCGTTCAATAGGCGAACTTGACTTCCGTCAGCGTTCATGATGTGGAGTCTGTAGGTGTCGTTGATTTTTCTTTCAAAAACTATTTGCTTCCCGTCTGGAGACCATGTGGCAAATGCGTCTTCAGCGAAACTGCTTGTAAGATTTTTTAGATTAGTTCCGTCACTGTTTACAATGAAAATATCCCCTTCGGCACTACCATGTTTCGCATCAAATGCTATTCGTGTTCCATCCGGTGAATAAACGCCTGACCAGTCATCGACTTCGTTATTTGTGATCTGTTTGAGATCAGTGCCATCAGCTTTAACCGTGTAAAGCTCCCAATCGCCATCACGATCACTCATAAAAAGTATCTCTCCGGAAATAGAAGGTTCGGCGATCAGTTCGTAAGGAGCGGGGTAAACCTGTCTGTATCGGACTGTAAATTCTGTTTCTTCTTTTTGGAATTCTTCAGTTGTGTCCCAACTTAAAAGTGCTGAGTCACTACTTGTTCTAACGCTTAGCTGTATTGGTCCTGAATTTGTCGATTTGCTTTCTGCGGAATCTAAATCGCTGCTCTCGGTGTTTTCAGTCGGGATGTTGGCAGTGTCTGTATTTAAGTTTTCTTCATTAATGGAAGCGTCAAGTCCCGCCAAAAAAGTAAGCACACTCGCACCTAACATTTGGGTTTGGGAGTCACTCAGACAGTAGTAGTCTGCGACCCAGTTAAGAGCATCAATTTCTTCTTCATTCCAGACTGTTTTATAACGATTTGGACCTGTCGGGTCTAGGTCGTTGCTTAAATTGCTTTCACAGTCGTTTCCCGAAGCTTGGGCTATAGCGACTAGCAAGAAACGTAAAACTTCTACTCCAGCTTTTTGCAATTCTCCTGGATTTTCATATCCGAGGTAATCAGCAGCCCAAATAAGATCTTCTAATCCTTCGGTCGGGTATCCAGTTTCAACAGTTTCTTGATCGGCTTTTACGACTCCTGATTGAGTGAAAAAAAGAGCGACGACAAGTGTGATTGCTGACGCTACTCTAAAAAATCTAACTTTCTTCACACTTGAAGGCTAGGTGAATATAGTCTGTTTGCCTTTTTAAATCCCCGCTTTTCATTTTTCTTGCAGGCATGCTCTACTTGGATTTCTGTCTTATCAACTCGCTTCTCTACTTGCTGCCACCTCTTGGGCTGTTAGCAGCTTGATCGCCGCTGAACCTTCGCGTCGACTCGGAGGTGCACGTTTTTGTCGAATCAGAATGATCTATGTAAGCGCAATGCTTGTAATCGCAGCGAGTCTCCACGATGGTTGGGCTTCTATTGACTTTAGTGATACTGCACTTATAGCCGTTTCAGGACTTGTCGGTATTTTCGTTGGTGATGTCGCTCTGTTTACAGCAATGTCGAGAATTGGACCGCGCAGAACCGGGATGCTTTTCACATTAAACGCTCCAATGGCTGCTTTGGGCGGAGCTATATTTTTTAATGAACGTCTTTCTCTATCTTCATTAATTGGGTCGGCTCTTATTATTTCTGGGATCATTTTGGCGGTGATATACGGAAACCCTTCTCAGAGAACTGGTGTCTTTGAAAGGATAGAAGGTTCGCTTGCTGTGGGAATTTTTTGGGCAACTGTCGGAGCTTTGGGTCAAGCCGTTGGTGCTTTAGCAGCAAAACCTGTTCTAGAAGATGGAGGTGACACTCTTGCAGTTGCCGCACTCAGGGCAGTGATAGCAACAGTTGTAATGTGGAGTGTTCCTGGGCGAACTGATAAATGGACACGGTCATTTGCTAAATCGCCTCTTGTTAAATATGACCAAATCAAATTGGCTTCAAGTGCCTTTATAGCAATGGTTTGTGGAATGACGCTTCTTCTTTATGCCCTAGCTAATGGCAACACAGGAATCGTTGTCGTTCTTTCAGCGACAACACCTGTTTTACTTTTACCGCTTCAGGCCGTGGTAACTAAAAAGATGCCTGTTCCCTTTGCATGGTTAGGCGCAGTTCTCACGGTTATCGGAACTTCTCTACTCATCTAACCTATTTAGTTAAGTTCGGTTTAGTTATCGAAATTTTTCCGCCAGTGAGAATAAGACGACAATGATCACCGGATACAAACCCAATATTCCGCTGTAGTGACTTAACGTTTGATAATCAGTGAGTGTCACCACCAAACCAGATCCGATTCCAGCTATTCCGCCTGAGGCTGTCATGGCTAGGTCTGCCAAACCTTGGATTCTGACCTTTTCAGAGCCTTTAAATTCGCTTGCTATGAGTGTTGAGCTAGCCACTAGTCCAAAACTCCAACCTAGACCGATAAGGAAAAGTCCAACAAAAACACCTACTGAATCCTCGGGATCTGCGTGTGATGCCAATTCAGCTCCGACCACAAGGAGTAGCCCGCCGAGAGCGATAACAGATTTTGCACCTATTTTTTGAGTTAATACACCTACGAGTGGTGAGAAGGCATACATACCTATTATGTGAAGTGATATTACAAATCCAACTATTTCAAGTTGGTGACCACCATCTTTGAGATGCAGAGGAGTCATTGTCATGACTCCGACCATTACTACGTGGCCGACGACCATAGACCCGACCGAAAGTCGCCCCACTCGTGAAGAAAAAAGTTTTCTGAAAGCCTCTTTGAATGAAGTCTTCTGCTCACCTTCTTCCCCGATGCCACCGACTACCACTAAAGGGTCGGGTCTTAACCATTTTCGAATAGTTAAAGCGGCTAGAAGAAAAAGCAACCCTGAAATAATATAAGGTCCAGCTAGCTCCGGAGCCCCGAGCAAATCTCCTACCTTTTTGGCTGGACCCAGACCTAGTGAAGGTCCAAGGACTGAACCTATGGTGGAAGCCCAAACCAAATTACCTATAGCTGATGCTTTACTTTCTTCAGGAGCTAAATCGGCAGCTGCATAACGTGCCGCTAAATTTGCGCCGTTTCCTACTCCGACTCCAAGAATGCCGATTGGGAGAAATATGTAGACTTCTGTAATAGCTGCGATCATCGCCAGCAGGGCTCCAAATACTGCAACTACGTAACCTGTAACTATTCCAGGCCGTCTGCCTCTCGCCGCCATTATTTTCGCTAGTGGAAGTGTTGAAAGTGCGGCTCCCGTCGTAAGGCATGCTGCTGCTAGAGCTCCAAACGTTTCGTTTCCGGTGATTTCTTCTCCTAGAACTGCTGCGGCAGAATATGCGCTTGTGATCGCTGCTCCTGCCGGCACCAAACCTGCCATAAGGGTTCGAAGGGTTCTCTTTTGCAGATAGGCATTTTTGTCTAAGTCTTTCAGTTCAGATTCTTTGAACATTCCCGAAGCGTACGGCAGATATTTCTATTTGGTCGTTTTTTCGGAGATCTGATTAAATGTTTGGAGATTTTATGAGCAGACAAACCCATTTAGAAATAGATCTTGCTTCCGCTAAACGTTTAGCAATTGCTGCACAAGGTTTAAATCGAAAAAAAGTAAAAAATGTTACTCGACAGCATTTTGATCGTGTAATCAATGACACAGGTCTGGTGCAACTCGATTCGGTTCAAGCATTGTGTAGGTCTCATTATTTGGTTTTTTTTAGTCGGTTAGGAAAATACGACAAGTTGAAACTTGATGAATGGATTTGGCACTCGGGAAAAGTTTTTGAATCCTGGGCTCATGAAGCGTCGGTTCTACCTGTTGAAACGGAACCTTTTATACGTTGGAAAAAAGCTCGTGCACGTAATGGTGAAACATGGCAAGGTCTTTTTGAGTTAGCGACTTCTCAGAAGAAGTATGTAAGTCAAGTTTTAGGTGAAGTCCGCTCATCTCACTCAATTGCCGCTAGTGAATTAAAAGAACCGAGAAATCGTTCTGGTTCTTGGTGGAGTGGAAGGTCAGATGGTCAAAAAGCACTTGACTGGCTTTTCAGGATTGGTGAAATAGGCGTAAGACGTGACAAAAATTTCTCTAGGAGTTATTCCCTCTTTGAATCGATTGTCCCAAATGAAATTCTTTCCTCCCCAACACTTTCTGAAAAAAACGCTATAGAGGAACTGATATTGATAGCTGCGCGTTGCAACGGGATTGGGACTGTCAGAGATATAGCTGATTACTTTCGGATAAAACCCTCCTATATAAAAGAGGCTGTTCTTCCTCTTCTCGAAAAAAAGAAACTCCTCTCAGTGAACGTTGAGGGGTGGACTGAAGAAGCCTACGTCGCCTCTTCTTTTTCAATTCCAGAAAAAATAGAAGCAAGGGCACTTTTGTCGCCTTTTGATTCGCTTATATGGTGCAGACCGAAAGTTGAACGGCTTTTTAACTATGAATATCGTTTGGAAATATACGTCCCGGCAGAAAAGCGAAAATACGGGTACTACGTTTTGCCTTTTTTATTGAACGAGGATTTGGTAGCTCGGGTTGACTTAAAAAGTCTTAGAACCGACAGAGTGCTACTTGTTAATGGGTTTTTCCCTGAGAAAAATACTGATCATGAACTAGTTGCTTCAGAGTTGGTTAAAGAACTAGGTGCTCTTGCAGATTTTCTAAATCTTTCGGAAATCAAAGTCGCAGGCAATAGAAAGTCGGCGAATCTGCTCAGATCCTTTGTTGATTAGCTAACTGCTAAAAGTGCTATTGAAGTTAAACCCATTGCCAAACCCAGTAGTTGGCTTCTAACCATTGTTTCTTTCAGTAATAGACGTGCTAACAGGACTGTAACCGCTGGGTAAAAGGAAGCTAGAACGGACACCAAACTCAAGAATCCCTTGTTTAATGCTGCCAACAAAACAACGTTTGCAAATGTGTCGAAAAACCCTGCCCCTATTATGAAAGACATAGAATTTGCCTCTGGTTTAATTTTTTTCTTGGCGATTAGCACATATGAAAATATTGCTAACACTGAGAAGACTCGCGATCCTACAACTGGCCAGGGTGCAGTTGTTTGAGACGTCCCGTCGATCACTATGAAAAAAGCACCAAAGGCTAACCCGGCGACTACTGCTTCTAGCAGCAGTGAACTTTTAACAGGTGTACGTTCGCCTGGTATCCAGGAAACTAGAAATATTGATATGAGCCCGACGATGATCCCTACAAACTGTGTCGAAGAAAGTTTTTCTCCGGAAACAAGTCCCCAGATTACAGGTAAAGTCGCGCATGCGACTGCGGTAATTGGAGCTACTATCGCCATTGGTCCTCTGGCTAAACCTCTGTATAGAAGAGCTAAACCACATAAGCCGAAACCTGATGCAATAACACCTAGGAAAAAGTCACCACTTTTGAACTCTTCTGCCATCAAAGGGGCAACTATTAAAATTATGCACAGACCTAAAAGATGGGAAATCGCCAGAACCGAAACAACATTTGTTTTCTTTGTTGCTTTGCCTCCGAAAAAATCTCCTGTTCCTGCTAGGACAGCAGCTGTTAGCGCCAGAAAAGTAACCATTTACATTTTTCAGTCAATTGTTAGGGTAAAAATTCGTCAGCATCAAGGTCTTCGATTGCTGTCGTTACACGTTTGAACATTTCTGTAACCAACTGGACTGCGCGTTCATTTACTAGCGCTGCCGCTGATGCCTGCACTGGATAAGCCAAACAGAACAATACGGACCGCCTGTAGTCTTCCATTAATCGATCTTGAGGGTAATCAAAACCGAGTCCACTCAAAGTGTTTCGATATCTTTCAAGTAGCTCTGTTTCATGGTTTCGTCGATCTTCTATTGTGAGACTCTGGCTCAAAAAATAACCAACGTCGTAGCCACCGACAGTTTTTATGCAAATTTGCCAGTCGATTACTTTGAGTTCAGCATTGTCAAAAAATAGATTGTCGAGTCGGAAATCTCCGTGTGCCATGGTGATAGGACTGTCTGCCAATTCCATCATTTCGCCAGTTACCGTTGGGAATTTTTCTCCGACTTTTATTATCCTTTCGGACACATCGCCTGTGAACATGTCCATACAACTAGGCCAAGCTTCGGCGAAACCCTGAGCTATAGCTTGGGGAAAGGGTGCATCCCATCCGTATGGGAGCCAGTCGAGGTCTCCTTCGAAACGATCGCTTTCCCAGAATTCCGCGTGATGCTTTGCCAGTTCTTCTATTGCGAATTGAGCTTTGTCTATTGGGCAGCCATCCAATTGACTTAGAACTTCAGCTCCTTCGAGATCCTCGAGGACTAGAACGAAATCATCGGATTCCGGGTCATGGTAGGCGGCGTAGCAGTTAGGTGTACCTAGTGGGGTGTCTTTTGCTGCATCTCTGTAAAAACCGATTTCTTTCCCGTAGAACATGAAAGCTCGAGCTATATGTCTTGTTTGTTCATGAGGTGATGGCACTTTTATCACTACAGAATTTGGACCTTCTGATGATGATTCACTGTAAGAAAGCTTCGCTCTATATAGGAGACCCATGATTCCGACACCTTCTCCTATTACTTCAACTTGAATGTCGCTGATTTCCACTCCCGGCATCCCTGCATTTTGCAATACGTCGCTGAGCCAAACGGGTGTTACTTCTTC
>CEUS01051108.1_pt1 | contig 31038 bp, 20 predicted proteins | sample 427031 | NCBI WGS metagenome assembly CEUS01 (sample SAMEA2622837, study PRJEB7988) | marine metagenome | biome: marine biome (ENVO:00000447); feature: marine epipelagic mixed layer (ENVO:xxxxxxxxx); material: "saline water (ENVO:00002010), including plankton (ENVO:xxxxxxxx)" | depth 140 m | reverse complement strand
ACCCGGATGTTCGCAACCGTCAATAAATAAATGGCCAGATTCAGATGTGCTTGAATAGAAAACCAAATGGTGCTGCAATGCGTTGGGCGTTGTCTGTCAGCATGACGGTACAGGGCGTACTTCTTTTACAGGCAAGTATCCTTGCGTCTGAAACATCTGCTCCGCTCCTGGTGGGAGAAGGCGTCGTCGATATCTCACCGCCGCTCGGGACGGCGCTGGGTGGATTTCACTACAGTGACCCGACGCGCCCTCGTGTCACGACTGCGATCCACTATCCGCCAGAGGTGCGCGCCCTGGTATTGAGCCGGAACGAAATGGCGATGGCGATCATTTCGTTCGATATGTTGAACGTGTCGTTTGAGATGGTTCGCGATGTTCAGCAGCGAATTGAATCGCAACTTGGAATTCCCGCTAGACAGGTACGTATTTGTGCAACACATGCCCATTCGATGCCCAGCATCGCCTTTAATCGACACTGGGGTGACAACAACCCGGAATACGAAAAAACGGTTGCCGAGTCAATGGTGCAGGCGACCCGGCTGGCGCTCCAAGACCAGTCACCGACCCGCTTGTTTGCAGGAACAGCCCGAGCGGTTGGTGCCAATGTCAACCGTACCGTGCGTTCTGGCGCGCGGTCGGACGCGGAGTTTACGAAGGAGAGTACGGAGCAAGACCGCTGGTTTGATGCGTCGTTGCACGTACTGCATTTTGAACGTGGCGGCGGCAAACGCAATTTGCTGTGGTACAACTTTGCGGCGCACCCGACGACCTATGGTGGAAGCGGTGCTGCCGGGCCAGGTTGGCCTGGTGTCGTCCAGCAGCGCCTCCGCGATGCTTTTGGCGTTTCGCCGTCTTATTTGCAGGGGCATATCGGAGACATCAGCCCGACTGGACGTGAACAAACGGCGATGCTGGTAACGGCAGCGATTATCGATGCCGTTGAATCTGCACGTGAGGTGGCAGTCGATGTGCTACGCGTTGAGACACAGGCCGTTGCCCTACCTTTTGACCTGGAGACCTTCCGCAAAAATATCGCGCAACACCAGGACAGCAGCTTGTTCGACCGGGACTGGTACCAGGCTTTTGCATCCCGCTACGATTTTGACAAGAAGACACTTCCTGTCACGCTGGCAGCGGTTCGACTGGGAGATGTTGCCCTGTTATTTCATCCGGCCGAGTTGTACACCGTTTATGGACTGGAAATCCAGCGTGACTCACCCTATCAGCAGACACTGGTAGTAGGATACGCCGACGGGTATGTGGGATATGTTCCGGACAAGAACGCATACGTGCGCAAAGAGTACGCGGCGGCAAAAGTTCCCAGGATTTTGAATTACCCGCCGTTCCAGCCTGACGTGGGTGCAGTTCTCTCGGCGGCGGCGCGTCGATTGCTAAAGCGAAGTCGCCAGTAGTCCCCAGTTCAGGAGAAACGGTCGTCCGGCGACCGGCATGACTTTGTGATGGGCCTTATTTGGTTTGGGTCAGGCTTGCCGTTCGTGGACTAAGAGGTGGGCTGGGCAGGCCTGCTGCCCAGTAGGTCGCGTTTCGCAGCAACCGCTGGAATTGGGGAACTTCAAAGCTCTGGGGGTGTCCCAGTGAGGTGTAGAAAATGCGTCCCCGGTTAGGCCGCTGATGGGTCCAGGCAACCGGTTCGGCCATTTCTGCAGCGGCGACCCGGCCGAGCATCAAAGGCGCTGCGGTGGTGGCCAGCGGATGATTCTTGTACAGCGATCCAAACACGCGAAATTCACTCGGTGCAATCCCGTCGAGTATGGGATGTCCGGCGGCGGCCTGGAGGGGCTGGACAAACGTCTTTGCCTCATTCGGATAGTGGTCGTGATAATTCCCGCCTAGCACTTGCTGGTCAAAGTCTGGCCACTGCTGCAGGCCTTTGGCTGGTTGGCCTTCCCGCAAGCTGAAGGCGTGGCTTGTGGTGCGAAGGGCGACCAGGGGTTTACCATCTGCCAGATATTTGCGCAGCACATCGAGTTGTCGCTGGGGAAACGTTCTACGGCGAATGGACCAGATGGCGAGGTCGGCCTGGTTGAGCACTTCGATTCCCGGGAGGTCGTTGCGATTATCCGCATTGGCGTAGACGCAGGTGATCTTGAAGAACGCTCCGAAGTGTTTCAGCGCGAAAGCTGGCAGAGTACGGGATGTTTCGTACTCGTTTTCCGCCATCACGACCACCAGGTGTTGCCGCTTGTCACCAGGAAACCGAAATGGCTTTCCACCCAGGATGTCAGCACTGGTGACCGTTGGACACCAGAAGCGTTCAATATGCTCGAACACGAGATCGTTACCGGTGTAGTGGTTGACATAGGGTTCATCACGCGGGTTGTACATGGAGTCGGTCATGTCACGCATCAACACCACATTCTTTCCCTGGTACACCAACTGGCGGATTCCGAAAGGGCGTCCCAGCACACACATGTTGGTGTGAACTCCCATGATGATCACGTTCTTGATGCCGCGTTGTTGCATCAGGTAGAACGCTTCGGCGCTGTCCGTAATGGCATCGCCTTTCTTGATTTGCAGTGTCTCGATTTGTCGATCGAAAAATCGCACGGCCTTGCGAATCGTGCCATCATCGTCGCTGGGCTGGTCGACCTTGACGGGTAACACAGATTCCTGCTTTTCATCACGGTAACACCAACCTTGCAGAGGGAGTCTGGTCTGGAACCTGGGTGCCTGCTGCGCGAGCTTGCGCTGCGGCGTTCCTTCGTATTGATTCATGCATCCACTAGGCGAGTGAATGATCAAGACACCCTGGGAACGGGCTTTGTTGAGGACCTCGTTCATGCGGGGCGCCATTTCGGCCACGCGACGTGCCGCGTTGCGACAGTAGTGATCGTTCCACATGTCACAAATCACAATCGCGGTTTGGTCGGCCTGCCATGTAGCAGTCTCAAGCGTTTCGCGATACTGATTCATTCCGGGTGCAACTTGGGCCCGCGTGCGGAGGTTCAGGTGTAGGACTTCATTAGCCACTGCGTGCTTGCTGGCAACCATCAGCAGGACTGTTGACAGGCATGTCAGGTAGTGGGGTGTGAATTGTCGCAACAGGGTCAGGGCAGCTGACAGGGACATCGGTGTCTCCGGCATTAGGAGGAGGGATTCGCGGCACGGCTGATCATACTCGCGATCATCAGTTTGTTCACGCGGGGCCTTGTAGAAAGACAAAACGAGGTTGCTGTGAAACGCGCGCAGGCTAGTCGGATAGGTCGCCTGATAGAAATGCTTCGGTGACAATGTTGCCGGCGACGTAGCTATGGCCTTTGGTGGTTTTGGCAGTGTCCAGATCTTTCAAGTTGCGAACGTCAGGGACACTGTAAAAGACAAAAATCCGTCCGTCTGATAATTGGGCTGTTCCTGTGCCGCCGAGCCACTGCCCAGGTCCTGAAAGTCGGGTTCGCGGTTTAGGCAGCCCGCCATGCAAGACCTTGGTGCGTTCATGCTGCCAGGTTTGCCCGCCGTCGGAGCTGGTGGTTGCCCGGAAGGAACCGGTGTTCCAGCGGTCAGCGTAGGTGCAGACGATCAGACCGCTACGCAAGCAGAGCGCGTGCAGCGGCGCGCCTGTGAATCCCGTATTTGCCGGTTGAGACCAAGTTTTTCCCTGGTCCTTGGAGCGTGAAACAAAGACGGGGCCCGCCACACTCCGGATTACGGCCACGACAACCCCTGCAGGGTGCGAGACGATGGTTGATTCGTTGTAGTCTGTACCGGGAATGAAATGAGCTGTAAAGGACTTGCCACGGTCGGTCGAACGCAGCACAAAGGCCTGTGTCTTTTTTTCTTCGGAAGACTTGAGACTCCCATAGGCGGGAACCAGGATCGTGTCGTCGGGAAGAACTGTTGCGCCGGCAAACATGCACACCAGATGTCCGTAGGGTGTGCCATCAAAGACACGTGTGTTTCGCCAGCTGGTACCAGCGTCTCGGGAAACCCTGCTGATCAATGCGACAGGTGCGTGCGTTGCCACCGTACCCTCTGGCAAATAGGTGTCATCCGGCGTTGCACCCACCTTCAAATCCCATACCTGAAAGCCTTCCTGCTTCATCTGAGCCGCCCTGCTCTGGGGCCAGAAATCCCAGCTCATATGACAGCGATCGTTCCAGATATGACCAATGCCAAGCTGAGTCAGTCGTTGTTTTTGTTGCTGTCGGGTCTGGAGTCGCATGGCATGTACGACGTCGACTTGGGTTCCGTCGGACAGTTCAAGCGGTATGTTGCAGGACCAATTGGGTGTAATCGGTGTCCACGTTTTACCCATATCTTTGGACGAGAGTACGACTTGTTGGTATTCCTCAACAAAGAAATCATCATTGATCTTGTCTGCGTTTGCGGTGTCAAAGCGGACAACAATCTCGTCGTGATCTCGAATCTGAACCCCACCCAGGATGGGGTAATTGTAGGTGTAGCTATTCCAATTCGGTCGATCGTAGATCAGCAGGTCTGACTTGGCGGGTGGCTGGGCGCCAGCGACCGCCGTCAGCCATAACAGTAAACAACCAATGAATAGGCGCATGAGTCAAGAAGTCCGATCTGATGTTGTGTTTCGATCACCTGCAAACATGTTGATTTGATGCGCGCGACTGGTTCATCTCGGCTCCATCTCACGTCGCTCTGCGTGGTTTCGTGTTATGTTGACATGAGAGGGGAGGTGACGCGACTGCCCGCGCGGTTGCTTTGACACAGATCCTTAAACAAATGCCACTCTCCTGGGTTCAAGTCACGCTGGCCGGCTGCGTCAGGGAACCATTGAGGATACGTTGTCGGTGGCAAAGATGCACGTCAATGTGATTGAAGAAAACTGTCGCTCTGCACTACCTCGCGGATCAGCGCCTTAAGCGAGAAGCGTTCTTTTTCCGCCTTGTTGACGACGGTGTCGACGGTGAGCGTATCAACAGGCCGGAGTTCCCGAGACAAGGCGAACCGTAATAGATGTGCTGTAAAGGCTTTTGCGAACCGCCGGTGTTCTGTCACCAGCGACTTTTTGAAACGTACAATGTTGTCGAATTCATATTTCCGCAAGAGCGTCCCACTGGGATCAACGTCCCTGCCATTGTCGTATTGATCGCGCCAGCGGCCCGTCACACCGAAGTTCTCCAGAGCAAATCCTAGTGGGTCGAGCCTGGCGTGGCAGCCAGCGCAGTCTGGGTTTTGTCGATGTCTGGCGAATCGTTCGCGGATGGTCAATTTGTCCGGACCTGCTTCTTCATTCAAGGGTGGCACATCGTTGGGCGGCGGCGGGGGCGGATCATTGAAGATCACCTCGATGATCCAAGCGCCCCGCGCAATCGGGTGGGTGCGTTTGGGCCCGGATGTCATGCTGAGCATCGCTGCGTTGGTGATGACGCCGCCATAGCGCGGGTCAGATATTTTCGTACGCTCGAAGGTCTGTGCACGCAACTGACCACGCAAATCGTTTTCGAATTTCTGTTGCGCTGCTTGCTGTAACTTTCCCAGATCCTGCGGCCGTGGTGCTTTTTCCAGGGCGAGTCTGGTTTCCTGGATCACGGTTTCCAACGCTATTTTTTTTGCCTTCTGTTGAGGAGATAACGCCTTCAGCAAGGCTTGATTCGAAATGAAGAAAATATCTCCCGCAGTCGCTGCCGCAACTTCGCTGGCTGATAGTGCCCGAGTGTAGAGACGCGCTTTGTCGATCCGTACCGACAAGAAACGGTTGCCACCAGCGGGCAGGTGACGTAATCCAAACAGCACCGAGGTCCTGTTTTTGGGAAACGTTGCGGAGCCTTTGCGGAAAGATTTGCCGTAGGGCTGTCCGTTTCGGTACAGCGTAGTGGTTCCATCTTCCTGGTAGACCATGACCAGATGCAGCCGTTGACGCGTCTCTGTCTCGGGAGTTGATTCGGGGAAATCTTCGGTGCGGCTAAAGCCGTTGCTTCCGGAGATCCAGTGCTGCGGCTTTCGTTCTCCCAGGACAATTGTGTCAAAAAAATCGCCGGGACCCTGGATACCCATCACCCCGCCGCCGGCCTGGTTGAGATTGTCCAGTTCGCACCAGACTTCCAGTGTTTTGGCTTTCAACTCGATGGGTAGGTTCTGACTTTGCAGATAGGCGCGATCGAGCATGACCATACCATCCTGGTACTTGATTGTTCCGGTTGCCTTGAGATCCAGTTTGTTGACGGAACTTTTCAAGTTGCCATCAAACTCCCAGGCTGCATATGGCTTCAAGTCCACCGGTGTTTTGGCGCCAGTCTCTTTTTTCCTCGCTGCCAGTAATTCGTCTTTGACTGGCTGCAAAAGAGTTTCCAGTTCTGTTTGGGCGGTCTCCATCTGTTGCCGCAGTGATTGGAGCGTTTGCTCCCGACGCTGGTTTTCTTTGTTTACGTGATCCGCATTGATCTGCGGTGGTTTCAGATCGGATGTGTACCACTGCTTCAGGAAGGGACTTTGGTAACTGAAGGACGGGGCCAACAGTTCGACGAGCGGGCGATTTTCGATAAAGACCGCATCAAACAGAAGCAGGGGTTCCAGCACCATTTGCAAACTGGCGGGATGGTTTTTGTCGAGGCTGAATAACCGGTGTTGTTCCGGGTCCGGGGTTGCTGCCAGCACGTTTTCCAGTTGCATCCACTGGGAGGGGAAGGTGTCCAGAAAACGCTCGATCTTGGGGTCGGCGAGCATCCGCTCAAGCGTGCGGTTGAGTGTGTCCGGTTCGCTGAGTCGGCCGGCCGCAGCCAGTTCCAGGAGCTCCTGGTCTGGCAGGCTACCCCAGAGAAAAAAAGACAAGTTCGAGGCGAGCTCGAAAGGTGCCGCCGTACGCTCTGGTGAACTGTAGCGATACAGAAACATGGGGGATGACAGAACCGCCGCGACAACTTTCTTCATGCTGTCAGTAAACGACAATTCCTGTGCCATTTTTGCGCGTGCGTAATTCACATAGCGATTTAGAGTTGCTGGCTTGATTCGTCTGCGAAATGCCTGCTGTAGAAAGGGTTCCAGGCGCTGCCTGACTTCGGGTTCGAGTGGACTTCCCGTGGCGGGTGCTTTGAAGAAGTTGTTCCAAATCCCTACGTGACTCTCGTTGAAGTCGGGACTGTCCACAATCGAGACGCTGAGTCGCAGAAAGGCATCGAGTAGAAGTGGCGATAACGTGAGTTGATCGGCCTGGTTGTCAAAGCCGTGCGCTGCACGCAGATCTTTGGGGAAGGCTTTGACATCTTTCAATCCGGCCTGTGGGTTCATGGACTCGGAGAGCACTTGGACACGAGCGGGCATCTGGTTTGAATTGGGATTCAAGTAATTGCTGCGTCGCGTCATCAATTTTTCAGGCAGCTTGAATACATTGCCTTTCATTTGCAGCAGATCTTTGACAGCATTGTTGTACTGGAATCGATTCAATCGGCGGATTGGTGCAGGGGCTTGCTGCTGGTTTGCTGCCGCTGTGCGGAGCATCCGCTTCAATCCGGAGAGGACTTTGCCGCGCACTGGTTCCTCCAATTCGGGTTCACTCGCTGGCGGCATGTCATAGGCATCGATGACGCGAATCATTTTCTCGAGAAGTTGGGGTCTTTCCAGAAATTGTGCCGCGGTCGTGAGTTCCTGGAGATTGATCTTTCCATTTGCTGCCTCCGGGCTGTGACAGTGCTGGCACGTTTCGGCCACAAACGTCTTGAGGAATGGGGTGAATTCATCACCCGCACCACGTGTTACCGAAACAGTAACCAGGAGCAAGATGGGCAGCCAAATACTGCCAATGCGCGGTTTTGCAATCATGGGGTGAGCTTTTAATTCCACATGTCAGCGATGACACCCGTACTGTCTGCGAACTGATCGATTTCTACGCCCATCAGTTGTGCCAGGGTTAGCCACATATTGGAGTTGAGCGTCCCGCTCTTGCATTGGATGAAGCGACCTTGCTTGACTTGCCCTTGTGATTTACCGGCAATGATCAGCGGCAGATCATAATATTGATGGGTCGCCCCGTCACCCAGACCGGCACCGTAGGTGACGAGGGCATTGTCCAATAGCGAAGAGCCGTCGTGCTCTTTGGTCGTTTTCATGCGCGACAGAATATAGGCGTATTGTTCCATGTGAAAGAGGTCGATTTTCTGGAGTTCTTTGTAACCGTTCCCTTTTTGATTATGTGTCATGTTGTGGTGTTGCACCGGCTGGGGGAACACACCTTCATAGAGCAGGGTTGCATCCCATCTCTCGGGGCCGACCATAAAGGTGCAAATGTTGGAGATTCCCATTTGTAGCGCCAGGACCATCAGGTCAGCTTGTAATTTGATGTAATCGCCCCGTGGCAGAACTTCGTTCTTGGGAACGGAGATATCCGCGTCCGCCAGTAACTTCTGCAGTTTCATGATCCTGATTTCGATGTTGCGGATCATCGCCATGAATTCGTCGAGCGTTTTGCGGTCATCGCGCCCCAGCTGCCTGGAAAGGGCTCTGGCGTCCGCGAGCACCAGGTCGGTTACATCCGACACGTGGTTTCGATAGCTGTCTGCCAGAAACAACCGGTCGTAGAGTTTTTGCGGGTCTCTGATGGACGGCGCGATTTTGCCTGGGCCATACCAGGAGATATTGTTGAAGTAGATCGACTCTTTACCTGCCTTGAACCCGTTACAACTGATCTCAAGTGTCTTGAAGACCGTTGAATGCCCCACCTTGTCCCCGATTACCTGGTCCAGACTTCTGCCGTTGGGATGGCGAATGCCTTGCTCGGCCGCTTGCACTGGCGAGAGGCTCGTCAGGTAACACGAGGCACCTTGGGCATGCACGTCCTGGCCATTTTTGAAAGTGCGGTCGAGTCCTGTGACCAGCGTGATGTCTTGTGCGTGATTGGACAGCGGCTCCATCGTCGAGGTGAGTTCCAGGGGATAGATGCCTGGATTCGTCTGGACTCGTTTTTGATTCTTCGTTTTGTCAGCGTTAAAGCCCCCCACGAAACCGGGTAGGGTGGCGGTTTCTTCGCCCGGGAAGAAGCAGCGTCGTACGAGCCCATTGGGCACATACATCATGACCAGTTTCTTGCTGGGTTGACCTTGCCCGGCCTGGCTGTCCGTTCCACGAGCGAGCGAAGGCAGGAACGGCAACGTCAACACGGCCCCTTTGGCTTTCAGAAACTGTCTTCTGGAAACGCTCATCGATTTACTCCGTGGAGACGGCCGGTGGTGGCCAGTGCCTGTTGCCAGTGTTTGCTATGGTATGCGCAGATTGCGATCAACAGAGAAAACCTGCGGCTGCGGGAGGCAGGCTGGATTTCCCAGCACGATCTTTGATTATAGACCATGTTGTGACCGTGTCGGCAGGCCAGAAAAGGATTCAGTGCCGTGTAGTATGGTGGCACGGAAGTAGCGCGTTGTCGTCCCTCCCATAGTCCAGCAGGAGTGTTTCAGGTTGTGGCAGCGCACTGGATGGTAACGCTGTGGATGGTAGTGGCAGTTCCAGATTCATGTTCGGCAAACTGACTCAAGCGTTCGGACGACTGCGTGGTGGTGCCACCGAAGTAAGTCTGCGCTCCTACCGTCGAGTGCTGGCGAAAATTGCACACCACGAAACAGATTTGCCGAGGTATACCGACGACCGACTTCGGTCTGCAGTCGACGATGTGAGGCAACAGCTGATTACCGGTGCTAGTCTGGAGAATTGTTTGCCACGGACTTTTGCTCTGGTGCGCGAAGTAGCCCAGCGGGTTCTGTCACAGCGGCCGTATGACGAGCAGCTGATTGCTGGCGTTGCGCTCCACCGCGGGCGCGTGGTACAGCTGCAAACTGGCGAAGGAAAGACACTGGCCGCCGTCGCGCCCGCGGTTCTCAACGGTCTCGCGGAACGTAGCGTTCATATCCTGACATTCAACGATTATTTGGCACAGCGAGATACGGCATGGATGGGTCCCGTCTTTGAGTTCCTGGGGATGACCGTGGCTTGTGTTGTGCCCTCGCAGTCGCTGGCAGAGCGCAGGGAAGCTTACGCTTGTGATGTTACCTATGTGACGGCCCAGCAAGCCGGTTTTGACTACTTGCGCGATCAACTAGCCCTGGAACCAGAGCTCCAGGTCCATCGAAATCACCATTTCGCGATCATCGATGAAGCCGATTCGATTCTGATTGACGAAGCACGCGTACCGCTGGTGATCGCCGGTGAGATTCCCGAGCCGGCAATCGATGTGAGTGTGCTGGCAGAGCTGGTCCGTGAGTTAGAGTGTCATGCGCACTATGAAATTGGCGAGCGTGCGCGGAATGTACATTTTACTTCGGCCGGATTGGATTACCTGGAGCGGGAGCTTCAATGTGGCGACTTGCACGAGGAGAGCCGCCTGGCACTATTGACTCGACTGAACCAGGCATTGCACGCGGAGTGTTTGTTACAGCGGGATGTTGACTATATCGTGCGTGATGGTGGTCTGGTGCTACTCGATGAATTGACCGGACGGGCTGCCCCACAGCGGCGTTGGCCTTATGGTTTGCATGCGGCCGTCGAAGCCAAGGAACGGTTGGCGATTCAGCGGCCAGGGAAAATCCTCGGATCGATCACCCTGCAGCACTTTGTCGACTTGTACGACAAGCTAAGTGGGATGACTGGAACGGCGGAACAGGCGGCTGACGAATTTCACGGATTCTACGACCTCAAAGTGACCCTCGTGCCCACACATGAACCATGTATCCGTGAAGATCAGGCCGATTTAACATTCACGACACGCACTGCCAAATTTGCCGAAGTCGTGAGGCTGGTGCGTCAAAAGCACGATTCTGGTCAGCCCGTTCTGGTCGGTACTGCGAGCGTTCAGGAGTCTGAGTTATTGCTGGAGCAGCTGCGCGCCGCAGGGATTCCCTGCCGAGTGTTGAATGCCAGAAACGACCACGAGGAGGCACATGTCATCGCCGCGGCCGGCCAGTTTGGCGCGGTTACTATTTCCACGAACATGGCTGGCAGAGGAATCGACATCAAACTTGGTGGCAACACACAAACGGACGATTATCGTGTCCGTACGCGAGGCGGTCTCTTTGTGATTGGGACCAATCGTCACGAGAGTCGCCGTATTGACAATCAATTGCGCGGCCGCTCGGCGAGGCAAGGTGATCCGGGACAGACGAGGTTTGTGGTTAGCCTGGAAGATGACTTGTTGTGCCGGTTTGGGATCGCGGACTCATTGTGTGGATTGCCGCTCGATCGGAACTCGGCGGCCCCGCTTGCCAATTCAGAAGTTGATCAGAAAGTGGCGCACATACAAAGGGTAATTGAAGGGGAGTGTTTTGAGATCCGTCGCACACTGCGGAGATATTCCCAGGTGCTCGAGGGGCATCGGCAGACGCTTATGCGGCGGCGGCAAGCCTACCTGGATGATGTTGCGACGGTTTACATTCTGGAGCATCGCGTACCCGGACGTTACGCTGCGCTGCAGCAGCAATTTGGCAGCTCCGTTTTGCGTCGTGTCGAGCGACAGATCGCGCTCTGGCAAATTGACGAATGCTGGGCAGATCACCTGGAACTGATGGCGGAGACCCGCGATGCGATTCACCTGTTCAGCCTGGGTGGGTTAGATCCCTATTTCGAGTACCAGCAACGAGCAAGCAAAGCGTATCGTGACACATTGCAGCGTCTCGATGATGCGATCGTTGCCAGGTTCAACGCTGCCGAAGTAACCGCTACCGGTTTGGATCTTCAGCGCGAACAACTATTGCGTCCTGCTGCCACGTGGACCTATATGATTACGGACCACCCCGTGGGAGATGTGTTCGACCGACTGGCGCGCAGTGTAAAACGAGTGCTGTCCGGTACGTGAATTGTCAGCTTGGACCAGCCGGAAGTCCTTTTCCTGATGCGTGTTTCCCTGCCGACCGCGGACAACAAAACTGGGCAGGAGTCCGGGCGGGCAACCTGGAATCTGTCGTTCTCGGTCGATAGCGACGCCGACCGCGACTGGCGTCGACGTTCAGTTGTAATGTCTTGCCAGTGATCTTGATCGGACGGGTAATCAAGATCTGTGGTTCATTGCCTGCGCTCACACCGACGGAACGATTGTGTGGATGTACGTACAGCGCGGACCGCATTTTCAGTGTGCGGTCCTGTTATGGGGCACCGTGTTCCCCGTTCATGACATTGCAGTAAAACCAATCCCTGTTCCCGCCTTCCCGCGATTCGACGAGGCGCGTGCCTGGATTGGGACAATCAGTTCTTCACTGCTGGCCAGGTTGTACGCGACCCGGTGGATGGAATCAGGTTCGACAGGGCCGCCGGATCATCGTGCGGGTGGAATTTGGTTCGGCGCAGCCTGATGGGCATTGTGCTGCGTGGAGGGGCGGCTGGTACTGTCTGGGTGCGCCGATCTGATTACAACTGGCATCGATTTGATGACTCGGGCGCATGCAAGCTGTGTATGCGGTTGTGCGTTCGCTCTATGGCATGCCGTTTGCATATTCGTATGCCTGTTGACCGCAGACCTGCAATCTTGTGATCGGGAGAAAAGTCATGATGTTGCGAATACTGACGCTGTTGCTGGTAATGGTGGCGCTCCACGAACAGATGGAACCAGCACAGGCGGAAATTATCGTACGCAAATCTGGATCGAGCTGGGCTCGCATTGATGACGATGGCACGATTCGGATTCGCGGACGTTCCGTGGGAAAATTTGAATCCAACGGCACCGTTCGCAAGCAGGGCAGCTCTGTCGGGTCGATTGACCAGGACGGTACAATCCGCAAGCAAGGCAGTTCAGTCGGTAAGGTCGAGAACGATGGAACGGTGCGGAGAGGAGGTTCGTCGATCGGTTGCATTGAAAGTAGTGGTACGATTCGCAAGCGGGGTTCCTCGTGGGGCAGCGCGTCCAATTGCTGTGGTAGTTTTGGTGGCAAGAAAGCGGTTGCCGCACTGCTGGTGTTTTTCGCCGACGACTACTTTTGAGTGGTCATCGTTCTGCCCCAGGTGACTTCTGGAGCAGGATAATACTGTGACCAGAACGACTCGGACGGGTGCACCAAAGGCGCGCCGTTTTGGCGCGTGGACGAGTGGTGGCCGTGGAGTCTATATTGGCGTTTCGCGTTCCGGACACTGTCTGCGACGGACCTCGCGTCCGGGTGGTCTCGGCAGTGAATCCTGTTACTTTGACGCCGTGCCCTCCACTCTGTCTGAAATCTATGAATCGATGCGCCCGATCTTGTTTTGTCGCACTGCTGGCTGGTATCGCTTGCGAGCGTGGTGTGCTGGCAGCGACACCTTTGCAGATCCGCCCTGTAGGTGATCGGCCCGAGGGATTTCAGCGTGTTTTTGACAGACAGGTTGATGTCTTTGGTTTGGCGGTTTACGCGACCAGTAAGGTTCCTGCTGCAAAACTTGTGCACGCGGCAGGAGTACTGGCACAGTATTTGGATAACGATGCGGATGGTAAACCGGACAACGCGCGCGTGATCGCCGCGCTCCGGAAGTCGAAAGGTCTGGTGTTCATGTTTCGTACGCACCGGGAATTCGAGAAAATCGATCTTCACCATTACATTCCCTCGCGTGTTTGGAACGAGAGGGTGACGATCGGTTTATTTGCCGAGGAGACTTTGCCCGCAGGTTCGGTGCGTGGTCAGTTCGACGCGACTCTGGAAGAAGTACTGCATCTGGTAACTGCCGGTGGCTACTCTCTGGCGTATCCGGAAGTGTTTGGGGAGCGACCTGGGACCCGGATTGCAACAGCCATGGACAAAGCGCGGGGCGGTTTCTTTCGCCGGGTGCCACGGAGGTATCCACCGGGGGCCTGGTATTCTTATGACGATCGGAGTTGTGATTATCGTTGCCAGATCACGGAGTACTTTTACTGGGGCCTGACTTCCTTGCTGGATGCGCAGAATTATCCCGGACGTGAACAAGAGATTCGTCATGAATGGAAGCTGAACACGCCGGAAAAGCTGAAAAATGGCGATCCCCTGCTCTTCCGTATGCTGACCAATCCGCAGTATCGATTTCCCCGCAAGTGCCCGGATGGGAAATACCGTCCGCAATGAGCCCGCCTGCCGGTGTGCGGGGTTGGGCGCCAGGTTGTCGGTTAGTGGACAATAATGCAATCGGGTAGCGCTTTTTGCAGTTCCGCGACGCCCGATTTGGTGACACGGGTACCGTCGATGCGGAGTTTTCGCAGTTCGCTCAGTTGCTCAAAGTGCTCCAGGCCAGCATCGGTAATTTGTGTGTTGGAAAGATAGAGTTCCTGTAGCCTGGACAGTCCGGCGAGGTGGATCAGGCCACGGTCAGTAATTCTGGTTGAAGTCAGCACAAGCACCTGTAGACGGTTTATTCCAGAGACGTGTGCCAGACCGTCATCGCCGATCGCGGTAAGGCCCAGGCCGAGTTGCTGAAGATTGCGCAGACTGGTCAGATGTGCCAGACCAGCGTCGGATATATTGTTGTCAATCTTGAAGTCGACGCGATCGACCTGGCCTTGTGGGTTGCGTGTGATTTGAGCGCCCAGGTTTTCCAGCGCAGTGAGTGCAGAGGAAGTCACCGAGCTGTTTGATGGAGGATTGGTTGGTGTCGCAGAGGTCACTGCCGTTGCGGCAGGCTCTTTTTCAAGTGCTTTTTCCGGCGGGTGGTTGGCGGCCGTTGTCGCAGATTCGTCGGCGGTTGACGCGTGTTCTTGCGTCCCGCACCCCAACATACCCAACACTAGTATCCACCTCCCCCAACGGTTCATCGATTGACCTTTCCGTGTGCGTATCCAAATGCCCTTTCAATATAGAGCCCGTTAAGACCATTCCGGGTATGTAAAATCTGACGAAATTTACACACCTGCGAGACCGGGTCAGAGACGCGTTGAGGGAGGGACGCCTGTTTCTTGACGTGTCTGCCGCCGTCGCCCCAGACAGGCTTGCCAGATGTGGTCCTGTCAGCGGCGGCGCACGTGGGACCCGAGGATGACAATTCTCACCGGCAGCGGTTCTTGGGGTTCGTTTGCATTCAGAGACCCGTGGCCTGCTGTCTCTGGACCGGAGCTGGTGGGAGGTGGGTTACGATCCCCTGTCGTACTGCTGACAGTGGGCGTTTTACCCCCGCCGTACCGTCGCGAAACCGTCTGTGTGACAGTAACATCTAAGGTACGAGTTACTGAAATCGACGCAATCGCGATACTCGACCGAAACCAAGACTGCGGAGGAATTGTCGATGACCCCCTTTCAGGAGCGTTTGTGCGGAAATATTCCCGCAGTAATGACGGCGTTGGATGATCACTTCCTGGTAGACCGTGAGGCGTTGCGCCGGATTACACGTCGATTGCTTGACAATGGTTGCCGCGGCGTCGTGGTTGTGGGTACGTCCGGTGAGTTTGCCCAGATCGACGATGATCAACGTGAAGTCGCGGTGCGGGCGGTGGTGGAAGAAGTGGACGGTCAGGTGCCGGTTATTGTCGGTTGCGGACAGCCCAATGTCCGGCGCACTCATGCGCAAGCCAAGGCTGCTGCGGATTGGGGCGCCGACGGTTTACTGGTCAATCCGCCATTCTACTTTCCTATGACCCAGGACGAGGTCGTAGGTTATTTCGCAGAACTGGTAGACGCGTCTCCGCTCCCTGTGTTGCTCTACAACATTCCCTCGATGACCAAGGTTACGGTGGCTGCTGCCACGCTGCCGCGACTGCGGGATGTGGGTGTGGAGGGGACCAAGGATAGCTCCGGTAGTCCGGCCAACACGCTCTCTTACCTCGCCGCAATTGGTTCGGATGCGGACTTTCGGGTCATCGTCGGTGGCGACACCTGTTTTCTGCATCTGCTGGATGCAGGGGTTTGTGCGACGACTGGATTATTGAGTAATGTTGCTCCCCAGTTGCCTGTGCGAATCTATGATGCCTGGAAATCGGAAGATTACCAGGCCGGTTTCGCGGCGCAACGGCAGGCCAATGCCTTGTTTGCTGCGTTCTTTCCTCTGCACGAGTTCCTGCCGGCGGCCGGTAAAGGCATCCTCAGCAAACTTGGCTTGATGCAAAAATGGGTTGCCCCCCCCAAGAGTTCCATGGCCGACAGCCAGCTTGACGATGCGTTCGAAGCGGTTCGGGAATTCTTGCCGGAGTTTGAGTAACTGTCGTACACCCCAACAGAATCAAGTTGCTATGAACACATCGGTTTACGTCGACCGATGCCTTGTCTGGCGTTGCTCCTGGCAATCTGTTTTAGTGTTGTTGCTACCTGCCTCTTCCCGGCGATGGCAATAATCATGGTTGATACGCGTTTGTTATAATCCTTATGCTCCCGTGTTGTGCCCGCGTTTTCCTGGTGCCAGCGACGCATCTCACCTGCCTGGTTGAGTACGGGTGATTTGCGACGCGCAGATGATGTGACACAAAGTGACCCCATCTCGTAACACATCGCGTCGTCAGGCGCTGCAGGTTGGTAGCCTGGGTTTGCTGGGCTTGTCGCTCGCAGATGTCACGGAGTTCGCCTCACAGGCGCAAAGCCAGGATTCGCAAACACGCTCCCCCGCGGTTTTGTTGGTTTATCTTCCTGGCGGGTTGTCGCACATTGACAGTTTCGATCCAAAGCCGGATGGGCCAAGCGATACACGTGGTGAATTTCAGACCATCACGACGAAGACGCCAGAGATTCAGGTTTGCGAGTATCTTCCTCGACTGGCAGCACGTAGCGATCGCTGGTCAGTGGTTCGGTCGTTGGGCCATCCGACGAACGACCACACCGAGGCGCATCATTATGTATTGTGCGGCAAAGTCGAGTTGCCCACTCCCTTTAGTCGCGTGCAGCCCATTGCTACCGATTTTCCTTCGATGACTGCCATCGCTGGTTCGAAAGTGCACAGCGGTAGCCCACTTCCTGCGGCAGCCATGTTGCCACGTCGTTTGATCAATGTCGCCAAACAAGTCCGTGGCGGCCAAACGGCCGGTCGGATGGGGCAACGGCACGATCCGTGGCTGTTGTCAACCGCTGCGCCATGTAACCAATACGGGTCGTGTCCGGACTGCTTTATGTTCTCGAACATGGAAACTCAGGATCACACGCTGTTTCCGATGTGGCAGTCAGCGCACCCTCAACTTCTCAGTGGTGTGACTATTGATCGGCTTGACCGTCGGCGTGACTTGCTGCTGGAGTTTGAATCTGAACGTCGTCATCTTGACCGATTTGCTGGCGTCCAGAGCCTCAACCGTCATCGTGCCAACGCGATCTCGTTATTGACCTCGCGCAAAGTTCGCAATGCTTTAGACGTGGGAAATGCCGATCCGCGAGTTCGCGATCGTTACGGCCGCGATCTGTTTGGAATGACACTGCTATTATCAAAACGTTTAATTGAGAACGGTGTTCGAATGGTCCAGGCGCACCTGGGACGTGGGGTATCGTGGGATACGCACGGAGATAATTTTCCCTTGCTCAAGAACAAGTTATTACCTCCCTTTGACCGCGCTTTGTCGGCCTTACTGGACGATCTGGACCAGAGCGGGATGTTGGAAACGACCCTCGTTGTCGTGTGCAGTGAATTTGGACGTACACCGAAGATTTTTCGACTCGAGCAGCACTATAAACTGCCCGGTCGTGACCATTGGGGGGCGGCCCAGTCGGTGTTACTTGCCGGTGGTGGTGTTCGCGGTGGGCGCGTGGTCGGCAAGACCGACCGCATCGGGGCGTACCCTACCGACCAGCCAGTGACACCACAGCATCTGGCGGCCACGATTTACGAAACATTAGGGATTCCACGAAACGCGCACTGGCGCGATGTCGACGATCGCCCCTACCGGGTTTTTGAAGCGGATCCCATTCCCGGTTTGACTTGACTCGCGCGGAGGGGGCCAATCTGGGTCCCGTTTTCGGCCCTTCGGTATCAGGGTGTGCGTCCGTTTGCCGCGGGAAAGAAGCTATTGTCAGTCTGCCAGGCGACGGCCCTTGAGATGTTTGTCAAAGAATGCGATCCGTGCCGCTTCGATTGATGCCCTGACCTGTTTGCTGACGCCTCGAAATCCGTGGTTGCCACCTTTGACCGTCATTAAACTAGCGGGGACGCCGGTTGCTTGCAGGCGATCGATCAGCCATACCGATTGTTCGTGCGCGACGTATTGGTCTTGCGTACCGTGAATGCACAAAGTGGGAGATGCGTCCGGTGTCACCCAGTACAGAGGGCTGGCCACAATGTGTCTTTGTCTTTCTTGTTCCAGATTACCTCCCAGAAAGAGTGGCAAGACCTCTGCTGCATCGACACTGGCATCGTACGATTTGGTGAAATCGCTGGGGCCATAGAAATTGACGACACAGTCGACGTGACTGGAATACTGGGGATTGCCACCGCTGCCCTCAAATCGTTTGATCCCTCGTGTGACTCCCAGATACTGTGCGAGATGGCCGCCCGCCGACCCCCCGGTGGTGCCGACACGTCCCGTGTCGATGTTGTATTTCTCTGCGTTAGCACGGACCCAGCGGACCGCTGCTTTGACGTCATGGATGGCTGCGGGAAAAGGGTATTTCGGAGCCAGGCGGTAGCTGACGGTCACTGCCACATAGCCGTGTTTTGCCAATTGCTGGCAGAGCCCATTGAATCCTTCGCGGGAACCTGCCCGGAAACCGCCACCGTGAATACAGACGATTACAGGGAACGGGCCTTTGCCATTCTGCGGTCGTGCCATATTCAATTGCAGGTGCTGTTCGTCTGGATTGGAGTATTCGATGTTCTTTTCGAACACCACTCCGGCTGGGCTGGGTTCTCGGGCAAAGACTGTGTGGCTGCACAGCATGACGACGGCGAAACCAGCCAGAGTTGTTCGGTTGAAGTGATGACGCATCCGAATCCTGTTCTATTTTGTCGTGTGGTGGACTTGTCCATGACGGGTGTGCTTTGACGCCGGACCAGTCAGTCCGCTGACAACCTCCACACACCCAGCTACTGGCAATCGCCGAGCATTTCCCATTCGTGCTCGCCTGGCGAAAGAACGCAGGGGTTAGACACCAAATCTGAGCGGATGATCATCCAGGGAAATGACCTGATCTGCGGCCGCGATCATACCACAGATCTTGCCAGACTACATTGTGGAACCATCGGGTCAGGCCTGATGTCTGGGGTGGTTTGACAGACGATTCCGGCAGCCTGTTGGGGGAACCTCAATAATCACTCGTCGGCGTCAGGTTTCTGGAAACGACGTAGCAAGCGGCGAACGCGGCCTAGTCCAATTACGCCGGCCAGTAGGGCTCCCAGTAGAGCCGCTGGAATACCAATCCAGATCCAGCTTCCTGAATTGGTCGTCGCTGGCGATGTTTGGGATGGCTCTGCCGCCGCAGCCTGTGGTTCGGCGCCACTGCCATTGTATGAGCGGAAGTCCTGCTGGCTGGCGATACGGTAACTGCTATTGTCTGATCTCTTTGGGGGCACCGAGCCGATCGCGTCACCGGACTGGTAGTTTGGCACGGAGCTGCCTTGGCTGCTTGAATCTTTGCGTGTCGCAGACCTGGAATCGTTTCCAAAGGGATTAGCTGGACCTGCGGGTCCACTGGTTGCTGCGTTGGGTGTCCACTGGGAATTCTGTGTGACGCTGGCGTTGGATCGTGGGTTCGTGCCGCTCCCTGGGTCTGTACTGCGGTACCAGAATGCGAACGCAGCCATCAGCGCCAACGCGATACCACTCAGCGCGACGAATCGCCGTGGAAACGCCGAGAGTTTTTCGGGAGCGACTGCAGGCTCACTCGACGATTGCGGTGCCAGGGTAGCATTCGTGTGCCCGGCAGGTGTTGTTGCTGGGGTTCTAGTGCCAGCAACGGCTGTCACCGCGGGTTTTCCTTTGAGAAAGCGATCCAAATCAATCGCCAACTCACCGGCCGAAGCGTACCGCATATCAACGGCCTTCGACATGGCTTTCGCACAAATTCGTGATAGTTCAGGAGGAATGTCTGGTTGGACTTCTTCCAGTGGGGTCGGCTCTTCGGTGAGAATCTGGGAGAGCACGGCGGCCAGCGATCCTTCAAATGGTTTGCGGCCACAGGACATCTCGTAGAGCATGACACCGAGTGCAAAAATGTCAGCCGGTGCACCAATCTGATCCTTGATGCCGCGGATGAGTTCCGGTGCCATATACGAGGGGGTACCCATCATCGTGCCGGTATGCGTGAGCGCGGCCTCCGCGTCGGTATCCCGGCGGGCCAAGCCGAAATCCATGACAATCGGTTCTTTCCGTTTGTCAATCATGATATTTGCAGGTTTCAGGTCACGGTGAATGATGTCCGCACTATGTGCCTCTTGTAGGGCTAACGCCAATTTGCGAATCAGCCCGGCAACCTGTCGACTCGTAAGGGGTTTCCCTTTCTTTAAATAGTCATTGAGGGGACGGCCCGCGATATAGGCCATAGCCAGGAAGTGCACTCCGTTGATTTCACCCACATCGAATACCGGGCAGAGATTGGCATGCTGCAACGCCGCCATGGCGCGTGCTTCGCGGTAGAATCGTTGGATTACTTCTGGGCCGTCGTTCTTATCAAAGAACGGAATTTTCAATGCCACGTCACGGTCCAGCTGTTGATCGTGCGCGAGATAAACCGCTCCCATTCCTCCTTGCCCGAGTTGCCGCTTGATCTGGTAACGCCCGAACTGTTCCGGCAAACCGATGGGCGGAGGCCGTCGGCCCGGCTGTTGCATTACGGTGTCTTGCAAGTGAGACACAGCGGTCTGTTGGGACTCGCTACTGGATTGGTGGCGCATGGTTTCTTCAAAGCTGTCCCCTGGCAGTGCCGGGTCCGCCGGGGAGGACAAGCCGTGCTCCCTGTCCTGGCTATCGCGCGGCCGTTTTGGCTGGTTCTGATCCTTCATCCGTTGATTCCGAGAAGGCACTTTGAGAGCCACACGTGTTGCCACGGTCGACAAGCACGAAGCACCGAGTCACAGGGCCGATTGGCAGGTCTTCAAACTGACGTTTTGCTGGCAGATGCGGTTCGTTGACGAGGGCAAACGTACTCTTTCTAGACTAGTTCATTGACCTGCCAGGTGTCATGAAATCCATCGTCACTGTATGGGTTGCAGTGGGCGTCGGGACGGTTGCTGCCGGCTGCTGGTTCGGTATCCCCTGGCGGTCTCCCTGTTTGTAACAAAGCCAAGGCAGCAAGTATCCCTGTGGGGACCACGTTTATGGAAAATACCTCAACACAATCCGATCAAACCGAGTTTTCCAGTAATGTGAATAGATTGGATTACTCCGCCTCCAGCAGTGTCCTGGCAGCGCTTTCAAGAAAGCCGGTAGCCCTTCCTGTGCGGCCACTCGAAGGAGGGGCGGGAGACGATCCGTCGAGAATGTTTTGACTAGGGACTGGTGGGTGCTGCCAGACGCTTACTGGTGGGCTGTCTGACCATCAGGGTTTGCTGGTTGCGTAGCCGGTTGGCGTCTTCAAATGCCTGGCGGCGGAGCGCTATGGTACGGTCTGCCAGAGTGGTGTCTTGCTGGGTGCGGGCGAGAGTCAGAGCTGCGTGCGCAAATCTAGCGTGATCCACTCGCCTCAAGAGTTGTGCATTGCCAGCAACCTTTTCGACAGCCTGCTGCAAGAGTTGACGTCCTCGCCGGAGTTCGTCGAGACTGAGCTCGAGGCGACGATTGGGATGGTAGCTTTCTGCGCGCGGCCCTTCACGCTGCAGAATCGCTTGATCCATCTGCAGATAGAAGTCCGTCATTAACTTGCCCGCCGGTCCATAAAATACAGGGCACAAGTCGGCAATCACTTGCCGGTAATCGGTATCAACGTCCCACAGCATCTGTGCATAGATGGCCCACCACATCGGGTCGGCCTGGATCGTCGTGTGGGTTTCACCCATCATCCCAACGACCTGGTAATCCCGCTTGAGGGTTCGCACCAGATCGCTGACATTGAAGTACCAGTGAATTGCCGCATCAGGATGCTCCCAATCTGTATAGGGATAGTAGGTGAGATGACGGGTGCCGGACACTGCCCAGGATTTCAACCAGTTCCGTTCTTTGGCAGCAAGCGCATCGTCCGGATCCCGTAGTGACACGTTGACTTCACGACCGCTGAGGTAGGTAAACTTGATCGACACGAGCGGGTGGACTTTTTCACGCGCAGGAGGAACGCGGCTCGCATAGTTGTAGAATTCGATCAGTCGGTCCGGGAACACCTCCGCCACCCGTGTGGCGACATGGTTGACATAATTCAGATAGCGGTCTGACAGAGGTGGCAACCTGAGATTTGGAAACCGGGGGTAGTCCGAGAAGTCCTGGTTCCAGGTAAAACCGGGGGGATCCAAAGCCCTGCACGGTTTGCATTCGCAGTTGTAGTTTGGTCCGTCCATCGGGTTCATCGGAAACATCCGAGACCGTGGGTTGTTACGGAAAAACTGCACGATCTGTTTGACGGTGTGGTCACGTAAGGACTGGTTGGAAACACACAATTGGTTGGGCAAGCGGATACTGACATCGCTGCGCGGCATCCGCCGGCCGCGAACCAATGGATACCACTCCGGGTGTTTCTCGAAGTACTTGCCGTAGGGTGCGATGACCGCGTTCCAACTGTGCCCGGAATTTTGAACCCACCCGTGTCCACGATCAGCCCCCCACTCCAGGGTTTTGCCTCCCGTCCAGACCGAATTGAACCGGTTCCGCAAAGCCCAGTCGCAGAGTTCAGCAGTGTTGATGTAGATCCAGCCGCCTTGTGGAAAGAACTGTTGAAACCCGGTGAAAACAGACCGAACGAGGTGATAATCTGGATTGAAGATACGGGTGACGACCGGTTCCAGGACGGAACGATGCGGAACGACCTCACCCAGCGCTCCGGGCATCACCCAGCGACATCCCTGTAACTTCAGAAATTCGTAGACGGCATACAGAGTTCCCACCCCACTGTTGCCGAGCAGGCTGGATGCGGCCTCTCCCCGATGCAGTACGTAAGCCTCCGAGGCCAGTCCCTCGAGCGATTGCAACGCGTCCCTGGATGCGGCGTTTCCGATCATCATGCGTCGCCCCGCCGAGACATGATCTCGGCCAGCCAGGCCAGGAAAGTTCCCGGTCATTCGGTAGAGAAACCGTTGCAGTTCGAACACGGCAAAGCGTTCCGCGGCCGTCGGCTTCTCGTCCAGCACCACCGCACCCAACGTCTCGCCCCCCCTCAGCTTCACCGCGCCGCCGTTGAGTTGCAGGGCATCCAGCCGCGCCCGTCGATACCGTACGTTGGCTTCTCCGGATGTCTGGAAACGCAAGTGCACCCGTAATCGCCCAGCCACCCGCGGGACGATCATTTCCAGGGTTTGCCACTGGCCTGTGACAGTTACCGTCGGTGTTTGCAACGAGACATTGCCCGACACTTCCAGGCGAGCCTTGGTCCCGGGGGTCCCGGAGACCTGAGCCCGCAACCGCCATTGTCCATCGAGTATTTCGATGTCCTGAAAGAGATATCCCTGGGACGCCGTTTCACACCGAACTACGGCAACCGCCGTCGCCTGAAACGGTTGCCGTGGAATCGGGTCCACTGTCAGCCTGGCGCGTCCGGCTTCTTGTCCCAGTGTCCATCCCGCCGGACGACTGTATCCCTGGTATTCTGAAAAATCGCCATTGTGAATTGGATAACGTGGGAAGTTCTCCGCTGCCTGCAACGATCCTGTCGACAGGCAGAGAAGTGTCACCGTGAGCAGCAAGTCGCGATCCCACAGAAGCCCGGGTCGCACACGATGGCTGGTGTTCATACGGCTCTTTGCTGGACAGGGAAGAGGTCGGATTCTGCGAGCGACAGGGCCAGGTCAAGGGGAGCGACCGTTTTACGTCGGATGTGGACGGAGTTTCCAGGCGATGAGGTTGATCATTTCCGGTCAGCCCGGGAATGGGTTTCCAGCTTGTCATCGTACGTGTGATGTCGTCCGGCAAACCCTGCGCAATGCGCAGTTCACCGATGTCAAGCAGCGCATGCATAATGGTAGACACGAGATGGCGAATGTCGTACGGATTGGTCGCGGGTTCTCCGGCATCGCGCGTCGATTGTCCAATCACCTGGCCTGGCTGCAAGCCACCACCGTAGAGCAATAGTGGTGCAATATTTCCCCAATGATCACGTCCGCCACGGTCGTTCAACTTGGGAGTCCGTCCCATTTCGCCACAGCAGACCAGTAAGATCTTTTCGCTCAGGCCGCGTGCTTCGAGATCGTCGATGAAGGTTGACACGGCATGGTCGAACGGCGGTGCCATATAGCCCATTCCTTCGGTCATACTGCAATTGAAGTCATCGGCGTGCATGTCCCAGACAAATTTGGTGGTCACGGTAACAAACCCACAGCCGTGTTCGCACAGCCGTCGTGCCAGCAGCAACAACTTGCCCAGCGTTTTGGCGTTGTCGGAAAAATTCCGGTGGTTCTTGCGGTTCTGCCCAATCGATGTTGGATGCACCAGGGGAGCCGTGTCGTAGCGTGCGATGGTCTTGGGATCTTCCAGCGACAAGTCAAAGGCCTTGCCGACGCCTTTGAGAATCGTATTGAATGCCGTGTTGCGGGTGGCCGTGAGATCTTTTGCCCGGGCCTGGTCGGTCGCGGCTTGCAGCCTATCCAGTTGCGACAGCAGCCTGCGTCGGTCTGTGAGCCGATGCATCGGCAGGTTCAGCTGCATGTCCTGCTGCAGTTGGCCACCGGTGCCTGGCATGAAAGGGCGGTAGCCGGACCCCAACAAGCCGGTGTAGCTGTACATTTCGAAGTTCTTGTTGAAGCAGCCAGCGGTGTTGGCCTGCGTACTGGAATCGATCACCTGTGGAAACAGCAGGGTGTTTGTGGGCAGACCAGATTGAGGGTGGCTGTTCCCTGCGACCCGCGCATACAGGGACCCCAGGTTCGCGCCAAAAGTATGGCGATGGACGAGCGGTTTGACGTCGTGTTGGCTATCCCCGGTGGCAAACGACCGTACGATGTTGATCTTGTTTGCCAGTGCGGCGATTTTCGGGAAGGTGCCGCCAAACGTAATTCCGGGAATCGCTGTCTGAAGTTCTCCGGTGGCGCTGCGAACTCCGGCAGGAGCGGTCATCTTGGGATCGAAGGTTTCGGTCTGACTGGGGCCACCGTGCATGAACAAAAAAATGACCGAGCGGTCCTTGACGAGATGCCGCAGGTGGGGCGGGCTGGTGGCTGCTTTCAGCAGATCTGGCAGCGCCAAACCGCCTAGACTCAGACTGCCAACCCGCAGGAAATCACGACGGCCAATGTGCCTGGTCGTATCACCAATGGTCAACATGGTTTTCAGATCCTTCCCAGCATGTCAACGTCGTTGAAGTCGATCTGCCCCAGGACGTCTTGTTGTCGGTTTACCTCAGGCGAGAATTTCCCGCACTACGTTGCCATGGACATCGGTCAGTCGGAAGTCTCGACCGCTATAGCGATAGGTAAGTTGTTCATGGTCGAGACCCAGCAGGTGCAGGATAGTGGCGTGCAGATCGTGGATGTGAACTTGATTATCAACCGCGAAGAACCCGAACTCATCGGTGGCACCGTACGTTATCCCACGGCGTACCCCGCCCCCCGCCAGCCACATGCTGAAACCGTAGGGGTGGTGGTCGCGTCCTCCTCCCTGGGCGGTTGGCGTACGGCCGAACTCGCCTCCCCAGACAACGAGGGTCTCATCAAGCATGCCTCTTGCTTTCAGATCCGTTAGCAGGGCTGCCACCGGTTGGTCTGACAACGCAGCCGGTTTCTTGTGCGCGTGGACATCACCGTGGTCATCCCATTTATTGTTGACATTCGCGACCACATACCGCACACCGCGTTCCACCAGACGTCGCGCCAGCAAACACTGGCGACCGTATTCAGCCGTGTTCTTGTCGCCTAATCCGTATAAGCGATGCATCGCTTGACTCTCCCGCGACAGATCAAAGGCAGCGGGTGCCTCGGTCTGCATGCGGAAGGCCAGTTCGTATGCTGCGATCCGTGCGTCCAACCGGCGGTCCTCTGCACGCCGCTGCCGGTGCTGTTCGCTGAGGCGTCGGATAGCTGCCAATCGCGCGGATTGAATGGCCCGTGGAACTGGCATCGCCAGATTATCGATTGGATGATTCACATCCGTGATCGATGTGCCTTCAAACGCCGTTGGTAAAAAGGAGGATGCGTAGGTTGGCTTGCCTGGTAGATTGCCTTGGGCACCGATGGAGACAAAGCCCGGCAGGTTGTCAGTTTCACTACCCAATCCGTACAGCGTCCAGGACCCCACGCTGGGCCGCGGCAGTACACCGTCGCCGGTCGTCAGCTGGCGAATGGCGCCACTGTGTTCGATCTGGTCGCAGTGCATCGAGCGAATCACACAGAGGTCGTCGGCGCAGCGCGCCAGGTGCGGAAGTAATTCACTGATCCAGATGCCCGCTTCACCTCGTTGCTGGAATCGGAACGGGGAAGGACGGCAATTGGGAGTTGCATCGCGGGTGATACGTGGCAGCTTGATAGGGATCTTCTGGTACTTGTGCAGCTGGGGCTTGGGATCGTACAGATCGACTTGCGAAGGGCCACCACCCATGAACAGAAAGATCACACTTTTGGCGCGTGGTGGATGGTGAGGTTGCTGGGGTGCCAGTGGGTTGTTTGCTGCCGAACGACGTTCTGCCAGCAGGCCGTGCAGTGACAGCAGTGGGAATCCGGCCGCCGCGTTTTGCAACAGTCTGCGCCGGCAAAGGGTTCGCTGTGGGTGCTCGGTCCTCGTTCCGGCAAGTTGTCTGTAGACCGGCATGTGGGCTCAATCGAGATAGAGGAATTCGTTGCTGCAGAGCAGAGCCATACAGAAATCATGCCACGGGCCTACCGACAGGTCCACTTCCTGCTGGCCCGCGGCGATCAGACGCTGGCGGGTACCCCGCGCGTGGTTCAGGATCTCAGTTGCCAGTTGTTGTTCCTGCTGCGATGCTGGACGTCCGAACAGTCGCTGATAGATCAGGGTCACACGCGTTTGTTCGTTTTCTGCGGCGCTGATGGCCTGCCTGGCCAAGGCGACTGCTGCTTCCAATGCCAGCGGGTTGTTCAGCATGAACAGAGCTTGCGTGGCGGAGGTCGAGTCTTCGCGGCGAGGTACCACCAGATCGGGATCTGCGCCATCGAACAGGCCCAGCATCGTTTGGGGTTTATCGCGACTGGCTTTGTCATACAGTGCGCGGCCCGATTGTGGCAGTTCTCCGGCGGTTGCCCGGGCGACCACACCCGTGTGGCTGAGCAGTGTGTCCTTCAGTGCTTCCGCATCGAGTCGTTTCCGGTGCATGCGGCCAAAGTAGCGGTTTTCAGGATCGCGCTGCAGGCTGCCTGCGGGTGGGATACTTGCCTGCTGATAGGTACTGGAAGTCATGATCTCATGTATCAACGCCTTCACAGACCAGTGATGTTCGATCAGGCGAATCGCCAGCAGATCGAGGAGTTCGGGGTGGGTAGGTGGTTGTCCGAGTCTTCCAAAATTACTCGGGGTGGCGACAATACCCGTTCCGAAGAGGTGTTGCCAGATCCGGTTGGCCATTACCCGTGCGGTCAGTGGATGGTCTGCCTGGGTGAGCCAGTTTGCCAATTGCAGTCGACCACTTCCCGTGATCCTGACAGAACTGTCGCCCGCGTCTGTGAGAACAGCCGGAAATCCGCGCGGCACGAGTGGTCCTGGGGCGAGGTGATTGCCGCGCAGGAAGAGTCGTAGATCACCGATTTGTTGGTGGCGGGTGTTGGGAACCGGGCCTTCTTGCATCACCATCCGCAAAGGCACCGCATCGACCTCTTGTTGCAGCCGGTCCCGTTCCGTTACCAGCTGGGGGTGCCGCTGAAGCGCTGTGGGATTCGGGTCCCATTGTTTTCGCTGTTGGTCTTGGAGGAGTTTGGTTTCTTGCTCGCGCAGTTCCTGGGCCCGCTTGACACGCTCCTTCCATTTTTTCTGTTTGCGGGTTTCTGGGTCGGGCGGGAGTTCTTCGCTCGTGATGGCTGTCAGGTCGCGGCGGACGTTTTTCAAGGCGAGCGCCGAGCGGTGTTGCTTTTCGATCGCCGTAATCGCGGCACGGACGGTTTTCAGCCTGGCCTGTTTCGTGGCGAATGTTAATTGCGCTGCGGGAGATTCCAACAGTCGCTGCTGGACGCGCTGCCGGGTACGGGCACTGGAGCCGGGAAACGTAAAGATATGGCTGCTGTAAAAGATGCCAGCCAGCGCGTAGTACTCCTGTTGGGTGATTGGATCGAACTTGTGATCATGGCAACGGGCACAGGAAATGGTCAGTCCCAGAAACGTGCGGCCCAACACGTCCAGTTGTTCATCGACAAAGTCCGCCACTACTTTTTCGCGGTCATTGCCCTCGATTAAATGGGCCAGGCCCCAGATCCCGGTTGCGGTCAGACGTTCTGCGTACGTGGTCCGTGTGTGGTCGTTGGGAACCAGGTCGCCGGCGACCTGCAGTCGCACAAACGCGTCGTAGGGCAAGTCCCGGTTGAACGCATCGACGACCCAGTCTCGGTAGGGTGCGATGGAAAACGACCCGTTGTTATTTGCGGCGCAGGTGGGATCGTCTTCGGCATAACGCACGTTGTCGAGCCAGTGACGCGCCCAGCGAATACCAAAGTCAGGGGCAGCGAGTAATGCGGCGACGGCCTGCTCGAATGCCTGCGGACGATCGTCTGCCACAAAAGCCTCCAGTTCGGCTGCCGTCGGTGGCAAGCCCAGTAGATCGTAGGTAGCGCGGCGCAGCAAGGTTCGTTTATCGGCAGCCGGGGCCGGCTGTATTCCGTGGGTTTCCAGGTTTGCCAGTACCAGTCGGTCGAGGGCGCCGCGGGGCCAGTCACCCTGTGTTACTTCCGGGAGGGGATGCTGTTGCGGCGGTTGAAAGGCCCACCCTGGGGGCGGTTGGTCTGGGGGCTTGCTCTGCCCGTCGGTCTTGGCGGACCGTGGGTCCGGCGCACCCATTTCGATCCATGTTACAAAGTCCGCAATGACCCGATCGGGGAGCTTGCCAGCGGGTGGCATCTTGAAGGATTCGTAGCGCAGCGCCGAGAGCAGCAAGCTGGCCTCCGGTTTTCCCGCAACGACGGCGGGGCCACTCTCCCCTCCACGCTGACTCCCAGTTCGGCTATCCAAAAACAGGTTTCCACGCAGTTTCTGTTGGCTGGCTGCCGTTACCGAATGGCATGCGTAACAATGTTCGACGAGTACCGGGCGGATCTTCGTTTCGAAGAAGTCGATGTCGTCACCTGCCCAGAGCGTGCTTGCCATCAGTACGATTCCCCACAGCAATCCTGGCGACGCGGGTCCGATCGCGGCGGTCGATTTACCAGGGGGATGGTTGGAAAACATGAGATGAACGCGCTGGAACATGTGGTGCGTCACCATACCGGTGGCGCGTGTGGACGACGCCGCAGGGCAACGCGGGGCGCAGTGGAGCCAAACCCGGATCCTGCGCCGATCGCCACCCATGGAGCGCAACTTCAAACAGCAGCTATCGTAACATCCTCTGCCACCGACGTGGGATCTGCCCACTCGGCGGTGGGCCTCGGGCCTGTCAGGCGGTAGACTCGTAAGAGGGTTCTGCCCAGCGGGATAGTGGTTCCGCAGTCCGGGCGGATTGCCGTTGTTGATGTTTTTCAGGCCTGCGGTGGGCTCGCCGCGACGCGTCAGACTAGATCCAGCGAAGCGATTTCTATGGCCACGATACTGACACGTCAGCTCAAGCAAATCGTTCGCCGTGGGCATGTTCTGGATGCTCCGGCGCAACTTGCCGGTTACGACGCCGATGCGCTGGGGTACAAGTCCTATCGCCCCGATGCGGTAGTTATTCCCGCGGATGCCGACGAGTTAGTGGACGTGTTGCAGAGTTCCCGAGAGCTCAATACGCCGGTTTGCATGCGTGGGGCGGGTACGTCGCTATCCGGGGGGCCAGTGGCCGCCCAGGGTGGTGTTATTGTCCATACTTCCAACCTCCGCAGTGTGCGTACGATCAATCCCGCCGGGTTCTGGTGCGAGGTGGAATGTGGCGTCAACTTGAACCAGCTCGATGCGGAATTGAAGCCCTACGGTTTGTTCTACCCGCCCGATCCTTCCAGCGGTCCGGTTTGTACGCTGGGTGGGAATGTGGCCATGAACGCTGGCGGAGCGCACTGTTTTCGCTACGGGGTCACCAGTAATTATGTGTTGGGTGTCGAAGTTGTGACCGCTGACGGCGGTGTGCACCGCTTCGGTGGCCCGGCGGGCGGCCGTGGCGCGTGGCGGGAGGACTGGAAGCGGTTGATGATTGGTTCTGAGGGGACCCTGGGTGCGTTCACCCGGTTCTGGCTGCGACTGTTGCCGCGACCGGAGAAAGCCTGGACGTTGCGGGCGACTTACGCCGATTTACGGTCCGCAGAAAAAGCGATTCACGCCCTGGTTGCGCATGCGTCTTATCCGGTCGCCATCGAATTAATGGATCCGCGTTGCGTGGCGATGGTCGAAAACAGTCCGATGGCCGTCGGACTGCCTATGGATTCCTTTATGATCCTGACCGAAATCGACGGGCCGGCCGATCTGGTCGACGCGCGGGTTCAAGGGGTCGCTGAAATTCTCCGTGCGGCCGGGTCCAACGACGTGCAGTTCAGCGACGAGGAAGCGCAACGGCAACGGTTATGGAAGGCCCGCAAAGCGGCCGGCGGTCTGATGGGTCAGATCAGTCCCGATTTCCTGGTCCAGGATGCGGTGATCCCCAAACGCGCACTGGCAGATCTGCTGCAATTGGTCTACGACGAAGCGGACGCCGCGGGGGTGCCAGGCGTGAACGTATTCCATGCAGGCGACGGCAATTTGCACCCCAACTTTTTGTTTGACTCACGTCGACCTGGTGAACTGGAGAAGGTCGAGCAAATCAGCAAGCGGCTGATGCAGCGGGTGGTCGAAGTGGGGGGCACGCTGTCTGGCGAACATGGAATTGGGAATGACAAGACGGCCTACATGCCTTTGATCTTCGGCCCGGAAACGTTGCGCTTGCAGCTGGCCGTGCCCCGGGTGTTTAACCCCCGTCATCAATTGAATCCACTCAAGGTATTTGCCGATCGTCGGTTTACCGCTGACGGAGAACCGGTGGCAGCAGACGCGCCCTCCGCGGCTCCTGCAGCCCCGCGCGACCCACGCTGTTTTGAACCGTTCTTGGATGTGATCGATGGGATCGTCTGTGTCCCGGC
>CEUS01276189.1_pt1 | contig 31053 bp, 33 predicted proteins | sample 427031 | NCBI WGS metagenome assembly CEUS01 (sample SAMEA2622837, study PRJEB7988) | marine metagenome | biome: marine biome (ENVO:00000447); feature: marine epipelagic mixed layer (ENVO:xxxxxxxxx); material: "saline water (ENVO:00002010), including plankton (ENVO:xxxxxxxx)" | depth 140 m | reverse complement strand
ATGGATTGCTTACGGCCGACACGAGACTGCCCTCCTCCATAACCTTCAGCTGTATCGAGGAATGTAATTCCTTTTTCGATCGCGTAATCTAGCACTTTACGAGATGTTTCTTCGTCAATTTCCCTGCCGAATGTAACGCAGCCAAGTCCTATAGGACTTATATTTACCCCAGAGTCTCCTACCTGTGTTTGTTTCAATTTAAAAATCCTTTCATTTAGTAGTCCAATGCCGGAAAAGTGGTTTAACTTTTTCAGGCAAGTTATTAAACACATCAATTGGTATCAAATCCTGTTCTGGTTCCTGACCTCCAACTTCGTCGACCATGCGGTTTCGGATATCTGAATTTGGCATAAGGGTATCAACGTTAAGCCACCAGGGAGCAAATCTTACAGCTACTCCTACTCTGGGTTTATCACCAAGATTTGTAGCGGTCGCATGCCATAGCCTACTATCAAAGAACAAAACACTTCCAGGATCTCCAGTTGCCTGCATCTCAGTTGGATAGGATGCCATAGGATCAACACCCATATCGGTTGTAGGATTAGTGTTTGAACGGTGACTTCCCGGGACAATTAATGTCCCTCCTGTTTCTGCAGAAAATGGAGAAAGCATCCATATGGTGGTGAGATGTGTAACTGCATCATGGTAAGGAGCTTTAATTGATCCTCCATTTCTCTGGTTAAAAGGCCAATCAGCGTGCCAACCTCCGCGTGCGTTTCCAGGGTTATTAATAATTGCGGTTGTGAATGAGACTTTGAAATGCTCTCCAAGGAAAGCTTCTGCTACGCCCAAAACTCCTTCGTGAGCCAGGTGAGGAGCAAGACTTTGATTTTTAGCCATCAAACCTGTTTCAGCTTTAACTCCCTTAATTTGTTTTTCCACCGTAGGAGCGGATGCTTGAACACTTTTTCTAACATCATCCACTTGTGTAGAGGGGATTACTCCTGGTTCAACGTGCCAACCATCTATCCGCAAGTGCAAAAGAATATTGTCTATATCCACGATCTATCTCCTTGTAGTAATAATTATCTAAGTAATAGTTTAGCTTGTCTGCAACCCTTTTTCTAACTCATCTAGAAATTCATCAATGTGTTCGGATTGCATTGGTGCTGATAAACACAATCCCATACCAGGCGCAATCAAATGACCTCTTAACATCATCTCCATGCGTAACAAATCGAAGGTTTCCTTGTCAGTGCCCGCCATACTCCTGTAATCAGTCACTTTGGTATTGTTCAAATCGAAGCTAATTATTGAGCCTGTACCTTTGACGTTACCGTCTATCCGTAATTTTAAAAATATGTCGGTAATTCCTGTTATCAATTTCTCACGTAAGGAATCAAAATGAGAGTAGAGCTCGGGGGTTAATTCTCTGAGTGTCGCTAAACCTGCGGCAAGAGTTATGTGGTTACCAGAAAATGTACCGCTTTGATTCAATGTCAGAGCCCCACTGTTATCTAAAAGATCCATTATTTCCGATTTACCTGCAATTACTCCTCCCGGCATTCCACCTGTCATGATTTTCGCGAATAATGTTAAATCAGGATCTACACCAACGAGACCTTGATACCCGCTGTATCCAGCCCTGAAACTTACTACTTCATCCATTATGAGGAGCATTCCGAGTTCGCGGGTAATATCTCTCAAAAAATGGACGAAATCAGGATCGATATCATAAATTCCTGCCTTCGCATCAAAAAATACTCCGCCAATATCATCTTTGTTGTCTCTGAGGATTAGCTCTACGGATTCCCTTTGTCCATATGGCAGGATGACGGTTTCTTCTTCAGCTGAAGCTGACATACCTGGCCATGCTGCTACTGCTTTTGGAGAGTCCGGCGAGCCCGCCAAAGAAAGATTCGGAGCCACACTAATCTCAAGTGCATCATGGCTACCGTGATACGCTCCTTCAAATTTGGCCACTTTGGGTTTTGAGGTGAATGCTCTAGCCAATCGAGTTGCATGAAGTGAAGACTCCGTGCCTGAAGCAGTGAATCGGACCTTATCAATTGATCGGAATCTACTTACTATTTCTTCGGAGACTTCTGCTTCCAAAGTACTGGGAGCCCCTAAACCGAGGCCTTGTGATATAGCATCGTTAATTGCTTGGATAACTGATGGAGGGCTGTGTCCTAGTATCATGGCGGTGTGATGGTTAGTAAAGTCTAAATATTTATTCCCGTCTATGTCCCACAAATAACAGTCTTCCGCCTTATCCACATATACTGGGTGAGGGTTGGTGAAATAAGCTCCTTTAATGACTCCACCGGGCATGGTTTTTAAACCACGTTTCCACTGTTGTATAGATCGTGGGGTGTTTTCTTTTATGCTTTGTTCTAGAATAGCTCTGGATCTGGGCATATTTTTAATCCTCTCTAGAATGCAGGGATTTTCAGTAATTTGGATGCGTTGGTACCAAGTATTTTGATCTTAGCTGAATCTGATATATCAGCAGTGATAATTCTTCCTATTTGGTAAAGTGGTTCCATTAACGGCATGTCTGATCCATAAAGGATTCGATCCTCGCCAGCTTCATTTACTAGCAGTTCGATCGTGTCATGTTCCGCCAATGATGTGCATGTCTCTAAAAATATGTTTGGGCATTTCTGTGCTGCTTCGACTGACATCTTTTGACCGGGTCTCGCATTACCTGAATGCGCCAGAACCCAATTTATATCAGTATATTTTTCAGCAAGAGGTATGAAACGGTTCGGCATTGTAAAATTGTTTTCACTGGAGCCAGTGTTAGAGCCATCTGCTGTTCCGTGAGAAGGCACGTAAGAACTATGGCTCATGATGACGATATTTCGGTCATTAGCCCATTCGAATATCCCAGAGTAAGATTGATCATCAATAGGTTTACCAAGGTAATCAGGATATAGTTTTATGAATTTGAAACCGAGCTGGTTAAAGCACCTTTCAAGTTCAGGGATTGTTTCCGCAGGATACAAAGGTGTTACGTAAGCGACCCCAATAAATCTGTCTGGGTATTCCGTAATAGCTCTAGCTACGAGGTCATTACCTCGTCTTGCATCCGAAAAATTTATACAATTTACACACGAGATGTCGATACCCGCCTTGTCCATGATAGCGACGTACTCTTCAAGTTTAAAGTCCATTCCCAACCTGGCCCATCTTCCTAAGTGTGAATGGAAGTCAATGACTGGTGTTTTCACGAGCTACTCCTATTGAGAAGCATGCTCAAGTTGCCAGAGCAAATATCAGCCAATAGTTCTTTGTTTAGAATAGATTTTTCAAGGTTGTAGAGTTGGGGGCCCATTGGTGAATCAGGGAACCTTGACCCAAAAAGTATTCGTTTTGAACCTGCATTGTCGATTAATGTGGATATACCATCGGGAATGATGAATCGTGATATTTCAATATTGATTTGGTGCAGATTCCTTAACATCGGCAATACCCATGGAACGCTGATGTAATGCACCTCTGATAACACAACATCTACATCCGGGAATTTTTTCAGTGTGTCATAAAGTTGTCCAACAGGAACTTCAGTTGACGGAATCCAAAGTGGAGTTGAGGTAGATGATAACCACTCCATCCATTCCCCAACTATCCAATCGGTAAAGGGATACCCTTGAGTATTTGGGAGAATTCGTAGTGATCGGACTCGAGATTTTTCTATTTCATCTGCAAATCGGTTTAAGTTGTCCGTGGCTGGATTACAAACAAATTGGGGTTCGATGTTGGAATTACCGGATAAGATATCCATGAGGTATGCATTACCGTCTTCTGTATCAAAGACAGCTGCATGCATAGAGTAGGCCAAGGCATGATTTACCCCTGCCCTGTCCATTTCAATTTCAGCTTGGATTAGAGAGTCGGAAGTTAGGACCCTTTTGGGGTGCCTGCCCAGAGCGATGTTGGCGTCAAATACTGGTACTGAGGGCCGGAAATTAAGGTCTATTTCTCCCATGTTGTATGAAGGTCCCTCGTCTTTGGTTATCGGTCTGGCTATTGGTGAACAATTCTAACATAGTTACGGACAATGTAGGCATAGCACTACAGACGTGGAGGTCCCAGTTCAATCCATTCCTTTACATCTTCGATTCCACCAATATGTGATCCTATTGGTGCAGCATACCAAGTGGCTCCAACCGATTTGTAAGACTCTGATAATTCAATTAATTTTGTTTTGGTCAAAATATCATGTGTGCCAGCGGCCACTACGTCGAAATCTTTCGAGACATCTCTGTATTCACTGATGTAGCTTACTATTTTCCTCAAAATATCAGGACTCATTTCATTCTTATCCTGATTCCAATAAATTGGATATACTCCATCCCATTTTGCAGCTCTTCTAAGTGGTCTTTTATTCGGCCAGTTAGCACCAATCCATATTGGGATGCGAGGTGATTGAACAGGTATTGGCAAAAAAGTGGCTTGGTCGATATCGAAATGGATTCCTTTGTATGAAAATTCTTTACCGGTCCAAAGGCCAGTGAGTACTTCTAATCCTTCGTCAAGCTTATCAGCCAGTGTTCTAATGTTGGAGTTTTCTCCAAATTGCTGGTATTCGGTAGATGGAGGATCACCTAAACCAACACCGAGAGTGAGTCTCCCTTGAGAAATCCAATCGACGGATGTAGTTTCTCTTGCCAGTTTCCATGGACGCCTTCTGGCTATTGGAGTCACGGCTGTTCCTATCCTGATTTTGCTGGTACAGGAAGCTATTAATGATAAAGTTACCCAGGGATCGGCGGTTGGCTCCGAACCGCCAATACCGTCCCATATAAAGAACCCGTCCCAACCTGCCTTTTCAGCCAAGCTCGCAAGTTCTGCGATGAGAACTGGATTCGAATACTCACCATGGATACAAGTGTCTAACGCAAATTTCATGTGGATTTTTCCTGAAATGTATTTTGATATGTGGGTTGGCAGTAAAACGACTAATGTTCTAGTCCTGATATTCTGCGCATGTGAGTTGACGGGGGTTCCTTCGATCTTTTCAATGTATGTTCTGAAATAGTTATTTTCGAAACAACTTCTGCTTTTTCCCGAACAAAAGATTCTGCGTACATGGTTCCGGAAAACCAACCTGTGTCTCCAAGGGTGAGTTCAATTCGTCGACGAGAAAATTCTTCTGTGTGTCCTTGCGATTTGAATGCATTTTCTGCCTCTACTCTTTTTTCAAACCAATTGGTCGCGTCTACATAAAAATCGAATTGATCTTTTTCAAAATATACGCCAGGAAAGTAAGTTGCAGCTATTTTGTGAGGTTGAATATTTGATCCGTAGATAGGAGTTGATGCAAGATTCCTTGCTTCAAGCGTTGCATGAGCTACTTCGGTGTGATCATCTGGTGAATTGTTTTGAAGTCCATGTCTCGTCGGAGCATAAGGACTCTGCGTGATCAATATCTGTGGTCTGATTTCCAAAATGACATCTCTGAGTTTGGTTATTAATTCAGGGGATTGATAAATTCTGAAAGGTTCTGTTGTTCCGATAATTCGTACGTCAGTGATACCAAAAACTGCACAAGCTGATCTCAATTCGTCAATTTTCAATTTGGCGTATTGATCAGGACTTTGACGTATCACAGATGAATCACGTTGGTCTGCGGGTTTCATCAATTCTTCATGCAATTGTTCATTATGGGTGAATACACCGTGGCCAACTGATACCACTGTGACTGAGTCACCCTGTGAGACGTGTATGCCACAGGTAGCGGCAACGTGGGTAAAATCATGCGGATGCGCAGTTACTACAAGAAGTGTCAAATTGTTTTCTGTCAAAAACCGTTCTCCTTCTGAGCAATCTAAAATATGTTCAATTACGAAGGCAAGTATTTCTCATAAAATCTTTGCCAATTCAAATACATTATATTTGATATATCTTCAACGGAGTGTCCCCGCTGCTCAAGTACGGATGAAAGCTTAATGTAATCTTCTGCTGAATCTACTCCATGAGGTGCACCACTCCAACCAACACCTCCACCAAGGTCAGTACCGATTGCAGCATGTTCGGAATTCCCAGCGAGTTGGCAAACATGGTCAATATGGTCCGCTACATCCTCTAATGTTACATTTTCCCTCGGAAATTTTTCTCCTGTCCCTGGTATATCTACCCAGTCGATACCTGGACGATACAACATAAAAGCATCAAAAGAGCTGCCTATTACTCCTCCTCTTTCAATAACAGAATGTATAATTTCATCTGGGAATTGGCGTTCTCCAGGAACGAGCGTTCTGCAATTTTGATGACTTGCTAAAACGGGTCCGCTGTAAATATCGAGAGCTTCCCTTATAGAAGCATCTGATGTATGAGTTAAATCCAGGATCATGCCAATGGAATCCATGATTGCCAAGAGATTTTTTGCAGGGGGAAATAGTCCACCATCAGTTCCTGTAGCAGTTCCGTGAGAGTAGGTACTAACGCCATAGTGAGATAGACTTATGACACGGACACCGATTTCCCACCATTCATGGACTTGTTCAGGCCATAAAATTGGATCTGCTCCTTCTATCCCCAAAATAGTACCTACTGGCAAAGTAGAATGATCCTCAGCGGTCGACCATGACTCAAAATGAGATTGAAGTTGCTTTTTGTTTGTTAGAATCTTTATTTCACCACGGGTGTCCAGTATTTCATAATATGCAGCCTGTCCTCTTGCCATGGCGTAAGCGATATCTCCTGTGCGGTAGCCCCATATAGGACTACCTGTTCGATAAATACGTCCTGAAAGTTTAGCCAGAACCGCTGCTACCTTACCTCTCCTGTATGCCGGTAGTGATACTACCGCTTCAGTATCAGGGGTTTTAGGTACTAAGTTCTTTCCTGATTGAGCAGCATTCCGAATATCATCAATTGGTAAAGTCAGATCTTGGTCGCGCTCCATAGCTCCAAGCATGAAAGCAGAGTCTCCATCAAAAACAAGCATAGTAACTCCTTAAGATGTTTTGGTGTTGTTTAATTTACTTATTCAAGAATCGAATCCTATGTTAAAAAAATCTAAGAACAATTATCAAGATTTCTCGTACTCCCAAACGTTTCTGGTAGACACGTCGACACCTCCGTCCACGGCAATGACTTGACCGGTGATCCAATTGGATTCATTACTGACGAGAAACAATGCCGTGTAGGCTATATCTTCGGGGTGCCCAGTTCGTTTTAACGATGCTTCGGCAGGAGAAATGTTATGTGTACCTAATTTCGCTCTGAACAGACCAGGGGATATAGTATTTATTCGTATATTGTCAGGATACAATTGTCTCGCCAGATTCTTTGTCATTCCAATAATCCCCGCTTTTGAGGTGGCGTACGCCGGATTAGATTCTTGTATAACACTTTCACTCGCTGCAATTGTAACTATAGCCCCTCGTCCACTTTTAGCCATGAATGGTCTTACCACATGGACAGAGTTGTACAAGCTGTTTAGTGTGTTTGTGATAGCGCTATTCCAAAAAGTTTCATCTAGTTGCTCCATCGTTCTTCCTGGTTCGAAGAACCCACCAGCTCCAGAATATAAAATGTCTATCTTGCCATATTGATTGAAAACAGTTTCAGCGATATGTAAAGCTTCCGTTCGCTTTGAAACGTCTCCGGGTATTGCCATGGCACTGCCACCACAATTTTCGATCATAGACACCGTTTCATTTAAGTTTTGTTCACTTCGTGCGTTTATCACCACCTGAGCCCCTTCTTGAGCGAATAGCAGAGCTGTAGCTCGCCCCATACCTGGTCCAACCCCGCACATCAGAATTACTTTATTTTTTAATCGCATGATGAGGCCTCCTAATCGTCTTCCATGTTTGAATCGATATTACTATGTAGGTAAGTTTTCGAACCACAACAATACTAGTAATTTAACTTTCAACACAAAATCTAACTGAATTCTGGAATTGGATTAAAAATTTGATTTTCTGTTAGCATTACCAATCTGTTAATTTAATGAACGCAAAAGAGAGGATCTATTTGATGTCAATCAAAGATCTACTAGATATGAGTGGAGACATTGTAATAATAACAGGAGGCGCTACCCACTTAGGTAAAGCCATGGCTACTGCATATGCTGAAATGAATGCCAAGGTCTATATAGCGAGTCGTAGAAGAACTTTGTGTGAACAAGTTGCAGAAGAATTAAGATTAGAAGGATTGAATTGTATAGGTATGGGTTGCGACGTTACAAAAGAAGTTGAAGTTAATAAACTGGTAGAGACAATTGTGAAAGACAACGGAAAATTAGACGTTATGGTTTGTAACGCAGGAGCCTCAGTCACCACTTCCTACCTCCCTGAAGCATCGATAGATGAATTCATGATGACTATGGAAATAAATTTGAAAAGTACCTATCTGTGTGCGCAGGCGGCATCCAGATATATGATCCCAAGAAATTACGGAAAAATTATCACATTGGGATCGATTCATGGAATTCTGGGAGCAGATAAGAGGCAATATGGTGCGCGAAAAAGATCAGGTCCTCCCTACCAGGCTGCCAAAGGTGGAATAATAAACTTGACCAGAGGACTAGCTACAGAACTTGGAGAATTTGGAATAACTGTAAATTGTATTAGCCCCGGACAAATACCACCTGATACCGTAGACGAGACTGTGGCAGACAACTGGCGCTTGAATAATCCTTTATTTCGTTCTGGGGTTCCGGAAGATATTACGGGTGCAGCATTATTACTTGGTTCAAGGGCAGGAAACTGGATTACGGGTCACAATCTTGTAGTCGATGGAGGATGGAGTGTTTGGTGATAATCATAAACCAAACTGGTAACTCAATAACACATACGTTTTATTTCCTGAGGTTACTATGAATTCGAATGTAGAGATATATGAAAAAGCACAGCATGCTATCAATGAACTCAAATCTGCAGTACTCCAGATAGTTCGGCAAAATTCAGGGGTTAAAAATGTAGATGTGGGGATAGCGCTAGGTATACATAAAACACCAGATGGTGAGCATGAAGGCTATGTTTCGTCATATATTTTGCGATTACTGAAAGCCGAAGGGCTTGTCGAGCAACCAAAACCTGCCAGCAAGTGGTATCCAACCCCAACAATACCCACGGGATAATCGATGGAAGAGTAGTTTTAATAACACTTTAGATTATCATCTGGTTTTTGATGTCAAATAAACAGGGAGGCAGGTTGATACCGATCCCTGAAATTGGATAGATGAATGGAGAAAGGTTAGTTTAACCCCGTGAAGGTTCGGAATGGGTTTTTTTGTGTTCTAGAACCAATTCTGCCAAGTGTGTATCGTTTTCACGTACTTGCTGTAGGTGAACCATTCTTTCGGGTCCGGCTGTCCGCAACATTGCTTCACCGTGTATTCTGTCAATCCAGAATCTAGCTTCCGCGCCCAGGGATTCTCGAAGTTCAGGAAGTTTATCTTCCGGATATCTTTCAGTGAAGTTGATTGTAAACATCCTGCGCCTGTTTGAACCACCGAACGATGAATGCTTAATGCTGTGATTGAAAACGACTACGTCACCGGGAGTCACTCGAAGGACATGTGCTGGTATTTCTTCCGGATTAACTCCGAACCTTCCAGTCTTTAATATGTGATCGAGATCATCAGCGAACGGCTCTCCTTTTCGGTGACTTCCAGGTATTACTCTCAACGCTCCGGAATCACGATCAACAGGGTCTAGATAGAAAGCCATCTTGATACTTAAAACAGGCCTTGTACCGTATCCATCCGAATGCCATCCAGTATCCCCCGTATATAAATTTCCATCACCACTAGTGTAGTTGAAATCTTCACCACATATACTGGACACGATGTCGTGAATTCTTTGGTCATCCAAGAGAGAGCTGAGGTATTCACTTTGGTCGGCAAAAGGCACAATTGAAGACCTTGCATTACCGTCATGTTCCTGACCGTGGTGACCACCACCGTGTTTGGACCAAATCTGTTCAAATTCATAGATTACGTTGTCAATACAGTTGGACAATAAACCAGGGAAATATAGAAACCCAAACATTTCAAAAAACCCAATCTGTTCCTCGGACAATTTTTGTTTAGTTTTCATGCTGAGTCCTCCAGTCTAGATATCTCGTACTGAATGCCCCTTAGAATCTAAATATGTTGGAATTTCTGTACTCTGTCAGCTGGAGCAAGTTCTGCTACGTAGATACTACCTTCAGCGTCTACACAAATACCATGACCTGCGTAAACTGATCCTTTGCCTTCTCCTTTGTCGGAATACCACCTTGTTATCAAATCTCCAGTTTCAGTCCAAATGCTTACCCCGCCTTTGTCAGTCTGCTCTATGACATAAATGACATCGTCTTTTATGTATATGTCTCCGGGCATATGCAAATCTGTCCATTGATCGATATAGATACCTTCAGAGTCAAATATTTGGATTCGGTTATTTTCGCGGTCACATACCAGTACTCTATTATTTCGATCGACTGCTAAATTGTGGACCAGTGCAAATTCGCCTGGACCATCTCCTGGAGATCCCCACGATGTAATAAGTTCACCAAGCGGATTGAATTTATGTACGCGTCTGTTGCCGTATCCATCTGAAACAAAAATGTTGCCATCTGGTGCTATAGCTAGACCAGAAGGCATGTTGAAAGGTCTCCCAAAATAGGTAGGTGCCGGCACAGATTTGTTACCAAGGGTTCTGATCAATGTACCATCAGGGTGATGCTCAGTTGCTACGTGAAAGTTAGCATCTACTAACCACACTGTGTCTGATTTTGTGATATATATGCCGTGTTCATTATCTGAAAATGTCCCCTCTCCCCATGAGGATACAAAATCTCCGTTTGGATTCCATATAGTAAGAGGATGATCGCCACGACTAAAAAGGTGGATTTCGTTTAATGAATTAACGGCCAAATCAGAGCATGTTCCCAATTCCCAATGCTTGGGAATGTTGGGCCAAGTATCTACTAACTGGTATGTGTAATCTCCTGAACCAACTGTTGTCATTAGATGATTCTCCTTTCAGAAATAAGAATCTTCTCACGGATGCGTATATTGCTTTTAATGTGAATTTATGGCCTTTTAGTGGCTTTGGGTAGTTGCAAATCTTTACCAATGGTTTCCGGGAATATCTTGAATACTTTTTCCAAATCCCAAGGCCCATCATTATAGATATGTCTTACTTGTTCAGATTTCGAATATAACCCGATGTGAAACCCCTCTGAAACGATTACTTCCCCTGATATATTTTTTCCGGATTCACTAGCCAGATAGATTATTGCTGGAGCTACATTAGATGGATCATATTCTGTCCCGGTTGAGTCTTCAGAAGGTTTAATAGCATGATTGTCTTCCCGAAACACTAACCCGCGATCTGCCATTCGTGTAGCTGCGTTGGGGGCAATACAATTTGCGGTTACGTTGTATCTTACTAGTTCGTTAGCGCAAGCTTTTGTTAGTCCAATGATTCCTGCCTTCGCAGCAGCATAATTAGCTTGACCAGGTACACCATGAATGCCATTACCCGATGTGAAGTTGATAAGGCGTCCGTATTCTCTGCGTTCCCTCCAGTGAATCGATGCAAAATGGCTGGTGCAGAAAGTGCCCTTTAAGTGCACTCTGATAACATCGTCCCATTCATCTTCAGACATATTGAATATCATTTTTTCTCTCAGTATTCCAGCAACATTAACCAATATGTCTAATTTGCCCCAACGATCAATTGCCGTTTGGACCATATTTTCTGCATCTTGCCAGTTTGAAACATCTCCTGTGTCGGGTATAGCTTCACCGCCATTTGCATTAATTTCGTTAACAACTTGCTGCGCAGGTGATGCATCTCTCCCTACTCCATCAACTGAACCTCCGAGGTCATTTACAACAACCTTGGCCCCTTGCTGAGCCATCAGGATAGCTATTCCTCTTGCTATGCCCCTACCGGCCCCTGTAACAAGGGCAGTTCTTCCTAAAAGCCTCTTCATCATATTGATTCGCTCCTTTAAGTTACCAACAGTGAGATTATATCTGATATGTGTGTCGTGGTTTAGTATCTAGAGAATTGCTCGCTATGCATCAGCTTTTATTCTCTTAACGTATTTTTCCCGAAATTTATTCAATTTGGGCGAGATTACAACTTGGCAGTAAGGTTGAGTACTATTATTTCGATAATATTCTTGATGATAATCTTCTGCCCGATAAAATTGTTTAAAATCAACAATTTCAGTAACTATAGGATCCCTATATACTCTCCGGAGATGTAAATCAGATACAGTGGACTCCGCGATGCTCCGCTGGTTCAAATCTTGACAGAAAATTGCAGATCTGTACGATGCTCCAATGTCATTGCCCTGTCTATTGAGAGTTGTAGGGTCGTGGATGTCAAAGAAAATTTCCAAGATTTCCTCAAAGGTTATGCTTTCCTGACAGAACGTTATTTGTACAGCTTCGGCGTGACCTGTGGTTTCTGAACACACTTGTTGGTAAGAAGGATTTGCGATATGTCCTCCTGTATATCCGGAGACTACTTTTGTCACTCCTTCTACCTGTTCAAATACAGCCTCCAAACACCAAAAGCATCCTCCTGCCAACGTAGCGGTCTGTGATGAGTGAACTTGCATGATTATGATCCCTCCATGTGAAACCTATGGTGAACAGCATTATCGCACAACGAAATTTGAAGAAAGTATCAACCCAGTTGATATCTGTATTTATCCCAATAATAAATAGTAAATCAATTTAAATTTACAAATTACAGAATGTCAATTTTAAACCCGTAGGACACCATCCTTACAGGTAAAGTACTGAATATAATACAATTGACTCTTAAATATGTGATGTCTGGTGATTGTTAGGAAATAGGTACTTGAAGAATGGTTAATAGTCAAGTTCAATCAGGGCTTTGTGCTGAATGTAAATACATGGAAGTGGTCAAAACAACAAAAGGATCTTCTTTTTTTAAGTGCGGTAGATCTAAGAATGATCAGCGGTTTCCGAAATATCCCAAACTACCGGTAATCAACTGTATTGGTTTTGAAAAACTCACTCGATTTTGACCAATTGATCATAGTGTAAATCATGCGCACCTCATTATATTTCAAAACTATTACTTGGTTCAGTAACTTCCATAGATTCATTCTATCAATATCTAATGGTAGATGGATGAGGAAATTAAAGGGCTTGGACATGCTTCTACTTTCGACAAGAGGCAGGAAGACAGGCAAAAATAGAAAGACGCCTCTTTTATATATAAAAATTGGAGAAACGTATTATTCAGCAGCTTCATATGGTGGAAATGATTCACATCCTGACTGGTATCTTAATATCGTGGACGACTCTGATGTGGAATTACTTGTTGAACAAAAATGGGTGAAAGCAAAAGCGAAAGTTGAGCTTGGATCCGCAAGATGTTACGCATGGACTAAACTTACCGATAATTACCCAGGGTTTGAAAATTATCAAAAAAAAACATCTCGATTAATCCCTGTCGTGAGTTTCAATGTTGTTAATACACAAAACTAATTGGTGTGATGATTACTGTGTATTAGGTTCAGTCAACTGGATTAAATACCTGTTGGTTCTATTAGATAAACTTGAAAGTCTGGGAAGATGCTCAGAAACTTTTGGGAATCGCTCCAGATCCGAGAAATCTATATTTTTAAGTTCAGTTCAGATATTTATAGAAGCACTGTTTCCTAGTAGTTAAATGGTGTATCCACTCAATCCTGTCTTTGTAATTCTTTCTCAGTTCCTGGCGTGATTTGATGAAAAAGGATTGCCAGCCTGTGGTTCGTTCAAGGACAAAGGCAGCGTTCCCGTTCTGTGGGAATTCTGCAACCATGGAATTGTGGAAGGCAAAAATGTAATAGAAATCACCTTGTTTATCGAACATGCTTGTGTAAATGGATAGTGGTTTGTGACTGTCTGTAAACTCAAGATGGTAGGTACAGTGATGGTATTCTTTCGGAGCACTGAATCCAGTCTGGATCTTTTTCACGCGAGGAAACTGTTTTACTCTTCACCATTCGGGAGACAACATCGGTCACTCGCCTTTTTGTTCAGGTTATTGAATTCACTTGGACCCAAATCTTAATCATCCGGATATTTTATAGGATCCTGTCTTGTATGCACCCTCCGTTGGTTTTTAAAATCCCGATCAGCTTTTATGGTGTTTCCTAAGGCCTTATGGGAATTACCCGTGTTGAAATAGGCATCTCTGTCCGTAGGATCAAGGTCAATAACTTTTGTAAAATCGGCAACAGCTTCTTTGTGGTTACCCGCGTTTCGATGGACAGCAGCTCTGTTGTGGTAGCCGTTAACATAGGTAGGATCGAGTTCAATAGCTTTTGTAAAGTCGTCAATAGCTGCTTTGTGGTTACCTTTGACAAAATGCTGATATGCAGAAATGGAGAATTTGCTGGTTTCAGTTTCACTATCCGTTGACGGTTCCTACCGGCTGTTTAACGGGTTTAGTGCAGTGAGGATATAATGTGAAATCCTCTTCTAATTCGCCATTACAATGCACGCATATTGTTGGCCCAATTGATGTTCCGCATTCAGGACAGGCTTTATTAGGAGGCTTTTAGATCTCTATCGCATTTAATACATTTAGCCATGTGTGATTATAATCCTGTCCGTCAAATTTTTAGGAGGCCATCAATTATTGACTACTATCGCTTTACGACCTACACTCGCAAAAACATCAGGCTAATGTACAGGTAGGTTCCCTATGAAAAAAAATGTACACCATGTGGTTGTTAGATCTGGACGTAAAGAAGCAGAACCTGATCTTGAGATTCCGATTGCTGACGATATAGCATCGGTACCTGGAACACCTCTACGCGAAAGAGATGTATCGTTTTTCAGTCGGGAATATCCACTGGAAAGCCAGACAATAGAAAAAGGAGCTGATCGGGTCTGGATCTGGTCAGTTTATACCAAAGAAGCATCAGAATTTAGAAAACAACACGATTCTAGAGTAAAACCTCTCGTCGCAGAAGCAAAAGTTTCAGGTGATTTATCCCCCACAGGTCAACCAGACCAACAAGACGATATAACAGAAGCGATCAGGAAAAAAGCATGGGGAATGGGATTCGGAGAGGTAGGGTTCACCAAATTTGATCGCAGGTATGTATTTGCAAGCAAAAAACGGTGGTCTAAATTTGAACATGCGATATGCCTTGCTTATGAACAAGACTACGAAAAAACTCAATCTATTCCAAGTATGGATGCAGAAGAAACTCACTATGGGACTTATGAAATTGAAGGAAAGATAGCAATAGATTTAGCAGCATACATTCGTTCAAAAGGTTACCGTGCACAGATCCACAACCCTAGTGATCATAGTGCCTCAGTAATAGCTATGTTCGTAGCCGCAGGGTTAGGCCAATTGGGCGCCAACGGACAACTACTATCACCTCATTTCGGTTCGAGGTCAAGATTAATGATAATAACTACTGACGCTCCAGTAGTTTATGACCAACCTGAAGACTATGGGATAAATAAATTTTGTGAGATGTGTCAAGTTTGCGTGAATAGATGCCCTGGAAGAGCTCTAGTAAAAGACAAAGTTTGGTGGCGCGGAACCGAAAAAAATAAATTGATATACGATAGATGCCGGCCTGTCATGGCCCGATATGAAGGTTGCGGGGTATGCATGAAAGTATGCCCTATACAGAAATATGGGATGAAACCCGTTATGGAGCATTACGTTAGTACTGGTGAAATTTTGGGAAAAGGAAGTCACAACTTGGAAGGTTATGAAATCAGAGATAAAGGCTACTTTGGGCCTGGGGAATTACCGCATTTCGATCGTGAGTTGTTTGAGATGCCTCATGGTAGTCGAGAAGAATGGTTATTCGAACAATTCAAAAATAAAGTAGCGAAAGATGGGAAGCCATCACAAGAAGATCTTGAACATTTTGCACAATCTGTCGATGAAGCAGTTCATCATAAATACACACATAAAGATGAATAATGTAGCGTTTGGTTTAAATCATTTGACGAAATATTGAATCAAAGGTTTATTATTCAATATCCGGAAATGACATTGAAATTTCAAAAAAAAGACATTGACAGCCTGTTCGCCTGTCTGAAAAAAGAAATGGGTCACATGCCTGAATTCGAGCAGATTCTAAAAGATGCGCACTTGTCCATTGCGTTAGTTGATGCTGGCAAACCAATAAACGCGGAAATAAACGAAAGAGTAAAGACACTGGTGACAAAATTCTGTCCCAAGTCTCAAGAATAACGTACTTTGTAAATTCAAGATCTGAAGCAGTATTGTTACTGTAAGATTCAGAGGAACAGGTTAGTTGATTTCTATCATTTTACCTGTGACTACGTAAATAACTCTTTCGGCAATGTTCGTAGCCCTGTCCGCAATTCGTTCAAGATCGTGGGCTACCCAAAGAAGAAAAGTTGCCCTGGTTATCATCCGGTGATCTTCGAGCATGAAAGTGATTAATTCTCTGTAGACTTGTTGATACAGTTCATCGACTCTATCATCATAATTGCAGACTGCTGTAGCTGCTACGACATCTCTGTTCACAAGTGAATCCAAGCTGCGGCGGAGCATATCCGAAGCCATATCTCCCATTCTGGGGATATCAATTAATGGTTTCAATGGTGGTTCGTTACCCATGGATACACTGATTTTGGCGATCCCTTCTGCGTAATCGCCCATGCGTTCCAATTCGACCGAAATGTGCAGTATAGAGATCAAACTTCTGAGATCACTTGCTAAAGGTTGCTGAGTAGCTATGAGATTGATACAACGCTCTTCAATTTCGTACCTCTTTTGATCTATATAGTCGTCTCCATCAATAACTTCTTGAGATGCTTCTAAATCTCTCCTCTTAAGCGCGTCAATAGATCTAGAAATTGATTTTTCTACCATGCTACCCATCGTTAGCAAATCGCCTTGTAACTGTCTGAGGTTTCGATCAAAATCTTCTCTGACCATGGTTGTGCCTCCCTTAGCTGAAGCGTCCTGTTATGTATGCTTCAGTTCGTTCATCTTTGGGATCAGTAAATATCTGATTGGTCTCTCCGTGTTCAACTAGGTAACCCGATCTGTTTTCATCAACCATTAAAAAAGCTGTTTCGTCTGATACCCGTGCGGCCTGCTGCATGTTATGAGTGACGATAACTATTGTAACTTCTGAGGCTAAATCTCTAATGAGTTTCTCTATCGCGAGTGTAGCAATTGGATCTAGAGCTGAGGCAGGTTCATCCATAAGGATGACCTCAGGTTCAACAGCCAATGCTCTGGCTATACAAAGTCGTTGTTGTTGTCCGCCTGATAGAGTCTGAGCACCTTTGTTAAGGCGGTCTTTCACTTCGTCCCACAGAGCTGCTTTCCTTATTGATTTTTCAACGGCTTCTGCGAGATCACCATTGTAGCCGTTAACTTTTAATCCGAATGCTACGTTATCAAATATTGACTTGGGAAAGGGATTCGGTTTTTGAAATACCATACCAATACGGGAACGAATTTCAGTAGGATCCACATTGTTCGAATAGATATTGTCGTTATTGAATAAAATTTGACCATCAATTTTTGCTGTAAGAATCAGGTCATTCATGCGATTGAAACATCTTAAAAGAGAGCTCTTCCCACATCCGGAAGGCCCAATCAATGCCGTAACCATGTTCCTTTTGATTTTCAAATTCACGTCTCTAAGAGCCAGGAATTGGCTGTAGGAAACGTGGATATCTTTAGCTTCGAGTACTGTATCAGTAATTGTGCTATTCATCGTCCCTCGTTTGGTTACGGTTTCGAATGTATACCGCGATTGTATTCATTGTTAATAATACCGCTAGAAGAACGATTATCCCAGCAGCAGCAAGACCTCTGAATTCATCTTGAGGTCTAGAAATCCAATTGAATATTTGAATTGGAAGAACCGTGAATCGGTCCATAGGACTACTAGGTATGAAAGTCATATAAACTAGCGCACTAATAGCGATGACGGGAGCGGTTTCGCCGATTGCTCGTGACATCGCTAGAATTATACCAGTCAGGATCCCTGGCAATGCTGAAGGGAGTACTACCCCACCTACGACTTGCCATTGAGTTGCTCCGAGAGCGAAAGCGGCTTCTCTATGAGTTTGGGGAACAGCTCTGATTGCTTCACGCGATGCTAGAATGACAATAGGCAGAATTAAGAGGGACATCGTTAGAGCTCCTGCTAAAATACTCCGCCCTAATGCCATCCACTGAACAAAAAGCGCTAAGCCGAGCAGTCCATAAACAATTGATGGCACTCCAGCCAGATTGGATATGTTAATCTCGATCATCAAAGTAAGGAAACTTTTACGGGCATATTCTTCAAGATATATCGCTGCTCCTACTCCTATAGGTATAGCAAAAGCGGCCGTAACACCCATAAGCCAAATGGTACCCATTAGCGCAGATTTCAAGCCTGCTTGTTCCGGGTGTCGTGAAGGGTAGTTAAAGATTAGGTTTGAAGTTAACCAAGACCAGCCATCCGTAAAAACTTCCAAAAGAAGTACAATCAGTCCAGCTATTGTCAATAAAACTGCGGCGATAAGCAACGCGTACACAGCGTAGCCAAACAGTCCCCTTTTTTTCATATCACGGTTAAATTGGTAGTCTGGAATGGACACTAGTATCTGACGCTCCATTTTTTAACCACAAAATAGCCAAGTAAATTCATCACTAGTGTCATCGCAAACAACAAGAGTCCTACTGCGAATATGGTATTGAATTCGAGTGAGCCATGTGGTGTTTCACCTAAACTCAATTGGACTATGAATGCAGTCATGGTTTGGACGCTTTCAAGTGGGTTCAAAGTCATTTTGGGAGTTGCACCGGCAGCAATTGTTACCAACATTGTTTCTCCAATTGCCCGAGAGATCCCAAGTATAAAAGCGGAGACAATTCCTGACAAAGCTGCGGGAATAACAACCTTCAAGGATACTTCCACTCTAGTTGCACCTAATGCATATGCAGCTTCTCTAAGTGAGCGCGGCACTGAAATCATAGCATCTTCAGACAAAGTGCATACCATTGGTACGATCATCAGTCCCATGACTATTCCTGCGGACAGTGCATTGAATACCAACATGTCAGGGAAAATATATTCTTGGATGGTGGGTGTCACGAAAGTTAAAGCGAAATATCCGTAAACTACGGTTGGAATCCCTGCTAAAACCTCAAGAATTGGCTTAAGAATTTTCCGTAATTTCTCCGGGGCATATTCTGACAAAAAAGTAGCAGTGGCCAATCCTATTGGTAAAGCTACCAATGCCGCAAGGAACGTTACTAGAAGGGTGCCGGCTACAAGTGGGAGAACTCCGTGGGATCGAGGTTTTAATATTGGAGACCATCGAGTCCCAGATAGGAATTCAAATGCTGAAACCTCAACAAAAAACCCCCAAGCCTGCATCAGTAGACTCACTACAATTCCTATTGTGGTGAGTATGGAAACAAGAGCACAAGCGAATAAAACCCATTTTATTATAGTGCCGCTCAGTTGCCCTCGTTTCCGATTGTTGCCAATCACGGACGAATTCTTCTTATGAACACTAGCAATTTTGGACCATTCTTAAATTCAATTATTTCATTGGAGTTGAGCTCAAAAGTGAGATTTTGAGTAGTGGTCAATTTATCGAAACCCTGTTTGGAAATTGATGCTGAACCATTGAATGTATTTTAACGGCGTTACACCGACAACACATTTTCCTGTTTGAGGTTGATAAAATTAACTCTTCTCCTACTTTTTGATTTTGTTCAGCATAGCGTCGTAATGGATTGAATCAAGAGGGATATATCCGACTTCGGTAAGCAGTTGACTGGCGTTGTTCAAGTAAAACTCGACGAATTCGGTGACTTCAGTTTTCTCAAGACTCTTTGTGTTCACATAGATGAACATTGGTCTTGCAAGAGGCTTGTATGAACCGTTTTCTATAGCTTCTGGTGTAGGGTCAACACAACCTTCGCCACTGTCAATGCCGAGTGCTTTGAGCTTGTCAGTGTTTTCCTTGTAGTATGCGTAACCGAAATAACCTAGCGCGTTTCTGTCACCACCGACACCACGTATCAATACGTTGTCGTCTGCCGAAGCGGTGTAATCGGATCTTGAGGATTGAGCTTCTCCGACTATTTCTTCGGTGAAATAGTCGAATGTTCCAGAATCAGTATCGGGGCCATAAAGCCTAAGAGGTCTGTCAGGAAATCCTTCTCTCACTTTATTCCAGTTGTCGATACTGGATCCTGGCTCCCAAATGGTTTTAAGTTCGTCAACGGTCAGACAATCTACAAAATCGTTGTCCAGATTGACTATGACGGAGAGGCCGTCTGTACCTACTTTTAGTTCAAGGTACTCTATCCCATTGTCCTTTGCGGCATTTGCTTCGTTCTCTCTGATTGGTCGAGAGGCATCAGATATATCAGTCTCTCCTGCAGTAAATCGTTTGAAACCTCCACCTGTACCGGATACTCCGACGTTGACGTTCACCTTACCGTGTACCTTATGGAATTCTTCTGCTACTGCTTCTGAGACTGGGAATACTGTGCTGGACCCATCAATTTCGATCGTCCCTTTTAGAACTTGCTTTAGTGAATCTGTAGATTTTGAATCATCATCGTTACTACATGCAGTGATGGAGAATAAGAGAACCACTGTCATGGTAACAGTTGTAAATATTCTGTGTTTGGTAAACTCGATCATTCTTTTTATGATCCCTCCGATGATGTACATATTTCCCTCAACGTAATCGAAAAAATCATCAGTATGGTTAACGGTAAATTAGAATATTGTTAACGGAATGTTAACAATGCTGACAGAGCATTTATTGTTCTTGTGCTAGTAACGAAAATTTCTATAGGCTTAGATGCAAAATATTTATTCAAGCTTTTGACAAGGTAAAAGAGAAGGTAGTTCCTATTCCTTCCTGGCTTTTAATCGATAATTCTCCACCGTGAGCTTGTATGATATGTTTTACAATAGCTAAGCCTAAGCCTGTGCCTTCGTTTCTTCTAGATCTATCTACTTTATAGAATCTTTCGAACACGTGTGGTATATCTTCTGCCGGAATACCTATACCTGTATCAGTTACGCTAATTTCAACAAACCGATCACTAACTTGCCCAGTTATTGAGATAGTTTCCCTGTCTTGTATGGCTTTAAGAGCATTGTCGAGAAGGTTTGCAAAAACCTGTTCTAGCTTTGCTTTATCACCAACGGCCAAAGGGAAGTTATCCATTATGTGGTTTTTGACGGAAATATTTCGAGTTTTAGTTTGGTGTGAGATTCTATATATGGATTCATCAATCAGAGCTTTTAGATTCATTGGGATTAAATTGATTTGGTGATGACCACTTTCCAATCGTGACAAATCTAAAAGATCGTTTACTAAGGTCGTCATTCTGTCAATTTCACTATTAATCCTTTCAAGAAATTCCTGAGCGGTTTCAATATTATCGATTACCCCATCGCTCAAAGTGTCAGTCAGAGCTTTTACAGATGCTAGTGGACTACGTAATTCATGGGATACATTAGTCACAAATTCTCTACGGGTGATATCCAATCTCCTAATATCAGTTAAATCCTGCAATGTTAATAATACTGCACCTTGGTCAATTCCTTTTAGTGGGGTAGAGATAGCACTGATAAATCTACGTTGCCGGATAAGATCAAACTCCTTTTGGGTTATATTTTTTGTTTCCAAAGATTTGGCTACTAGTGTTGATAATTCGTAATCGCGAATATTCTCGGTTAATGGTCGTCCAATTGCTTCTTTAGTACCTAAGTCGAGTAATGATTCTGCAGCTTGATTGATAAGCGAAATCATACCTTTGGAGTCGATAACAATAACTCCGTCAGCCATTGTTTCTAGGATTGCTGAAAGTTTATCTCGTTCACCAGACAGACTATGAACCAAATCTGAAATAGTCGAAGCCATATTATTGAAAGCCTGTTCCAAGTGATGGCTATTTTGGCCTCCGAAATTTGTTATTCGTGTTCCTAATTCACCATCGGTAAATTTCAATGTAGCGTCATAAGTGTTATCTATAGCAAGTTGGAGGCGATTTACTAATTTGAAAATCAAGAAACCAAAAACAGCCATTGCAGGGCCTATCGTTAGTACTGGCACAACAATGAATATGACAACGTTTTCATGAGTCAACAATCCCAAAATTAAACTTAGTGATCCTATCCAAATCAAACTAATAGAGATGCATACTAAACTGATTAGCCATTTGATTGATCTAGAAGAATGAATCATTGGAATCTGTATCCGACACCTCTTATAGTAATGATGTGTTTAGGAGATTGGGAATCAAGTTCTATTTTTTTTCTAAGACCTCTGATATGCACATCGACAGTTCTTTTATCACCGAAATGATTTGGGCCCCAAATTTCATCTAAAATCTGGTCTCTCGTATATGCCCTGCCAGGATTTGTAAGTAAAAGAGCCAAAAGATCATACTCTTTAGGTTTTAAAGAAATATTTGTACCATCCAATTGGACCGTGTGGGCTTTCAAATTTACAACCAGGTTACCTTCACACACACTATCTATTTCATCAACAATTTCATGTATTTTGGTGGCTCGGTGTCTCCGGAAAAGTACGCGTACCCTAGCCATCAATTCTCTCATGCTGAATGGTTTCAATACGTAATCATCGGCACCAATTTCCAAACCTACTATGCGATCGATTTCATCACCTTTGGCCGTTAACATCAATATAGGAACATCGTTCTCTTTGCGAATGATTTTGCACAACTCAAATCCGTCTAATTTGGGTAACATCACGTCTAATATAACCAAGTCTGGATTATTTTCCCTAACAACATCTAAGGCCAATTCGCCATCAGACGCAGTCAAGACTTCAAACCCTTCCATTCTCAGATTGTAAGAAACAGCTTCCAAAAGATTGGGTTCATCTTCAACAATAACTATCTTTCCAACTGTCAACTTGGTCCTCCAATATAACAATTCGAATCAATTATAGTTTTATTGTGTGATTATTTGAATTAATTCAATATGCTTCAGCAGATTTACTGATAGAGAATCGACGGTCACTTGCCTTTGTCGTCAGTATAAACCGGCAGGTCAAGATCGCGTTTTCGATAGGGCTGGTGCTACTTATCCGTCAAATTTTTTACTGTGGTGACCCGCCTCGGACTTGAACCGAGAACCTACTGATTAAGAGTCAGTTGCTCTGCCATTGAGCTAGCGGGCCTTGAAAATTTAATTTCAGCGGGAACTGCATTTTATCGTTCAAATGAATTATCGGTCAAGTTCCTGAACTCTTCCTAAACGTGTCTATGTCTGATACAAATTAACCGTTGACCACCTGATAATTCTTGTGCTAATCTGGCATTACCCGAAGTGGCGACCAGATACGAACTCCGTCTAAAATTCACATGTTGGTGGCAGGTCAGATCACAGACAAATCTATTCTTAAATCTTTGATTACTCTCAGGACATGGCTGACTTTTTCAATTATTGTTGTCCTGATTCAAATTACGCTTGGAGGCTTCGTAAGGGTTACTGGATCGGGCCTTGGATGTCCTGATTGGCCACTGTGTGATGGACGAGTAATACCGGTATTCGAAAGAACTGCAATTATTGAATTCAGCCATAGAGTAGTTGCATCAATCGTAATGCTGGTAAGTTTTATGGCATCTTTCCTAGCCTGGCGTTTTCACAGAAAAAATTTATCTATATTTCTGCCAACAGTGATGGCAACATTGTTGGTTTTGATTGCAGCAATACTTGGGGCTATCGTAGTTTGGACTGAACTAATTTGGTGGGTCCGTATAATCCATTTAACTATTGCCATGGGTGTTGCTTCCCTCTTAATGTTCTCATTAGTTGCAAGTTGGAAGCCGGCAATAGTGAATTCGGAAAACAGATTTCCCATGCCCAAAAACAATGTTGGTTTAATGATTAGCTTGCTAGGAATAATGCTTGTTATACTGTCCGGGTCCCATATGGTTGGCTACGGCGCGGGTTCTTCTTGCGGTACTTGGCCTTTGTGCAGAGGAGAATTATTTCCAGCAGGAGAAGCATATTTGATCCATATGGGGCATCGATTCGTTGCTGGTTTTGTCGTTATATTTTTAGCTGGGGTATTAGTTCGGTTGTGGAAAACATTCGCACTGAACAAATTATTGAAATCCTTAGTCTTATTCGTGGGGGTAAATTTACTGATTCAAGTATTGATTGGTGCGATGACTGTTTGGACCGGATTTTCTATAGAAGCCAGAACAGCACATCTGGGAGGGGCAACATTGTTGTGGGTTAGTACTGTAGCAATATTTTCAGTGATATATATTTGTGGAAATAATTCTGGACACTCCAATAAAACAGGAATCGATTAGATGTTAAACATTGTTTCTGAGTCATCAACAGTACTGAAAGACTACATAACTCTGGGTAAACCTAAGATAGTAAGTCTTTTGCTATTCACTGCTTTAGCTGGGATGTTCCTTGCTTCAGAAGGATATCCAGATCTCTCATTAGCGATCTTAGTCGTAATTGGAGGTACTCTGGCTTCTACGGGAGCGAATGCATTAAATCAATTCTTCGATCAAGACATCGATTCAAAAATGAAAAGAACTGAGAACAGGCCAATTGCGGCAAGCCGTGTAAAACCAGCACACGCAATGATTTATGGAATTGGTCTTAACCTAATATCACTAGCGATTTTTGCTCTTTATGTCAATTGGATCAGTGCTGTTCTAACAATGTCTGCCACATTATTTTACATTTTTGTTTATACATTAGCTCTAAAAAGACACACTACTCAAAACATCGTAATTGGCGGTGCTGCGGGTGCATTACCACCAATGATTGGTTGGTCCGCTGTTACTTCTGACATATCATTATCTGCTGTATATATGTTCGCGATAATATTCTTTTGGACACCTCCTCATTTTTGGGCGCTTTCATTGATCTTGAAAGATGACTATGCGGAGGCAAAAGTCCCAATGCTTCCAGTCGTAGTAGGTATAGAACAGACAAAAAAATCGATATTTTTGTATACATTGATTTTACTTGCACTTACATCAATGTTTTTCACCATTGGTTCGGTAGGGTGGATATATTTTGTATGTTCAATTGTGTTAGGAATAGGATTTAGTTGTTTTGCTTTGAAACTTTGGCGAACCGACGGAATTGGCCACGCACTGGGAACGTATCTGTATTCACTGGGATACCTTTTTGCTCTATTTGGTGCAATAATGATCGATGCTATTGTATAAGATATGCCATGGCTTAATTGATTACTGTTGCAATTTACTGAATATTTAGCTTGACGATTCGAACTACCGTCTGGTAGATTCTAAAACGTTGGGGTCATGAAGGCATTCCAACATTAGCGTAAACATGCGGAATCTGAAACACAATAAATCATATGCGTTACTTGCCCTCACACTTTTAACAGTCATCTTAGCAGGGTGCACACCTTCACACCCCCAGTCAACATTTGACACTCTCGGTCCTGTTGCGGAAAGCCAACTTCTTCTTACCAATATATTGATAGTGATGGGCACCGCTGTGTTTATCATAGTAATGGCTGTCCTCATCTATATAGTTATACGGTATAGAGACGATGGATCCAAAGAAGATCCAGAGCAAATTCATGGCCACACAATGCTTGAAATTGTTTGGTCGGTCGTACCTGTACTAGTGCTTATACCTTTAGCAGTAATTAGCGTGATTACTATTTTTGACAATCATAATTCTCCGGTAAAGGCAGAAGATGGTGGCTTAAATATCCAGGCTATTGGTCATCAATGGTGGTTCCAGTTCAAATATCCCGAGCAAGATCAAATATCTACGCCAGTAGTTACATCAAATGATCTCCATATACCTGTAGACACTCCCGTAAATATAGAACTAGTATCAAAAGACGTTATCCACAGTTTCTGGGTTCCGAAACTTGCAGGTAAAGTTGATATGGTTCCCAACAACGACAATGGTCTTTGGCTGCAAGCTGACGAACCTGGTATCTACCTTGGTCAATGTGCAGAGTTTTGTGGTGTATCGCATGCAAATATGCGATTTAAGGTGATAGCGCACGAACGGAAGGATTTTGACAGATGGGTCCAAGAACAATCTCGGCCAGCTGCGATACCTACTGACGCTACACCATTAATAAAATTGGGCCATGATGTATTCATGGCGAGAGTTGGCAAAGGTACAGAATCGGATCCGGATGTTAAAGGCGCTGGATGCAATTCCTGCCATAAAATTGAAGGTACGGACGCAAGAGGTACACGTGGGCCCGATTTGACTCATTTTGCGACGAGGACCAGTTTTGCAGGAGCTACATTGACCAACACGCAGTCAAACTTAAGAAAATGGTTGGAAGATCCTGAAAAAGTAAAACCTGCTAACGTCATGGCTCGCGAGGCTGAAATATATAGAGACGGTATTGGATTAAGCGAAATACAAGTATCAGCTTTGATTGCATTTTTGAGAAGTTTAGAGTGACTAGAGCTGGGAGTTTCAACAAATGACTACACTTAGATTAGAAATACCCCGGCCAGTTCACCCAACTGGTATTTGGAGTTGGATAACAACAATCGATCACAAGAGGATAGGAATCCTCTATGGTGTTACTGCTTTTACCCTGTTTCTCATAGGTGGAATAGAAGCATTATTGATGCGGGCTCAGTTGGCAAAATCTGAGTTAGAGATTATAAGCCCAGAGGTATATAACCAGCTATTCACTATGCATGGTACTACCATGATATTTTTGGCAATAATGCCTATGGGTGCCGCATTTTTTAATTTTGTTATCCCTTTGCAAATAGGTGCGCGAGATGTTGCTTTTCCTCGACTGAATGCTTTTAGCTATTGGACTTTCTTGGCTGGAGCAATAATGCTCAATGGGAGTTGGTTCTTGGGAGGAGCACCAAACGCAGGTTGGTTTGGGTATGCACCAATTACCGGTGAAATTTACAATCCGGGTCACGGCATAGATTTTTGGATAATGAGTCTACAAATTCTTGGGATAGCGTCACTTGCGGCGGCGTTCAATTTCATAGTTACAATCCTGAATATGCGGGCGCCAGGAATGACCTTAATGAGGCTTCCTCTTTTTACATGGATGACGTTGATTACCTCGTTCCTATTAGTTTTAGCCTTCCCTGTGATAACTGTTGCGTTGATTGAATTGATGTTTGACAGATTTTACGGATCCAATTTCTTCGTTCCGGCTGCAGGTGCGAATCCTATATTGTGGCAACATTTGTTTTGGGTATTCGGTCATCCTGAAGTATATATATTGATCTTACCGGCAATGGGAATAGTATCAGAAATACTACCAACCTTTTCTAAGAAACCGCTTTTTGGATACCCAGTCGTGGTGTTGTCTGGCGTGATTATTGGCTTCATGGGTTGGATGGTGTGGAGCCACCACATGTTTACAGTTGGCTTAGGTCCGGTAGCAAACTCTGTTTTTGCGATCACAACTATGCTCATAGCGGTGCCTACAGGTATCAAAATATTTAACTGGATAGCAACCCTGTGGAAGGGTTCGTTAAACTTGAGTACCCCAATGCTTTATGCGCTTGGCTTTATTGCAGTGTTCACCATTGGAGGTATTAGTGGTGTAATGCATTCACAAGCTGCATCGGATGCTCAACAACAAGATACGTATTTCGTAGTAGCTCATATACACTATGTTCTGTTTGGAGGAAGCATATTTGCTCTAATTGCTGGGATATATTATTGGTTCCCTAAGTTTGCCGGAAAGATGTACGATGAAAAAATTGGGAAGTTGACATTTTGGCTCATATTCGTCGGTATGAATTTAACATTTTTCCCGATGCATTTCACAGGCCTTGATGGGATGCCTCGCAGGATATACACATATTACAATGATATGGGTTGGGATCTTTGGAATACCGCATCGACATTGGGAGCAATATTGCTCGCTATGTCACTACTAGTTTTCATCTATAATATTGTTACTAGTTGGTTAAACGGAGAACCAGCTGATGGTGATCCGTGGGATGGAAGAACTTTGGAGTGGTCTATAGCATCACCTCCTCCTGAATACAACTTCGCTGAAATACCAACAGTTTCTGATATCGACGATTGGTGGGTTAAAAAACGTACAGCTAACGCAGTGGTAGAACCAACAGAAGGAATTGATCCGCATTCGATACATCTCCCACAGCCTTCTTATTGGCCGTTCGTAGTTTCAGTGGGGCTCTTGATAGGTGGATATGGACTTATTTACAACATAGCTGTGGCGATACTGGGCGCAACGATTTCCATGATTGCTGTATACGCATGGTCTTTCGAGCCAGTTAACGATCCGGAAGAAACTAGTAACCACTAAGAGGGGTGTATTTTGTCAGCAGTTTCAGCTCACGGTGGTGAGCACGAACAAACCACCACTGGATTGAATCATAGGAAGATGCTCATGTGGGCATTTCTTGGTTCAGACTGCATGTTCTTCGGATCTCTTATAGCTACATACCTAGTGTATAAGGGTAAAAGCAAAGTTGGGCCATACCCGATCGAAGTGTTTGATATACCGGTAACATCAGTCAGTACTTTCGTTTTATTGATGAGTAGTATGAGTATGGTATTGGCATATTCGGCTCTTATGAAGGGCAGCCTTAAAGGATTTCGTATATGGATTGCATCAACCGCTATTATGGGGATGACTTTCCTCGCTTTCCAAGTTTTCGAATTTACTGATTTTGCAACACACAAAATAGAAGTGGATTGTGCAAAAATACACGGTGAAAGCCTCGATTCCTTAGAACATGAATTGGCCGAGAAATGTAAGCCAGGTGATGGAATAATATCTGAGGACCATGGTCTAACTCTCAGAACTAACTTGTTTGGCACTACGTTCTTCACCTTGACTGGATTCCATGGTGCTCACGTTAGTATTGGTGTGATATGGTTACTTTCCTTGTTCTTCTACTCATTTCGAAAAGGCGGGATAACACCACAAAGACATTTGGATGTCGATTTGGCAGCTTTGTACTGGCATTTTGTCGACGTTGTGTGGATTGTAATATTTACTGTTGTTTATTTGTTTGGAGTTTTTGAAGGATTTTAGCAAGTTCCAATACACAACCGTTCTGATAATCAAATATAAATATGTGTCACTACACAAAGTCAAATCATTAGGAACCAATAATGGATAACACTCATACATCAAGTGATCAGACCCATCCTAGTGCGACTACGTACGTCACAGTAGCAGCTACTTTAAGTATCATTACTGCAATTGAGGTCGGAATATTCTATTTGACATGGCTGAGCTACGGAATCATTCCAATTTTAGTCATCTTATCAGGAGCTAAATTTGCCTTAGTAGCAATGTTTTACATGCATTTGAAATACGATGCCAGGCTGTTCACTACCTTTTTTGTAGGTGGATTTGTATTGGCCACATTGGTGATTTTCGCACTTTTGGTACTATTTCGCTTCTTCTAAATATGAGGGACTTTTTATTTTTGTCGACGTGCCGACTAGAACTGAGTCATGTGAGGAACTAGGTAACATTGACGCAGCCAATGTCTGACATTTGGACCCACTGGCACGGACATCCTGATGCCTTGATTGGGCTAACTCTTTTGGAAGGCCTGTACCTCCTGGCAGTCGGTCCCATGAGAACCAGATTTGGCATGACTGAGGCGGCATCACCAAAAGAGTTACTTAGTTTCACCACTGGAGTGACGGTCATTTTTTTGGCGTTATTGTCGCCCATACACATCTTGAGCGACCAATACTTGTTTAGTATGCACATGTTTCAACATATAATGTTGACATTAATAGCCCCCCCGCTTTTGATACTTGGTGTACCTGCTAGATTACTAAAGCCAATTACAAGTAATAAAATAACATTTAGGGTAGCATCAATTTTAACAAGCCCAATTTTCGCAATAATCAGCTTCAATCTGGTTTTTTCTATATGGCATATACCAGCTTTGTACAATCTATCAATGGAATTCCATTCGATACACATATCAGAACACTTATTATTTATCGCAGTAGCGGTACTAATGTGGTGGCCTTTGACTAGTAAAGTTCGTGAACTACCAAGGCTTTCATACCCACTACAAATAGTTTATTTAATTATTCTTTCGATAGCACAAATCATCGTATTCGCGATGATTACATTTTCAACGGAACCATTATATGAATGGTATGTGAATGCACCTATGATATGGGGAATTACACCAGTTGCCGATCAGCAGATTGGTGCAATTATCATGAAAATAGGTGGAAGTGCTATTTTCATGTCACTTATAATAATATTATTTTTCAAATGGGTTAGAATAGAACACACCAAGTCGCAAGTTGATAGTATTGAAATAACGAACAAAACTGTTTAACAAAGGTATTTTATAATGAAAGAACCATTAGCTATATCAGTCTTGATACCATTAGTCTCAGTAATTGTACTGTTGGTCTTTGCAGTTGGTTTAGGCATAATCTTTTTGTATTTGGACGGACTCCATTGGGATAAATGGGATATTCCCTGGGGCGTAGTAGGGTTAGGCATGATCTTAACTGTCGGGGTACCATCCATAGCGGCACTACTACAATCAAGATTGAAAGAATAATAATAACTACTTTTTCACCAGAGAAAAGCGGATCTGGATGAATTGGGATACGAAATCGAAAAAAATATTTGCATTACTCATTCTAATGGGGATTACTGTCCTGTTCTGTATTGGGTGTAAGCCTCAAAAGGAATTTAATGGGACGGAACTAACTACCGGACAAATTTCGCGTGAGTTTGTCTTGACGAATCAACTCGGGCATTCCGTAAAATCAAACGATTTTCTCGGAAAACCCGTAATGTTGACGTTCCTGTACACTAACTGCTCTACTGCATGTCCAGTAACTGTCGGATATATTAAAGCGGTGTCAGAAATCTTGGAATCTCAACAGATGGAATTCAATATTGTAGTAATAAGTCTGGATCCTGAACGGGATACGGTTACCGCTGCAAAAGATTTCACTTCCCGCCTGGGTATGGACAACTCATGGGAGTTTTTGGTTGGTTCGATGGAATCTCTAGAGACGATATGGGAAGATTATTACGTTAAACCTGTTGATACCCGATTGGACTTGAATCATCCAAATTCATCCAATCCCAATTCCAAAAATGTAACATCGCTATTGGAC
>CEUS01009408.1_pt1 | contig 31092 bp, 32 predicted proteins | sample 427031 | NCBI WGS metagenome assembly CEUS01 (sample SAMEA2622837, study PRJEB7988) | marine metagenome | biome: marine biome (ENVO:00000447); feature: marine epipelagic mixed layer (ENVO:xxxxxxxxx); material: "saline water (ENVO:00002010), including plankton (ENVO:xxxxxxxx)" | depth 140 m | reverse complement strand
GGTCTGTTGCTGAGCTTTCATTATGGAACGGCGGGCGGAGCGACCATTGCTGGGTTGTGTGTTCTTGAATTCTTCCTGGTGTTGGCAGGTCGACTAGTTAGAGGACTGGTAGGGGCCTCAAGCCAAAGAACAGACAACGACGCGTTGGTGTGAACTCTGAAAGGCAATAGCACGAGATCCCATAGGGGTTCCGTAACCGAATAAGATTGGGGATCGGGATACCTGGGGGACAAGATGGCAATTACCGAACTCTCGGCGGATCAACATGCTGAGAAAATGGCGAACTATGTAGGCGAGCGGGGTCGAGCAGCGGCTGATTTTGGCAGTCGAGGACCGATCCGCTACGACGCCGCCGGCCAATTACATCCAGACATCCTCACTGACTTTGAAACCAATGGCTTCTACATCTTTGAAGGCGTCGTTGATGCCGACGAAATTGAAGAACTACGCGACGCAGTCGAAGACACCATCCAACGAGCGCCTTCACCCCCTGACTCTGATACTGACGCTCAAGGCCGCCCGGCACTTGGACTCAACTATCCCATTAGCCCCTACATTTTCATCAAACCGTTATCAGACCCTTGGGGTGGGACCAAGCTGCTGAGTGGACGCCACCCAGTCAAGATGACTGAACCTAGCCCCGATGACGACGCGCCCGATCACGTTGTGCATTTGCTGCTGCAAATGTGCACCTCTATGCCCGCAGCCCTTCGGCTATACGGCCACCCAGACCTTTTGGCTATCGCTGAAGCGATCAACGGTCCCAATTTCGTTCCCTACAACGACTCAATATTCGTGAAAAAGCCGGGAATGGGTGGATCAGTGGCATGGCACCAAGATGGCGCAACCCATTGGGACAGCCCCGACTGGTACCCGGGCATCCACGGATTCAACTTTCAAGTACAGCTCTATCCCACAACACCAGCCAACGCGTTATGGATCGTTCCAGGTAGCCATAGAAAAGGTCGTATCGACATAAAAAGCCGCGTCGCGGACAACGAAGATGGAGAGCTACTACCCGAAGCGATTCCCCTAGTGACTCACGCCGGAGATGTGACCATTGTCAATCGACACATGCTGCACGGCTCTTTCGCCAACACCTCGCCGGACCCACGCGTGTCCATCACGTTCGGTTTCTACCCGCACTCGTCAGTGCTCGGAGTGTCTGGGGGGCTCAACATCAGTCTCGACAAAGATAAGAGCGGTGAGAAAATCTACGACGAAGAACACATCAAGCGTCGCTCAGCAGTAGTTCAGGTCGCGATAGACGCTCGACACCAGGTACGTCCAGATGAACGCCGCTATAGCTACGCGCCGTTTGTGGATTGCGAAGATGACTACCGATATGGACCGAAAACCATCGAGAGCGTGTTGAGCGACTACACCCTCTACGACATTGCGTTATAGGCGCAATATCGATGAAGGGCATCGACCTTAACGACCTAGCAAGCGTAGAGAATCCTCACGCCTATTGGTCTCATTTCCGTGAACTGGGGCCGGTCCAATGGAGTGACGCTCATCGAGCTTGGGTAATTCTGGATCATGCAGAACTCAGCGAAGCGTTTCGCGACGGACGTCTGCTGTCTGCGGACAGAGTCACACCCCTTGAACGGGTCGCCCAGCATCGACCCGCAAGTTTCGCCAAGGTTGTCGAACTACTAGGGGGGTGGATGGTGTTTCGTGACCCACCACTACACACCCACCTCCGCGATCCGCTCCGCAACGTTTTTACACCACGTCGAGTAGCGAACCTTCAAGACATTGTCAGTCGAGTCGTCGAAGAAATCGTCGGAGGACTAGCCGAGCAAATCGATGTCCGGAAAGACTTTGCTGGACCGCTGCCAGCTTGGGTGATCGCAGAGCTCTTAGGTGTACGAGCTGCCGAGCGCGATCTCTTTCAAGACTGGTCCGATGACTTAGCCACCATTGTTTTTGCTACTGACCCACACACCACCGCACCAGAGCAAGCAACCGCGGCTGCTGGAGAATTCAGTGATTTCTTTCAACAGTTAATTGATCGCGAACGCTCCGAACCCTCAAACACATTGATGACGTTGCTAGTCGACGGAGCAGGTGAGCAACTCTCCGACCTTGAATTAGTTGGCGCTTGCACACTGATCTTGTTCGCGGGTCATGAGACAACGACATCTTTGCTTATGAACACCATCGGGTTGTTGGCAACTCGACCCGAACTTGTCGAAGAATTGCGGTCAAGTAACACTGATACCGCTATTGAAGAGTTCCTCCGCGTTCTTGGACCGACGCGAAGCATGTATAGAAAGGTCGCGATCGAACACGAAAGAGGGGGGCAAACCTTCGCAGTGGAAGACAACGTTTTACTTTGCGTTGCTGCCGCTAACCATGACCCTGAGGTTTTCTCTAACCCCGGATCTCTGATGCTTGATCGTGACCCCAACCCCCATCTGACTTTCGGGTGGGGTCTCCATCATTGCCTAGGAGCGCATTTAGCGCGCCTGGAGGCCCGCCTAGCTCTCGAAGCTTTACTTACGAAATATCAAACACTGGAATCTGTTGGACCTGTTCCACCGATAGAGGGCACTGTTATTTCATCGATACAACAGCCCTTGCATCTACGACTCACCTGAGGCAACGTGGCACATGACCCAGGGCCCAATGATCAACACATACGACTGCAACGTAGAGGCAGAGAAGCTGATCGCAGAACTTGACGCCAACGGTTGTGTAATCGTGGACGGGCACATTAACGACACGCGCCTGCAACAACTCCACACAGAACTTCAGCCGTATCTAGACAATGCACCCTTAGGCAAAACTGATTTCGCGGGGCGAACCTCAAGGCGACGAAATGGGCTCCTAACGAAATCTGAAGTTTGTCGCGAATTAGCGATCGACCCGCTGATACTGGCGGTCTGCGATGGCGTTCTTGGCCCCAACTGCGTTAATTACCGGTTACACGTGACAATGCTCGTCGAATTGATGCCGGGCGAAGTGCGCCAAGAGATCCATCGCGATGGAGAGATCTATCCGGTGCGTCACCCGGCGCCCCCGATGACTCTGGCAGCATTTTGGGCCTATACAGATTTCACTGAGGAGAACGGAGCAACTCTCGTTGCCCCCGGATCTCATCGCTGGCCACAAGAACGTCAACCCGAAGATCACGAACTCGTGCAGGCAGTGATGCCTAAAGGATCGATGCTGTTATACACCAGCAGTGTTTGGCATGGGAACGAAGCAAACCAGTCCAATGCAGTGCGCACCGGGATGGGACTCCACTACAGCCTTGGGTGGCTTCGCCAAGAAGAAAATCAAGTTCTCTCTTCACCCCCAGACGTTGCCCGACACTTCCCAGAGCGTCTACAACGCCTCATCGGATATGACTTCGGAGGGCCCTACCTTGGCTTTGTTGAGCAAGGTAACCCGATCGGACTGTTACGCGACGACGACGGCGATTTCGCTCGCACCGAACCAGAACTGAACGCGCAACGAGAGAAAATTGCACTTCTTCGACTGGGCGAACTGGAACCCTAGGACTCTAAAGAGCCTTACTGCAGACAAAATCAGTCGCCCGTAACGTCAGCATCCATACGGCCGGTAGTGGGATAGCCACGCTGTTCTATCGCTCGATGTCGGGCGGCGACCGATTCGATGATGTTGGGATCGGTGTAAATGTAGAACTCATTGTTGAGAACAGCGTCATGGACAATGTCTGCTACTTCATTTGGGGGTCGCCCCGACTCAATGACATCGCGCATGGCCGAACCGATCGAGTCTGATCTATCCGTTGGATCTGGTTTCGGAACAACTCGGAGCCGTTCAGGCCGATGCGTCTCGTCGTCCATAATGTTCGTCGCTACTGGGCCCGGACAGAGCACTGAAACGTTGATACCAGGAAATCGTTCCGCGAAGTCGTGAAACTGGCACTCTGAGATTGCAACTACAGCATGTTTAGCTGCGTAGTAAGCGGGACTGATCACCGATCCAGAAGTGAGCCCTGACTGTGACGCGGTATTGACGACGTGACCATCTCCATACGACAAAAGATGTGGAACGAAGGTGCGGATCCCATGCACCACACCCCAGAGGTCGACGTCGAGGATCCATTGCCAATCCTCAAGGGTTAGCTCGTGCGGGGCCCGACCCGGCGGTCCTGCGACACCCGCGTTGTTGCAAACAAGATGAGCTCTGCCGAAATGCTCAATCGTGAATGTCAGAAGCTCTTCGACGTCCAAAGCGTTGGTCACATCAACCCGTAACCCCACCGCTCGGCCGACTTGGTTGACTTCGGACACTGCGCCAGCCAACGCGACCTCGTCAACGTCAGACAGAACAACATTCATTCCCGCTTTCGCCCAACGATTGGCCATGGCTCGACCAATCCCACTTGCAGCGCCGGTAACGACTGCGGTCTTTCCAAACAAATCTTTCACTGCAACCCCACATTCACGCTAATGGATGTGCCAGCGAAGCGACGAACAGCACCGATAGCGGTCAAGAACTCCGCTAAACAAATCACTCGGATTCTCAAATCGTTAGATATGCAGCCCGTTCTTGTGTCGGACACTTAGCTCGAGTGGGTTAGCTTGTTCCAATGAGTAAACCTGTCGTCCTAGTTCATGGCGCGTGGCATGGATCGTGGTGTTGGGAGCGAGTCACCCCTTACCTTGACGCCGCCAATATTGAGTGGGCGGCACCAGATTTGCCAAGTGCCGCAGATGCTGCGAGTGGAGCTAATCAAGCCGAGGACGACCAAGTTGTGAGAGCAGCGCTTGACCTTCTACCTGGAGACGAGGAGGCAATCTTGCTCGGCCACTCACGAGGAGGCATGGTCATCACTGAAGCTGGAACCCATCCGAGAGTTGGCCACCTGGTTTACTTGGCAGCGTTTCTTGGGCTAGCGCAAGAGGACACCACTCCTTATCGTTCCACTGAGCTAAATAACTCCTTACACATTCACGATGATGGAACCACCACGGTTAGAAAAGACTTAGGTCATGCTGTGTTCTACAACGAACACAGTGCCGAAGATTTCTCCTGGGCAGCCCAACAGTTACGTGCCCAAAGCCACAAACCATTTGAAGGTGAATCACAATTGGCCTGGCAAACAAAACCGTCGACGTACGTGGTTTGCACTCGCGACAACGCGCTACCTCCCGTCGGTCAACGAACCATGGCGGCACGGGCGACAACCGCTATCGAATGGGAAACTGACCATTCACCTTTCGTGTATCGCCCGGAGCTAGTGGCGACACTGTTAATCGGCCTCAGCGTCGGCAACTGACCCCCACCGGATCACTGATCTGAACAGAGAAACTTAATAGAGTTCGTTTCCTTCGTGCCATGACCCGAAACGGGCTTCCATCTGAGCCACAGTCTCATCGGATGTGGTCTGATCACCAAGGCACTCGGCGTAACTGGCAAGGTCATCAATTCGAGGCCATTCGCTGGGGGACCACAACTTTGACCGAATCACGGACTTCCCACAGTGGAACATGACTTCCTTAGCTTCTACTACGAGCGCCAAGATTGGTGACCGGTCCGCGACGGCCATCGACGCTAAAAGGTCAGGGTCGTTAACGATTTGGGCGATGCCGCTAACCCTGAGCACTTCGCCCCTGCCGGGAACCATGAACATCAGCCCTACATGTGGTTGCTGCATCACATTGTGCAAGGTGTCAAGCCGGCGATTGCCCGGCCGATCCGGAATAGCCAACGTCTTATCGTCGAGAATCTGAACAAAACCTGCTGGATCGCCTTTAGGGGATAAATCCATGTTGCCTGAAGAATCGGTGCTGCAAACCACGACGAACGGGCTTCGCTGAATCCACCGACGGCAGTGCTCATCAAGGCTTGGTAACACCTTCGTTTGTTGAGCTGAACGGGGCGGAGGTACCAACTCGCGTAGCTCTTCGGGAGTGGTCACAACGTGTCGTGAATCGAACATGTTTCAATTGTCGCCCAAAAAGCATTCAGACGCCTGCAGTCAACCGAACGCAACAGAAAGTGTTTAAGGGTTTATGTTCTTCACAGCGAAATCTCCAGTTCTGATCCCTTGGGCGAGCAGGTGAGAACTCATATTTCGCCACAAAGATTGTTATGTGAAACACTCTGTCCTATAGCTAACCAAAGGCGGAAATTATGAATATGGATACAGAGGACTACATCGACATGCTCTCGGTCCGAGCCGCAGACATGCGAGCAATGGCCCTGTTCTTCGCAATCATCCATACCGGGTTACTGGTGGTGCTGGGCTTTGCGGGTAGCGGTCTAGAAGACTCGGGAATTCAACTCGCGTTGACCGCAGTGATCGTCCTCACGTCCTTATGGACGGTGTTCTTTATGGACGACTGCATGCAAGACTTGTTTGCGATATCTCGAGACCTGCCTGAAGACTTTCAAGCTAGCAACGTAGGGAAACGCTTCTCGGGGGTTTCACTCCCTCTGTTCAGAGTGGTGAACTTCCTAGTCATTGGGCTCATCGTCCTCGCCGAAGTACTAGCGATCTACTAGGACCCGAATCACCGATCTCGTGAATCAACCTGGAGTCCTTTAGCGGTCAACTCTCAATGTGTACCGTGTGGCTCAGAGTGACCACCACTCTCTGGGTTCGTCCCGGTGCGCATATTTGGAGCGCTGAATGGAACACGACGGCCACGAACCAACCGACGCCGCGCACGTTCACAGCCACGGATCTGGGTTGTCTATAGAAACCCTGAGAGCAGCTCGATCCTCAGTTCTTTACGTCCTCATGGTCACTCTTGCCGCCGCAATGCTATTGACCTGCGTTGGTCTGGTGGCGTTGTGGCCCAACGAAGAGCGACCTGGAGAAATACAACAGAATGCCCTAGAGATGGGCTTAACAGCCGACCTGCTTCGAGCCACTGTTCACGAAGCGAGCGAAGCAGGGTGCAACTACTCGTCGTCTGCTGAAGTGGAGTTGTGCCGAAACGTAACTGTTGTCCTACAAGAAGGCCCCGACAAAGGCTCACTGATTGCGTTACCGCAGGTCAACACCGCGTTCGACCCTACGTTCCCTAGATTGTCCGTAGGCGATGACGTGATCCTCGGCTTCGACCCAGTCACCGACTCGTACTACTACCACGACAGGGATCGACTGGGCTCGTTGTGGTGGCTCATCGCCTTATTCGCGATAACCGTCATTTGTTTAGCCAGAGTTCGTGGCGTGCTTGCACTATTAGCCATGGTTGTCACCGTCGTTGTCTTAGTGAAATTCGTCGCTCCATCAGTGCTCGATGGAAACGACCCCGTCTTGGTCTGTGTTGTAGCCGCGGCAGCAATCGCCTTTTTCAGTCTGTATTTCACGCACGGATTCAACTTGATGACAACGGTCGCTCTCGCCGGCACGCTCATCGCGCTAGGTCTAACCCTCGGCATCTCCTGGGTTTTCTTCGAGGCAGCACAGTTTTCCGGCTTCGCAAGCGAAGAGGCTTTCATTCTGCCATTCCTCGCGGAAACCCTAGACGTGCGCGGTTTGCTACTAGGAGGCACCATAATTGCTGCGCTCGGAGCACTTGATGACGTCACTGTGACCCAAGCAGCCACCGTCCTAGAGCTTCGAGCCCGCAACAGCGAACTTTCAACTAAACAGCTCACCGTATCGGGATTAAAAGTGGGGAGAGAGCACATTGCTTCAACAGTGAATACGTTGCTGCTCGCCTACGCCGGGTCGAGTATCCCCTTGCTGTTGCTATTTGCAGTTTCAGATCAATCTTTAGGAGCGGTCGCGAACTCTGAGCTAATTGGGGTGGAGATAGTTCGGACCTTATGCGGGTCGATCGGACTCGTAGCAGCTCTCCCTCTCACTACCTCGCTTGCAGCGCTGCTAGTGCGACCGCAGTCCGATTCATCCAAGACCTAGCCTGCAACTATGAAGATCGCCGTAGTTGGCTGTTCAGGCAGCGGTAAGACTCACTTAGCGGAACAGTTGGCTCAAAAACATGATCTGGACCACATTGAAATGGATTCAATGGCCTTCTACGGCGACTGGACGTTACGTCCCGTAGAAGAATTCAAGTCAGATATTCAGACAAGAATCGACGAAACCACCACAGGCTGGGTAACTGACGGAAATTGGTCGTCCCTAGACGGAATTCACACCCGACTCGCCGACCAGATCATTTGGATTGACTTACCACGCCACATCGTCATGAGACAGCTAATACCCCGCACTGTCATTCGGGTCCTAACCAGAAAAAGGCTGTGGGGAACCAATCGCGAACCATTCACTAATCTCTACAGCCCAAACCCCGAAAAAAATGTGATTCTCTGGAGCTGGAAAGAGTTCCATGCGCTCCGAAGGCAATACCAAAAATATGTGTCAGACGGGTCATGGTCACACGCAACAGTGACTCATCTGCGATCCCGTAAAGCGATCAGCGAGCTATTGGATAGTTGACCAACGGTTGTAACTGGGAGAAGAAGCAGGCGGCGCACCCAGTGAGTGGAAGTAATGTGGTGGACAAGAGGTGGGAGCCTCAATCAATCTAAGCGGGGGGTAAAGATGGGCGAGCTCATCATTCGTGGGGGCACAGTCGTCGACGGCACCGGACGACCGGGCGAGATAAGCGACGTATTGGTTCGCGACGGCATTATTACTGAAATCGGAAACCTGAGCGGTCGGAACGCTGAGCGTGAAATCAATGCTGAGGGCAACATCGTGAGCCCAGGCTTTGTAGACGTGCATACCCACATGGATGCTCAGATCGCGTGGGATCCCCTCGGCGAAAGTTCATGTTTTCACGGCGTGACGACGGCCGTCATGGGTAACTGTGGGTTTACTTTGGCTCCTGTACGTTCAGACGAGCGACATCTCGTGGTGCGCAACCTTGAACGAGCAGAGGACATTTCGGCAGACGCTATGGCTGCAGGCATTGACTGGTCATGGGAAACATACCCTGAGTACCTCGACTTCGTTGAACACACCCCAAAAGGCATCAACTACGCAGGATATGTAGGCCATTCGGCGCTGCGCACCTGGGCCATGGGAGAGCGCGCTTTTGAAGAAGAAGCCAACGAAGACGACCTTCGCAAAATGGTCGATCAGTTGAGGGAGTCCATTGAGGCGGGAGCGATGGGATTCACGACTTCTATATCAGTCAACCACGCGACCTCAGACGACCGACCCGTAGCCAGCCGGATAGCGCACTGGGATGAGATCGATGCCCTAGTTACCGAGATGGGACGAATCGGAGCAGGAATATTCGAGTTGGCGAACCACCATCACCTCCGATCTCGAGATCCTGAAAAGCGTGAGACCTACATCAGCCGCCTCGTTGACCTAGCAGTTCGAACCGGTGTGCCGGTCACATACGGCATGTTGGCAGCAGGGCAGGGTGATAACGGTTGGAAACCCGTCATCGAACTGTTGGACCGAATCAACAACGGAGGCGGTCGTTCGTGGGGCCAGGTCCACACCCGTTACTTCGGTGTCCTTCTGTCATTCGCAACGAGACTTCCATTCGACGCTTTGCCGGTATGGGACGAACTAAGAACGCGACCTCTTGCTGAACAGCGAGCCGCTCTCGCCGATACCTCCACTCGAAGCCGACTGGTGCAAGAGGCCAACCAGGGCGACTACGGCCGCTCAATAGGCGCCGAAACAAGGAAACCTGAATGGGAACACATCTACCCGATGGAACACTCTGCGCTGCCACCCTTTCGGTCCATAGCTGACAGGGCTCAAGAACTGAATCAAGACCCCATGGAGGTGTTCATTGATATAGCCCTCAAACATGACCTCGACATTTTCTTCATTCAGGCCGCAGCGAACCAAGACCAGGACGTAGTCCTTGAACTCATGCGCCACCCGCATGCAATCCCGACCTTTAGCGACAGCGGCGCCCACGTCACCCAGATCATGGACTCCTCACTGCAAACACATATGCTCGGCCACTGGGTCCGGAACCAAAAAGCCTTCACGCTGGAAGAGGCAGTACATCGCATGACTCAAGTCCCAGCTCAAGCCTGGGGATTCAACGATCGTGGGATTCTCGTTGAAGGAAAGGCCGCAGATATCAACGTATTCGACGCTGCAACAGTCGGTCCCAATATGCCTGAACTAGTACACGACCTCCCTAGCGGAGCCCCCCGTCTGCGCCAAACAGCCACCGGATTCGCCGCAACTATCGTGAACGGAGAAGTGCTCGTAGAAAACGGAGAGCCGACCGGGTCGACACCAGGTCATCTCCTTCGCGGCCCATTAGCTCAATGAGTTCCTCGCAAGAGCAGAAGCTGCTTGAGGCACACGAGCGGTATCGTCTGAAACGACCCAAAAGCGCATCCGCCGACGGTGAAGCAAGAAAGGTTATGCCCGGCGGCAACACACGCTCCGTGCTGCACTTCGATCCTTTCCCCTTCCGAGTAGCAACTGCTGAAGGCCCACACCTAGTCGATATAGACGGCAACCAATACGTCGATTTGCTTGGCAACTACACCGCCGGGCTACTAGGCCACAGCCCAACAGCGGTCCGCCAAGCTGTTAGCGCAGCCCTCGAAACTGGCTTCTCCCTTGGCGCCACCCACACCGTCGAAATAGAAGCAGCGCGACTGTTAACCGAACGATTTCCATCTCTTGAACAGGTTCGGTTTACGAACTCCGGCACCGAAGCCAACCTCATGGCCCTCGCACTTGCTAAGCACCACACCGGACGAGAACGCATCCTTGCTTTCAAAAACGGTTACCACGGAGGTGTGCTCGCATTTGCCCCGGAGTCTTCGCCGATGAACGTCCCACACGATTTCGTAGTCGTGCCCTTCAACGACGTAGAAGCGACACGAGATGCTCTCAGCGCGAACTCCCATGAGATAGCAGCGGTGATCGTGGAACCGGTACAGGGCGGCGGGGGATGTATCCCTGCGGCACCGGGTTTCCTTGCCGAACTCCGTCAACTATGCGACCAAAGCGGCACGTTACTTATCTTCGACGAAGTGATGACGTCGCGCCTCGCGCCCGGTGGCGCACAGCAATTGATGTCGGTACTGCCTGACCTAACCACACTGGGGAAGTACCTAGCCGGAGGTTTGACATTCGGAGCGTTCGGTGGCCGAGCAGATTTACTTTCGGCCTTCGACCCTCAACTCGGAGGAGCGCTGAGCCAAGCAGGCACCTTCAACAACAACATCCTTTCCATGACCGCTGTCGTGGCAACTTTGACTCAGGTACTGACACCTGAAGTGATCCGAACCGTGAATGAACGAGGTGACCGCCTCCGCGAAAGCCTCAACGAGACCTTCGAGGCTCATGACTGCGAGTTCCAAGCGACAGGCGTTGGATCAATGATCGCGATCCACGCCGATGAACCAGCGCTGGAACTGTTCTTTCACGAGATGCTCGACCACGGTTGGTATCTAGCGCGTCGCGGATTCGTAGCGTTATCACTCGAAATTTCAGACGACCTAATCGATGGTTTTCTATCAACTGTACGAAGCTGGGCGGAACGACAGCACTGACCGCTTCGTTCTAAACCACTTCCCATCATCCCCACTATGGTTTGAGAGATGAGCGAATCAGCGCTTCCCTCCATGAGAGTCGACGGCCAAGTAGCCCTGGTCACAGGCGCAGGCCGAGGAATAGGTCGAGGCTGCGCACTTGCCTTAGCAGAAGCCGGTGCTGAAGTTATTGCGATGAGTCGCACCGAAGCTGAACTCAACGAAGTCGTTAATGAAATACAGGCTGCGGGAGGAACAGCAACACCAGTTGTCTGTGACGTCAGCGACGGAGCGGCGGTACGGCAACACATTTCAGAGATCCAAACACTAGATATTTTGGTCAACAACGCAGGAATTCTCAGAGCCTCATCACTGCTGGAACTCAGCGAAGAGGATTTGGACGCCATGCTCCAAATCAATTGTCGAGGCGCAGTGTTAGTCGCCCAAGCAGCCATTCAGATCATGGAACGGCAAGGTTCCGGCGTCGTAATCAACATGTCGTCCACATTTGGGGTCAACGGACGGGCAAACAACAGCGTCTATTCAGCAACCAAACACTTCATCGAAGGATTCACCAAATCAACAGCAGTTGAACTAGCACCTGCAGGAATTCGCGTCGTTGCCGTCGGCCCAACAGCCATCGACACACCCTTAACTCATGAACGACTCAATGACCCGGAAATCGGCGGCGACCTTCTTGCCCGAATTCCCCTCGGCCGATTCGGACAAATTAACGATGTGGTTGGCGCAGTGGTATTCCTGGCGTCACCAGCCGCTGCGCTTATCAATGGCACAACCCTGATGGTTGATGGCGGCTGGTCAGCCCAATAACACCAACGCCGCTAGCAAAGAAGTACGAAACCCTAGACGCGAGGCAAATGCCAACAAATACGGCCTGCATTAAACTCGGCTGCTAACCGATGGCGTTAGGGAAAATATGAGTGTTCATCGCGAAGAACTGCACATAGCTGGTCTAGAGCGACTTGATGTAGATGAACCGGTTGTCATGTTGAACCTAATGAAATTCAGAGAACAGTCATCAGATGGTGACGGCAGCGGATGGGATGCCTACCAGAGGTACAGCAGAGACGTCATTGGAATGTTAAAAGCTCACGGAGGAACAATCCTGTGGGCGGGACCAGTCGAATCAATGGCCCTTGGAGATCTATCTGACGGAGATTGGGATTACGTTTCGATGGTGCTGTACCCAAGACCTGGAGCTTTTCTCAACATGATGAACTCTGACGATTACAAAGAACCCAACCTCCACAGAGAAAACGGAACCGAAAGACACAGCATCATTGCGATGAGCACCGACTACTCCAAATTTCTTGGCGTCCACCAGCGAACCACCTAACGTCACCCGATAACGCAGGCCCCCGCTTATCTCTTCAGAGGAAACAACAGGTATAGGTGCACACTCTCTAACTTCTGTGACTGAGGTGCGCGAGACTAGTAACCATGGAGTTCGAACCCCTCCACGAAGACTTTGGTGCACGCGTCAGCGGCGTTGATCTCACCAGTCCGCTTTCTTCTCAACTGCTCGAAGAGTTACACAAAGCGATTGACGAACACTCTGTGTTGCTGTTCCCTGAGCAAGATATGAGCGATGAGGCCCAAATGCGCCTCACTCAAGCTCTCGGTGAGCCCGAAGAAAACCATGTCACCTTCGGCCGCACAGGCGAGATTGTTCACATCGGCACCGTAGGTAACGTCATCGACGACGACACTAAAAGAGATGAGTCCGACCCTCACACACGCTCCATGAAGGGCAACAACCTTTGGCACTCCGACTCCTCATTTCGGTTAGTGCCTTCATATGTTTCGATCCTGCATGCATACGAAGTTCCCGCGCAAGGAGGAGCAACCGAGTTTGTCAGCCAACGCAGCGCCTACAGCAGGTTGGACTCACAAACCCAGAACCAAATTAATGAGCTACACGTACTGCACGATTACGTCTTTAGTCGCACCAAGACAGCACCCGTTCACGACAACCATGCGGCTTCGCTACCTCCGATCGAGCAAAAACTGGTTCGAACCAACCCACGCCATGGACGTCGCAACTACTACGTCGGTTCACACGCCCGCTCAATCATTGGCTGGAGTGGAATTGATAGTAGAAAACTGATCGACGAACTGAACGATCTCGCGACGCGGCCCGAACATCGATGGTCTCAACAATGGAGTCCAGGCGACACGTTGTTCTGGGATAACCGGTGCATTCTTCATCGCGGAACCGGATACGACGCTGATCTGTATCGACGCAACATGCGTCAAACGCGGGTGCGAGGTGCCGGACCAACGTTGGAAGAATGAACTAAGTATCGGGAACGACGCGTAGATCTCTGTTCCTCCGCTGTAGAACACTGTTGAACCGGTACCCTCGGTAGACCTCGGAACAGTGGTTCGGTGTTCCCCTCCACCGCTATAACCGCCGAGAGCAAGGACCTTCCGTTGGCTGTCACCTTCGCCGAACTCGGCGTTCCATCCACAGTGACGCGCGTCCTCTCCCGTCAGGGCATAAACGAACCGTTCGAAGTTCAAAGGGTCGCTATCCCAGACGCACTAGCTGGACGCGACATTTGTGGTCGAGCCCCAACGGGATCCGGCAAGACCATTGCGTTCGGGATTCCTGTCATCGTTCGCACCGCCGGGTCGGTACCCAAAGCACCATCGGCTTTGGTGTTAGCGCCGACCCGAGAATTGGCTGAACAAATCGCCGATGAACTGCGACCACTTGCCCGGGCACATGACTTGTGGGTGTTGTCTGCATACGGTGGCACGAACATCAACCGCCAAATCGAACGCCTCAAAAAAGGCGTCGACATACTCGTCGCATGCCCGGGACGTCTCCAAGACCTCCTAGACCGCAAAGCATTGACCCTCGAATCGGCCCGCACGGTTGTCATCGACGAAGCAGACCGCATGGCCGACATGGGATTTTTGCCAGATGTGCGCCGCATCCTCGACTTGACCCCTTCAGACCGCCAGACTTTGCTGTTTTCAGCGACCCTTGACAAGGATGTAGCCGCGCTGACGCGTGATTACCAGAGCAACCCAGTCCGTCATGAGGTAGGACCGGAAACTCCTAACATTCAGCTCCTCCAACATCATTTCTGGGCTGTTGACCGAACCGAACGAGTCAACCTTGCTGTGAATCTCATTAGACGAGCAGGGAAGACGGTGGTGTTCACCCGCACACGACATGGCGCTGATCGCGCAGCGAAACAACTTGGACGAGAAGGCCTTGAAGCAGCTGTAATCCACGGAGCCCGAACACAAAGCCAACGCGATCGAGCCTTGGCTCACTTCACCGACGGAGAAGCTCTAGTCCTTGTTGCTACCGATGTTGCTGCTAGAGGTATCCACGTTGACGGTGTCGAATGTGTCCTTCATTTCGATCCCCCAGAAGACGGCAAAGCATATGTGCATCGAAGTGGCCGAACCGCTCGCGCCGGCGCTTCTGGAACTGTCGTCTGCTTCGTTGATAAGTCGCAACGCAAAGCGGTCAAACATATACAACGCGAAGCGGGGATTGATGTTCAAGTCGTAGACCCTGATCTGGACAGATTCGGCGATGTGCAACCTCTCAAGTCAAAACCGCTTAAAGCTGACAGTGGGAGCAAGAACGCTTCGCGTCCGCAAAGTCGCAAACCTTCAGGTGGTCAAAACCGCAATAAACAAGGAAAGGGAAAACGTAAAACCCATAACGGTAACGACACTCGGCGTAACAACCATGACCACACACCTGGGCGCAAAAGTAAACCCACCGGTAAAGGTAAAGGTGGTGTTAAAGCCAAATCGGGAAAGAGAAAACCCGCTACTGGTAACAAGAGAAAGCCTCAAAGCGCCCAACGAAGCAACAACCACCCGAAATCCAACCCAAAACGCAAAAAAACTGCTCAGCAACGACGACGCTAAGAGCAACTAGAGAGACGGTCCCACTGACTGCTATGCCCCCAAAAGGCGTCTACAAGTAAGGTGCTGAACATGGACAAACTCCGTACCCCAGATGAACGATTCAACGATCTAGTCGATTGGCCCTTCGAACCTCGTTACGTGAACCTCGAAAGTGATCTTCGAGTCCACTACATCGACGAAGGAACAGGCCCAACCGTGTTGCTCTTGCACGGAGAGCCAACTTGGGGGTACCTGTATCGAAAAATGATCCCCACCCTTGTCAACTCAGGATGCCGAGTTGTAGTCCCAGACCTCGTGGGTTTCGGCAGGTCAGACAAACCGGTGATGCGCGACGACTACACCTACGGACGGCACCTTCGTTGGCTTACCCAAACCATTAACCAAATCGACGTGACATCACCCTTGGGTCCAATCACCCTGTTCTGTCAGGACTGGGGTGGACTCCTAGGACTTTGCCATGTCGCTCAACACCCCGAAAAGTATCGAGGGGTCGTCGCCTCGAATACAGGTGTCCCACTGGGTCGAGATATTGGTATGACCGATCAAGACCCGTTCGCAGTATGGCGCCAATTCTCTCAAGAGATAGACCCATTTTCAGCATCGGAGTGTGTTGCAGGTAGCACCTCTCCGCTGCCCTCAATACCAGGTTTCCAACTCACCGACGAAGAGAAACGGGCATACGACGCCCCTTTCGTCGACGACACCTTCGCCGCTGGAGCACGTCAATTCCCGGTACTGGTTCCAACATCGGGTGTGCATCCCAGCGCCAACCTGTGTCGCGATATTTGGACCCTGCTTGCTGACTGTCACGTCCCATTGACAACAGCCTTTGGAGACAATGACCCAGTAACCGGCCCATTACAAGGTCTGATGTCAAACAGCGTGCCGGGTGCAGCCAATCAACCACACACCATCGTCGAAGGTGCGGGCCACTTCATCCAAGAGCATCAACCCGAGCGGTGCGTAGACACCATATTGGGTCTACTTGACCGGACTGGCTAGATTCGCTCTAGCTCGCGGCCACAGCGGAACCGTTGCTCAGCTAGTAGCTTCCTGATCGCTACAAATTTCATAGAAAGTGACACTCAAAATGGTGGAAACAACAGGCAACACAAGTATCGAAATCAATGCCACCCCCGAAGCGGTCTACGCGATTTTGACCGACCTGACCAGAATCAGCGACCTAAGCCCCGAGTGCTACAAAGCAGAATGGGAGGGTGACGCAACCGGACCAGTCGTCGGTGCCAAATTCCGTGGCTACAACGACAACGGAGGCAACAAATGGGACGCCGGCTGCGTTGTCGTCGCCGCCGACCCAGCTAAAGAATGGTCATTCGAGGTACCCGGAGATGACGGTCGCAGTACCGTATGGCGATACCAAATCGAAGCTACCGCCGGCGGATGTCGAGTAACGGAAAGTTTTGACTCACCCATCCTGGACGGAGAGTTCTTCCAAAAAATCAATCGACACAAGTTGCTTCTAGACAACATCGCCCAAACATTGGCGAACCTCAAAGCTGTTGCAGAGGCCTGAACAACAGCTAACTCCGTACCGTCTTACAGAGATCGGCGATGACCACTAACCGAACGCGCTCAAAAAGAAGCGCTTCACCTGCAGTGTTCCACGTCGCTGCGTCGACCCTAGACGCCACCCCAACAGGTGACGTTGATCAGTGGCGAACGCGACTGGTGTTTTTGTCGACCGCGCTCGGAGCATTCCTGGTCACAGCCAATGTTTCAACTATGAACGTGGCATTCCCAGACCTCGAACAAACTTACGTTGATACCAGCAGAGGGTCCCTTACCTGGGTGCTTAACGCATACACCATCGCCTTTGCGGCGCTGCTAATCCCAGCAGGCCGCTTCGCCGACCGATTCGGTCGACGACGCGTGTTTATGATCGGACTGGCAGTGTTTGCGCTTTCATCAATCCTCGTCGGAGCGGCACCAAACTTTTCTGTCGTGATTCTCGCTCGAGTCATCCAAGGAGTAGGTGGAGCGTTACTAACCCCAGCATCGTTAGGGCTGCTATTAGCAGTCACTCCTGACTCTGCGCGAATGACGACAGTCGCCAAATGGGGATCCCTCACGGCACTGGGAGTAGCAACCGGCCCAGCTGTCGGTTCTCTGATCGTCAACTCATACGGTTGGAGATGGGCGTTTCTGATCCTCCCACCATTTTGCTTACTGGCCTACTTGTCCGGCAGAACTACTTTGCCAGGTAACGCACCAAATGACGAAGCCCCATTTCCTGACATGGTCGGAGCAGTACTCCTCGCCACCTCGATGGCATTGCTCGCCTTCGCCATTGTTCAAGTTGGTCCATGGGGATGGGCATCGCCAGGTGTCACAGGCACGCTGGTGCTGTCAGTAGTTCTGACAATCTTCACATTCATCAAAGGTCTCAAACATAAAGCACCGGCCATACCGACACATCTCTTTCGTATCCGATCGTTAAACATGGCAAACCTCGCGACAGCACTCCAATCGGCAGGACTATCAGCTTCAATTCTCGTCAACGTGTTGTGGCTTACCCAGGGATGGGGGTACTCGATACGCACAGCAGGTCTGGCAACAGCACCACTCCCTCTGTTCGTAGCTTGCATGGCTCCCTACATTGGAAAACTTGGAACCCGCCACGGGGTACGAGTGATAGCTGTGCCGGGTTCGTTCGCATGGGGAATAGGTGTCTTGATGTACGCCCTATTCGTGACCGAAACCCCAAACTATTGGGGCTTGTGGCTGCCAGCCTCGCTTCTGGTCGCCATCGGAGTGGCAACAACGTTCCCCATCATTAGTGCAGCTGCTGTCAGCGAAGTTCCGCCTGAAGACTTCGCTGTCGGAGGGTCGTTGAACCAAGTCGGTCGACAATTCGGATCCACAATCGGCGTTGCCGCTCTCATCACAATGGTTGGCTCAGGAGCCGACATCGACGCATTCCATAACGCTTGGTTTGTGACTGCTGCTACCGGGCCGATCGCAGCATTGGCGGTCTTTTTCATACGTGAACCAAAGTCAACAAGTAGCACCTAGTCCATTAGCTACTAACGCCCCGGCGCCCATAGAGCACTATGGTTCTCTCACCGTGTCTACAAAGAAAGGTGGAATCAAATGAAAGTCACTCACGCCACGCAATGGCAGGTAAAGATGGGCCGCCAAGGCGACTTCCTCAATGTGAACCGAAAGGCAGCAGAAATACACAAACGTCTAGGCGCTTCGGAGATCAAAGTGTTAGCCGCACTCGCAGGTGCACCGCAGAGCCAGTGGACCTACGTGATGATCTTTGATGACGAAGCTGCGTTCGCGAACGCGATGGTCGCGATGGACACCGACGAAGAATGGCTCGCATTGGGCGCAGAATTCGTTGCTGATCCACCCGCTGAGGCAACGAACTCGATGCTTGCTCGAGATCTATTGACCTGAAGCTAAAACGCACGAATCAACGAACGCGACCGTCCCTTATGGGGCGGTCGCTGGCGTTCTAAACAGAAAGTTCAGCGGGCGGTTTGTCGACTGGTTGGCTCCAACTATCGACCGGGATATCAGTGCCGATCACTAACCGATGAGCTGGACTTACCAACTCCTGATGTAACCACCCTGCGGGAGCGCTAAGCCGGCAACCCGGTGTGGCGTGGTACACAGTGCCGTCTTCAGTTGCAAGGTTCGCTTCACCTGATACCAGCCAAATTGTGGCGCTGAACTCATGCCAGTGCAGATCCGTATCGACTGCCGTTTCGGTGTCGAACGCGAAGGCGTGAAGACCCAGCTTCTTTGCCTCAGCGAGCGCTTCCTCTTCAGAAATGGGGTCACCCTGAACGAACTCGAACTCCATACCTATTCCACTTTCATTTTCGTGCCTACATAGATTCTGTCAGCTATTGGGTCAAACAGGAACACTCGACTGGATAGTTGATTGTCTGACCCCTCAGATACTCATTACTTCTATGCGAATACCAGGACCCAACGAACTAACCAGTCACGTGCAAGTCGAAATACTTAGGCGGTCCATAGCTATGGACAGACCCGGCGCACCAGTTGCAGTTTCTCTGCGGCTGACCAGAGAAGAAGCTCTCCTGATGCTCGATGGCTATTTAAGACAAGCCAACGCGGCATAAACCGCACCTATAGCGGCCCGACTTCCAACGGGGCTTGCGGATCTTTAGTCCACTCCAATAAAGATCCGTCATACAACGAAACATTGTCATATCCGAGAACCTCTAACGCTAAAAAGGCGGTGCTCGCAGCGATTCCGCCCCCGCAATAAGTAATCAGACGCTCAAAGGCATCCGCACCGGCATCACGAAAAACCGTTTCGAGTTCAGAACGTGTACGAAGCGCACCCGTAGCTTCATCGATGACTGCCATCGCAGGGACGTTGACGCTGCCCGGAATGCGTCCCGGTCGACCGTAGTGTTGCCCTTCTCCTTCAAACTGCTCACGAGACAGTGCGTTGACTAAACCAACCGCAGGATCATCAACTGCTGCAGCCACAGACTCTTTATTGGCTATCCATTGGGGAATCTCGGTCGCTGTGAAGGTGCATGGCGACTTGTCAGGAACTTCATCGGTGACTGGTCGACCATCTTGCAGCCAGTGGTCGTAAGTACCATCCAACAATCGAACATTATTGGCTCCTGCCTGCCTCAGCGACCACCAACAACGATGTGTCACCACATGCACGTTCGCGCCATAAAGAACCAAGGTCTGATCGTTGGAAAGGCCCATAGAGCCTAAAAGGTCATGTACGTTCCTCGCAGCGAGAGCTGCGAACGGGAACGAGCCAGCCGGGTCAGAAAGATCATCAACCATATGCAGGTAATGGGCGCCCGGAATGTGGGCTCGCTCATAGTCGGAGCGCATCGAAAAAAAGTCTGAAGGCCCTGGAGGTCGGGGGCGAAACCCGGCACGAACGTCGACAATCGCCACATCAGGGTCATCTAAATGGTCCTCGAGCCAACTAGCGCTAACAAACGTGGGGCTGTGGTCACTCATCTATCTCACCTAACTAGGTACCTATGGCTGAGGACTGTACATTGAACAAACCCCATGAACCTTGCAAAAAACATTGTCGGATGTTTACTCGGTCTCCCGTTCATATGGATCGGCATCCAGCATTTCGTTAACCCCAAAGCTTTCAACGAAATTGTTCCTCGGTACCTGGCGGCGCCATCATTTTGGACCTACTCCAGCGGCGCGTTAGAGATACTCCTCGGCCTCGGAATCATGATTCCAGTAACTAGAACGATTTCCGCTCGCCTCTTAGTGATCCTGGTGCTGGCGATGTCGCTAGCAAATCTGAACATGTACCTCAACGACGTGCCGTTCAACGGCAATCTTCTAAGCGCTACCGGCCATATCATTCGTCTAATCGTTCAAGTGATCTTGCTAGCGGTGTTGCTGTGGCTTGGGGCAGTTTTCTAAGCCAACCTTTCAGTTGCTGAAACCTCGACGGGCAGGACACGGTTAGCCTTCGCGGTATGGCACTAATGGAATGGGCGAACCTCAAGGCACACGAACTGCGCGCACTAGCGGCTGACGACGCTGTGGTAATAGCACCGGTAGCGGCTATGGAACAACATGGGCCGCACCTACCGGTGCAGGTGGATAGCCGTTTGGCTACCGAGGTATCACATAGAGCAGCGCGAAAGTCTCACTCCGAGCAACCGACTGTCGTGTTACCTGTCGTTTGGGCTGGTCTATCTGAACATCACATGCCGTTTGGAGGGACCATTACTCTTGATTACGGCACACTCCTCTCATTGTTTCGTTGCATCGTCAATAGCGTCCAACGCCACGGATTCAACAAGGTTCTGATTTTGAATGGCCATGGCGGCAACATCGATGCATGCAAAATGATGGCTCAGCAGTTGTCACTCGAGACAACTGACGTAACAGTGGTTGCAGCTACATATTGGCTTGAAGCGCAAAGCCGCCTCGAGCCTCTCTTGGAAGACCAGTTCAACGTCTTGCACGCAGGTGAAGCGGAAACGTCAATGATGATGCACCTCACTCCCGACCTAGTTGACGACAGCGACCTAGCAGCACATCGAACGACCGGAGACCTCAGCTTCTTACTCGCAGGCCAAGCTTCATTTCGTTGGCGCGACCTCGCTTCGGTAACTCCCAACGGCGTTCTAGGGGATCCAAGTACCGCCAGCGCTGACAAAGGTGAACAGCTCCTAGAAGCAGCATCAGATGCAATCAGTGAACTGATTTGCGACCCAGATACATGGAGTGCCGCTCCAGATATACGAAGTGACCACACAGGGGGAGTGCCCTTCGTTTTGTAAAGCTTGGATGCGGTGGGCGAGCAGCGGATACATTCTTGCGACGACCCGTGCTGGCACCCAGTTGAGTCGTTCGCTTCACCAAGGAGGTAATCGGTGAGTGTTCACTATGAAGTTGAAGGACCAATAGCAGTGGTAACGATTGACCGGCCTGAAGTGCGTAACGCCATAGATGGCCCCACTGCTAAACAACTCGCTGAAAGTTTCCAAAACTTTGAATCCGATAAGGCGTTGTCAGTAGCTGTATTGACTGGAGCTGATGGCACCTTCTGCTCTGGTGCGGACCTAAAAGCGGTGTCTTCGGATCAAAATAATTTGAGGGTAGACCTTGAAGGCGATGGACCTTTGGGATGTACGCGTATGAGTCTCTCCAAGCCGGTCATCGCTGCGGTCGAAGGTCACGCAGTCGCTGGAGGTTTAGAACTTGCGCTTTGGGCTGATCTGCGCGTTGCTGCAAATGACGCAGTGTTTGGCGTCTACTGTCGCCGCTGGGGTGTTCCCCTTGTAGACGGGGGGACCATTCGACTGCCGAGGCTTATCGGACAAAGCCACGCGAATGACATGATTTTGACTGGCAGAGGTGTTTCGGGGCAAGAAGCTTTCAACATGGGACTAGCGAACAGGCTTTGCAGCCCGGGAATGGCGCTGAGCGAAGCACAGAACTTGGCTCAGCAACTTGCCGAATTCCCGCAACTTTGTCTTCGCTCTGATCGGCGATCCTCTTATGAGCAATGGGGCATGAGCTTTGAAGACGCACTACGAAACGAAACTGTGCTGGGCCGTGAGACAATTGAGAGTGGAGAAACACGCGAAGGAGCAACCCGATTCGCGCAAGGCGCCGGCCGGCACGGGGATTTCTCTGACATCTAAATTGCTCAGTTGACCGGAGCGACAAACTAATCACATAACAAAACAAATCAGCGCAGCTAAGGTCTATTTGCCGACTCAAAGTAGCTACGCAACGAACAGAGGTGCCCGTGGAGGTCATTAACGAAGTCCTACCGACGAGTTCAGAACGAATCAAGGAAATGATGGAACCCGGCCCAGAAGGCCCCATCTACATGATCAATTTGCTGAAGTTTAAAGAACACGCCGAATATGAAGACGGTCGCGATACCCAACTCACCGGCTACGAGGCCTACCAAATTTATGGCAAAGGTGTTGCACAGCTACTTCCAAAATACGGCGGAGAGGTGTTCTTTATGGGCGACGTCACCTTCCTTTCACTTGGCCAAGTTGAAGAGCTGTGGGATGAGGTAGCCATCGCCAAATACCCAGACCGCGGATCGTTAGTTCAGATGACAAGTTCAGAAGAATGGCAAGCCCTAGCGGTTCACCGAGCAGCTGGACTAGCTGGTCAACTCAATATAGAGACCGTCGATCCACGCCCTTAATCAAGATTCCGGTCTGCGCTAATTCACTGTTGGAGAATTTCTTCGTAGTCAATGCCCAGTTGGCGTTGTAGCAGAAGATGAAAATGTCGAAGTTTGGTTTCTTGGTACCGAGCAAAGACGACATGATTCCTCGCGAGATTCTTCAACCCATGCTGCACCTGCGGCAGGTTGTACAAGTCCTGATTGAAAACTTTCGCAAGCATCCCAAGTTGAGGTGCCAACGTCCAGTCATCGTCCGCCGCTAACCATTGCACCGCCGCCGGGGGAGGACGCCCTTCATCCAAAGGCGAGGGGAGAAACAACATGCATTCGAAGATGCACTCATCGGGGTTATCGCCGTTAGGTCGGAATCGATACTGAATCGGGTTCAGGCACCCCCAGGGATGCCAGTTAGGAAATACTGAAAAAAAGATTGCATCTATAAGTTCGGCATCACAGATCGAGTCAACGTTCAAACCGCTAACGGCATCTCCCATAAGCGAGCTGAGTTCTCTGCGTTTTCGTTCAGCGAGCCTCGAACGTTGTTCAGCGAAGTTGGAACGCTCAGTTGGAGGAATCGGCACGTCCTCAAACTTGGGGAGTTGCTCCCCTCCGATCCACAAACACAGATGCGGGTCGGCGTGGGTTAAGTCGCCTTCTATCCACATCCCATTTGCGTCGAAGACACTCACGTGGCCTTCAAGGTCGGTCACTTCAACTCGGTTGAAACCCGAACGTTCGTAGATGTGTCCTGTGATCGGATGACGAAACCTTGTATACAGGCGCCCTTCGGGGTCAGGTTCCCACTCGGTCACCGCCGCCAAATGCGGACTCGGAACTTCAGCCGGCGAAATTGCTCGCGAATAATTTCCGTACGCGTCGTACTGGCTATTGGCATCTCCGAGAGATTCCATCAGCGTCGGGTGAGTCGCCACTACGTGGTAGGACTCCATGAACGCTTCTTGGCAAACTTTCCAATTACAACGAACGACTTTGGCGACATGCACTGCCTTATAGCGGCGCTCCAAAGGCAAAGTCGTTTGATGTTCATCGAAGTCGCCTAAAAAGTCCCTCAACGGCTCAGCGGATATATCCGGGTTAATGAAAACAAAACCGCCATATCTCTCAACCAACGCCTCAGGCAAACCGCAGTTTTTAGCTTCAACGTCTGGAAAATCCCACTGACAAGGAATTTCGTTTAGTTCACCATTTAGTTTCCATGACCAGCCATGAAAGCTGCATCTAATGTTCACAGCGCGTTTCCCAGGCTGTTCACGAAGTTTGCGCCCTCGATGCAGGCAGGAGTTCCTGTACGCCTTTATGTCGTTTGACGCTTCGCCGGTGCGCACCAAAAGGTAAGAAAGGTGAGCAATGTCATAGACGACGTAATCGCCGACATCAACGAGTTCATCTTCATGGCAAGCCAACTGCCAAACCCGAGACCAAAGTTTCTCTACCTCTAGATCGTGGAACTCTGGCGAAAAATACACTGAAGTTGGTACTCGCGATGGACCTTGGGTCAGAGGAGATTCGTCTAATAGATGGTCGGGCACTGTTCGCGAATCGGTTGCCAGCAAATCCTGGTAGGAGATCCCCGCTGACCGGTTGGTTGCACTAACGGTTTCAACCATCGTTCATCCCATCCTTATCGCTAACCACTACCTCTACGCGTTCGGGTCCGCGCAAAACGAAACCCGGCAAATACCGAACCTCTGATCGATTCGTCACAGAGATCGCCGAAAGTCGTCTCCCTAACTCTTCGGCGACGATGCGAGCTTCAAGACGAGCCAACCCCGCGCCGACGCAGTAATGAGGGCCTTTGCCGAAACTTAGATGCTTTGCTTGGGTGTCTCTAGCAGGTTGAAACTCGCCGGGATTGTTCCACACTTCAGGGTCACGATTGGCGGCTGCGTAAACCAACACAACTCTTGCACCAGCGGGCAGCGTTGTAGATCCAATCTGAGTCTCTTCAGTTACCACCCGGAACATCCCTTGCGTAGGCGCAGCGAGGCGAAGTGCTTCGTCGGCGACATAGCTGCCGTATTTAGGATCACTGGTTAGGCGCTTCCACTCTTCGGGGTGTTCTTCGAGAAGCAGCAACATTTCACCAAGAAGATGGGTTGTGGTTTGGTTACCGGCAACCAGTAATTGCTGAATCATGCTCAACATTTCAGCGATTTCAAGTGGTGTGGAGTCGATCCCTTCGTTGGCATCTTTATCGATGGTTGCGTTCAGCAGCGCAGTTAGCAGATCGTCTTCAGGGCTATCGCGGCGCGATTCCAGTTGAGCCGCGAAATATTTTTGGAACTGAATGATCTCTCGATCTGCTGCGAGGCGTTCCTCAATCGAAATATTTGTTCCAATTCCGGCTACCGACGCGTCGCTCCATCTTTTGAAATCTGCTAGTCGGTCGTCTGGAACATTTAGTGCTGTAGCGATCACTGCGACAGGGAGAGGAACTGCGAACGCTTCCACGAAGTCCACTGGTGTGCCTTGCGATGTCGAGGAAATGAGTTGATCGATGAGTTCGCCAGTGAGTTCTCTGATAGTTGGCTCGAGCTGCGCGATGGCCTTGGGTGTAAACGCCTGACTTACCAACCTTCGGTAACGGGTGTGTTCCGGCGGATCAACGGTCAACATTGTCCCGATGCGCTCATAACCGCCTTCGGTGTCGTACAGCTCTTGAGATCTTCTCCCGTATTCGGAGTTACCTTCCATGCTTCCGGCATCAAAACGAGAAGAAAATGTTGCCGGGTTCATAGCGCACGCGGCGACGTCCTCATATCGAGTCACCAAGTAAATAGGGGTCCCAAAGACATCAGTCTCAAACACGCCCGACTCTTTTTGCATCTCTGCGTAGTACGCATGCGGGCACTGTTGGACCTCGGGATCAAAGAGATTGAAGCCCTCCAATCCGCCGTCATTTAGAGTCTCTCCAGCAACGTCATCCGAGTGGTTGGTATGGGCGTTACTTGGCATGACAGTGAGCCTCGCAGTTACCGAGATTAGTGAGCGTTTGGTCAGATGCATTCTCGCGCGGCACAACGCTTCGATAAAACACAACCCGGTTCAAGAAAAAGTAGAACCGTGCACCTCGAGGTTGAAGCGACCCTATGCGGACCAGCAGAGGGTCAAGTATGGAGCGACAGCACCATCTTTTATTTCTTGCGACCACGACTCATATTGGCGGACCGTGAAGGCTTTCATTAAGCCATTCAAAGAACACTCACATATGTCTTGTGCTGAAGCTGCCGCAGGGTCTGCCTCAGCTTGATCTTTCAGTACTAGAGCGCAAATGTCAGTCCAAATTGCTTGATAATCATCTGGCCATGTTGCCGCGTATGCTCCGGATTTCAGTTGTTCGCTGGCAGCATCCAATTTTGTCTGAAGCGCTTCCACTTTTGCCTCTAGCGCTGCCTCTGATTCGTTGGCAGCAGTCAAAGAAGTACTCAATTCGTCAACTTTTGTCTGGAGGTCAGCAACAACGCTCTCGTTATCAGGACTCGACGATGAGCAGGAAATGACCAACAGGAGACAAAAGAACGTGGTGGCGATACGCATGAACGGATCCTGTCAATCAGAGTGAGCAGCGGACTAGCCAATAACCTAATCACCACTCGTGGGGATGTCAGCATTATTCTCAAGGAGTCATGTCCCTTCATCATTCATCGGTTAACGCGGGTGAGCGTCTGAAGATCTTGGACGTTCTCCGAGGCTTCGCCCTCATGGGCATTTTTGCGGCGAATGTGTACATCTTTGATTTGGAGAGTCTCAGTGAGGTAGAGGACTCTTTCGAGGCGCTTGCCGTTGGCTTGGCGGACATTCCCTTCCTTGTATTTACCTCTGTGTTCATTCTGAACAAGATGATGGCCTTGTTTTCGATGCTGTTCGGAGCGGGAATATTGCTCCTTGCTGAACGTCTTGAGGCGCGCAAAGAAGCATCTCTGAACATTCACTACACCCGAAACGGGATCCTCGCCGTGGTTGGGCTCATCCATGGACTGTTGTGGTTTGGTGACGTTCTTCTTATCTATGCCCTATGTGCTTTCGTGCTCTTTCCACTGCGCAGGTGGTCTAGCCGAAGCTTTGTGTTACTCGGTTCAATGTCGTGGGTCGCTGTGCTCACCACCAGTTACTGGCCTGGTTCATCTGGGTTGATCGCTGACTACGCGTTGCGAGCAATAGCGATGATGTTGCTAGGTATGGCGCTGTACCGCTCAGGCATCCTCACTGCTGCAAGGGATTTGGAGTGGTATCGAAAAAAATGTGTGCGTCTACTAGGAGTGGGGCTTCCTGTATGCCTTGTTGCATGGGGGTTCTACGACGCCAACCAGTCCTTATCGAAACTCGTTCACAACATTGGAGTTCCTTGCGTTGCATTGGGATATCTGTGTCTCGTAATCCACTGTTATCAGCGAGGTGTGTTCCCTAAGCTCACTGCACGACTTGCAGCGGCGGGGCAGATGGCACTCACCAATTACCTATTGCAGACAGGACTAGGTACAGCGTTAGTGGCCATATGTAATGAGGTTCGAGGTGAACGGGTCAGCGTGTTTTGGATGATGCTGATCACGTTTGCGGTCTGGGCGCTGCAACTCGGATGGTCGAAACCATGGATGCGTCGCTTCGAGTACGGTCCCGTGGAATGGCTGTGGCGAAGCGCAACCTATCGACGCATCCAACCGTTCAAATCTGTTGGGTAGGAACACACGGTTGATAAGTGCATATACGGCAGCGTTCTACCCTGACAATTACTCAACTGCCCTCTAGGTCGACAGGAACCTCTGAAGGGTCAAGGGAGTAACGAAAATCGCAGTGGCTCGCTCCGCTCATAATCGTCTGGTTGCGTTCAAACTTAATGTTGGGATTGAACCCTTCGACCATGGTTCCGTCGCGGTTGCACGAAAGTAACGCCCCCAACTCGGCTATATCCAGACTTCTGTACATTTCTGCGTACTGGCATTGGACCACGTTGAAGGCGAAGGTGGTATCTGACTGTTCTTGGACCTCTATTTTTAGAGCACCGCCCTTAGTCCAGTTCTCCATAGAGTCAGCGAACTTCGCGAGATCGTTGCCGCCCATCATTTCAGCCAAAACAGCTCCCTGGCTTCGAGCTACCTCAACTACGGTCTCTCGAGCAAGGTCGGTGACCCGGTCCGCTCCGAACTCCTCAGCGAAACGCTCAATCAACGGGGCGACAATTCGAGCCTCAATCTCACGTCTTTTCAGTACCCCAATGTCGTTCAGGGTGTCCGGTTTCTGGTTATCTGGCGTGCTCTCCATATAGAAGAGAGTAGAACACGACGTTGAACAACTTCCTCCCGTTGCCGTTGAGATCAGGCTCAGGCGACAACACCTTTATCGCGTAGACCGCGGATTTCTTCAGAGTCATAACCGAGTTCGTTCAAGATTTCAGTCGTGTGTTCACCAAAACGTGGAGCGCCTTCGTTAATCACTTCAGGTGTCGTACTCATCCGCCATGCAGGTCTGGCGCTGCGAATCGAACCGATCACATTGTTGTGGTGCTCGGGCACAGAGTTCCTAGCTACAGCCTGGGGGTGTAAATGCAGTTGGTCCCGAGGTATAACCGGCCCAACAGGTACGTCGTGAGCTCGGAATGCATTGAGGGCTTCCTCATTTGTCCACCGCGCCACTCGCTCCGCAATGATTTCTTGGAATTCGTGAAGATTTTCACTGTGTAACTCAGCGAATGTTGCGTCTTCTGCCAAATCGGGACGCCCAATTGCGTTGCAAATTCCGGCAGGAGGGGTCATTAAAGGCATGATCACAATCGCCCCGTCTGTAGTTGGATACACCCGGTAGTACTCGGCTGGGTAGATGCTTGGGCCGTCAGGTTCTTGAATAATGCTGTGTTGCATCATCGAATCAACCCACATGAAGGCAAGGCTTGCTTCATGCATACTCACCTCAACATGTTGCCCTATTGCTTGAGGGTGGCGTTCGCGGGCGTATAAGGCAGCCAAGATGGCTTCAAACATCGCGTGAGCCGTGATTTTGTCCGCAGGAAAGTGACGGGTCAGATCGAGAGCACCAGTATTCGGATCTTGTTGGGCGTCAACCATGCCAGTTACTGCCTGAATCACGTAGTCGTACACCGGTTCGTCGGCCATCGGCCCGTCGCTGCCATAACCACTGATCGACGCGTAAATCAGGGAAGGGTTGCGTTTCATGCATTCATCGGGGTCAAGTCCGATGCCTGTTACTTTTCCGGGACGCATGTTTTGGACCACCACGTCCGCTTCATCAGCGAGCTGTCGCAAGATTTTTTTGCCGAGGGGCTGTCTACCGTCAACCGCGATTGCCCGCTTTCCTCGATTGGTGTTGTAGAAGTACGCCGTCATTTCATTGTGAGCTTGCCCAGTTCCTCTAGTGAAATCAGGAGCCGAGGGTGGTTCCACTTTGATGACGTCGGCCCCAAGGTCTGCCAGCAACATTGTTGTGAGCGGACCTGAGAGAACACTTGAGACATCAAGCACCTTGATTCCTTCGAGAGGAGCGGACTTCGTCATAGAGCGTGACCAAAACTTGATTCGGCTAGCCCAGCAGACGTCAGGAGTCGTTGGTCGGACCAGCGTTGCCCAACCAACTGAATTCCCAAAGGAAGGCCCGACGGTCCGGAAGTCACTGGTAGATGAACCGTAGGCACACCTACCGAGGTCCAAACCCGATTAAATACTGAATCGCCGGTCGTTTCGATTGCGGGCGCTTCGCCAGGAGCGCTAGGGGTCAAAAGTGCATCGAAGCCACTGGCGGTCATGAACTCATCGTGTGCTTCTTGAGCGGAACGCAATGTTGCTTGCGCTGAAAGGTATTCATCTAGCCCTATGGCTTCAGCCTTTACGAACATTCTTTGAACCAGGTCGCTGATCAAGTCGAAGTGGTGTGTTCGTTCCCACGCGAACACCCTAAAAATTTCATAATGTAAAATGGTGTTTGCTGCATCGAATACCAATTCCAGATGCGGCTGAGGCTCCACATCGACAACTTCTATTCCTGCGTTCGTGAGGTCGGAGCAGGCACGGTCCACAACGGTGGCTGTCTCCGGAGCCGCTGCTTTCCACTGATGGGAAAGATACCTTCCAATCTTGCCCTGAAAACTTCCACCGTTTGCCGTCGCTGCCGTTAAAGAACGAAACATTGTTGTGCAATCTGCAACGTTGCGAGTAAACCACCCCACGCTGTCGAAAGAATGCGACAACGTAGCGACGCCAGCCATCGGCAGTAGTTCTCGTGTCGGTTTGAAGCCAACTACCCCGCAAAACGCTGCCGGACGAATGACGGAGCCGACGGTTTGTGTTCCAAACGCTGAGCGCACTTGCCCATCAGCCACAGCGGCGGCAGATCCACTCGAACTTCCCCCAGGGGTGCGGTCGAGGTCATGAGGATTTCTTGTCACGTTAGGCGTAAACAACGCAAATTCTGTTGTGACAGTCTTGCCTGTTACCAACGCGCCAGCGGCGCGAGCTAGAGCTACGCAAGCGGCGTCTTCAGTTGGTCGGTTTCCGGCATAGATAGGAGAGCCCCGTTCGGTTGGAAGGTCGTAAGTGTTAATGACATCTTTGACTCCCAGTGTCCATCCAGCCAACGGCCCACCCCGGGGAGTAGTAGATGCTTCGATGATGTCTTCATCGCTATGACGAGTAACCCATGCTTGAACGGCGCTATCTCGCTCGTTGACGCGCTGCAACTCTTCAAGCACACTCGATCCGCTATCCACGACAACAATCATTGCTCACCGAGCAGGTTCGCTGCACTTCTGAGCAATGAATCCCCGAAATAACAACCTGAGTAGATTTAGGTGAAGTTAGTTCCGCCGTTTACTTGAAGTGTTTGTCCTGTGATGTGCCTAGATGCATCCGAACTTAAGAAGACTGCGACATCGGCTATCTCATCGGGCGTAGCCATAGCCCCAATGGGAACCAGAGAGCTAGCGGCATCAATTTCTTCCTCGGTCATACCGTCGCGAGGTTGGGCGGTATCGACGATTCCCGGGGCGATCGCGTTGACTCGGATCCTGTGCGGCGCGAGTTCAGTTGAAACAGATCTCGTTAATCCGATGACAG